>Ga0209542_10007014_pt1 | contig 21625 bp, 24 predicted proteins | sample RifCSPhighO2_01_FD_184028 | JGI IMG/M metagenome (GOLD analysis project Ga0209542, IMG submission 184028) | Soil microbial communities from Rifle, Colorado - Rifle CSP2_plank highO2_0.1 (SPAdes) (version 2) | ecosystem: Environmental > Terrestrial > Deep subsurface > Rock core/Sediment ... | reverse complement strand
TATACCATAATACCATAATTACGGGACTATCCTGGGCTGAATCTCCAAGGAAAAACAGGTTCTTCCCGCCTCGTGCTGCCACACCTTAGGGGAAGGGGAAAAACGCAGAAATTCCCCGTTTTCTGCCGAACTCAAAGCAAACACCGCGCACAGCTCATAGGTTTTCTCTCCCGTGGCCCGGTATTCATAGGGTTCTTGGGTCTTGGGATCCGCCAAGGACTGCACAAAATAATAGCGGGAGTCCTGCAGGGTTTCCAAGTTATCAGGAAACGCTTTGTTCCTTGCCCAGTATTCGTCAATGGCATACGAGATCTGCTGCAGATCAGACAGTCTCCTTTGGTCAAATTGAAGGATGCGCTGTTGTGCTGGGGTGCCCGAAAGAAAAATCCCGTAGGCAGCCGAGGCAGCCACCGCTCCGACAATCATAAAAGCAAACGCGCGAGATTGGAAAAAATGAATAAAATCCACCTTCATGTAAATAGCGCCGCAGTAGATATTATGGTACTGTTTCTTTTTCTTCTTTTTGAAGCGAGGTTAGGTAAAACCCAAAGATTGCTCCCGCGACACCCAAAACCGTAAGGGCTTTCAGCAGAAAACGAACGGTAATTTCCCCACTCAGCAGGGAGGCAAGGATAGCAATAAGGTCGCCAATAAGCACCGCGGCGGCAACCACCAGAGTAAGATAGGTAAGCCACTTTCGCACGAGAGATTCCTTTCGTTCGGGATCTTGAGAGGCAGCCTGGCGCAATCTTCTGGTAACCAGGATAAAAATGGGAAAGGCAACAATTAAAGAAGCAATGGCGTTTGTTGATACCTCTCTTCCAAACGCAGGGTGCAAGACATCGGGGAACCAGATATCAATAAAAGAGAAAAGGAGAACGCCAAAACTCACCGCGGAGATGTACAGCGTGATAAAGGAAACAAGGTACAAAAAGGCCTCCCTGGCCGCAAGATAGGGTTTTTTCCTGGGAACGGGTAAGGGAAAATCAACTTCCGCAAAGGAATGCAGGGCTTTTGCAATCTCGGACTCTTGCCACCCGGCTGAAAGCAGGGCTTCCCTGATAGATGCCCTGCTCTGATTCTTCCCCAGCGATTCTCTTACAAACAAATTGAGTTCTTGATTCATTATTACTTTGGCAATAACGGCAACAGCAAATACAAGAAAGCGTCAATGACCGAGCCGCCTGCGGGAGCTTCCTGCTGTTGTTGCTGTTCTTGGAACTGACCCTCAAACTCTTGTTGGAATTGCTGCTCAAATTCTTGCTCAAACTGCTGGCGTATTCTCTGTTCTTCTTGTTCTTGGAACATCCGCTCTATATCTTCCGGGCTTTCCCCTTCAAACCCAGGAGGAAGCGCTCCTTCATGAAATTCTTCCGGCGAACCAAACTCCCCTGGGAATCCTTGGCTTTCCTGGGGTTGAAACTCTTGAACGCAGGACTCAATCTTTGCCTGAATAGCCTGTTCAAATCCTGAGGGCCCTCCAGGTCCTTCTCCCTCGCCAGGTCCTTCTCCCTTGCCAGGGCCTTCTCCGGGACCACCTCCTGTAGGCATATTCTCCAGACACGCAAACGCCTGTTCACAAGGCATTGCAAGGCATTCTTGCATCCTTTGTTCCATCATCTGTTGCTGTTTTTGCATAAACTCCTCAAAGCATTCCCTCATATGCTCTCCCAGTTCCCGGCTGGGCATCAAAGTTCCTGACTGAATCTTCTGCAAAACCTCTTCTCCAACTGTTTCTTTTAAGCATTGGGCAATCTCGGGTGGGGCTTGCTCTACGCCTTGCCTGAACTGCCTTGTTCCTTCCTCAATGTTGCGCAGTTCTTCTTCTGGAATTAAGCCGTGCTCTTTTGCAAACTCAAAACACACCTCCTGGTTCTGGGGACTGTTGCAGAATGCCTCGCATTCCTCTTTACTCCTGCAATCGCCAGGGCCCTTGCCGCCTGTTTTTCGAAACATTTCTGCTTCCTCTGCGGTCATGAACCCCGCTTCTACAAAGAACGTGGTGCATTCCTCAATATTCTCGTCTTGGCTGCAGTATGCTTCACACGCCTCTTTCCCTTTTTGACATTCTCCAGGCATCTTGCCTGCCTTCATTAATGGAAGAATCCTTCGAACCTGCTCTGCTTCTTCTGGAGGAATGAGACCTGCTGCAATACCAAAGTTCACGCATTCTTCCATATGCGATGGCTCCTGACAGTAAACATCGCATTGTGCTTTCCCTCTGCAATTTGGGGGAGGCACCCCAGCCTCAATAGCCTTGAGCACCTGCTTTGCTTCTTTGAGTTCCTCGGGAGGAATGAATCCTGCTGCTTCTGCAAAGGCAATGCATTCTCTCATGTTGCCTGGGTCTTCACAGTACGCCTCGCACGCATCCTTGCTGGTGCACCCGCCGGGAAGTTGGGCTCCGGCTCTCAGGGCCGCAGCAACCCGCTGTGCCTCCTGTAATTCCTCTTCCTCCATGAAGCCATGCTGTTCTGCAAAGGCAAGGCATTCTTCAATATTATTTACATTCTCGCAGTATGCCTCGCACTCCCGTTCCGTGGTGCACCCGCCAGGACCCTGCGCCCCAATGGACTGGAATCTCTTTGCTTTTTCAATTTCCTCTGCGGGCATCAAGTTATGCTGCTCTGCAAACGCAAGACAAGCATCAATATTCGCAGGGTCGTCGCAATACGCGCTGCATTCTGCCTCATCCTGACAGTTTCCGAGTTCAGCGACCGGAAACACAATGTCGTCTTTGCTTGTTGCAAGAACACTTCCCGCAACCCCGAAGACGACAACAAGAACAAAAAGGAGAATAAATCGTTGGGTATCACTCATAACAAGTTATTGAAATGGATTTCTATAACCTCCCTCAAACGGGTTAGTGCCCTGGAGGGGGTTGGTATCAACATCTTGAAACGGATTGACTTGGGGGACAAGGGTGCCTGGATTTTTGAGCAACTCACTTCCCAAGCCCTCTTCCTCTTTTTCCAAAGGAGTTATCTGGGGAGTGGGCTTTTGCAGTACCAAAAAATAGTACAGAGCTGCTGCAATGATGATAACGATGCCAGCTCCAATAAGGATATTCTTTGACATTATAGTATTCTACAAAGAGCAAAGGAAGTTGGCAAATCCATTTTTCCCCCACTCTTACTTTGCCCTTACTTTACCCTTACTCTTTGTATTAATACTGAGGCGATAGCATTAGTATTTATCCAATGAGTTTTTTGAACTCTTCTATCATAGGAACCTGTTCTGGTTCTGTCCCATATTCTTTTGCCGTATACCAGGCGGTCCAATCAGCCAAAAGCAAGGAAGAAAAGATGCGCTTCAAAGGCCTTTCCCCCCGCAGTAAAACTTCCTCTACCTGCACTCCCCTGTCTTGGTACAGCTTCCCCGTCACTTCCATTCTCTTTTGGATTCTGGGATGGTCTTGATTGTCTTTGAGCATGATAACGCAAAGTTTTTTAGAAAGGACTTTGGTAGAATCAATAACGTCAAACCCGGCCATTTCGTTGTGGTTCAATTCAGGAAAGACATTGTAAAAAGCGGGGATCTTGGAGGATTCGTTGAATTTAATCTTCCAGTTGTAAGCAATGGGCAGGTTCTTCCTGGAGCTGTAGATGACAGGAATCTTTCCGAACAATCGCTGCGCCAGTTCTTTTCCCTCTTGCTCAAAATCCTTGGGGAAAAACGTCTCTGCCAGCGCGCCGGCTTCCTTCAACAATCCCTCCTCGCCCACAAGCTTGAGCAAAGCTTTTGTAGTATAGCCCAGGGCAGAGCGCGGCTGTATGCCCGTATCGGGGATCTGAATATACGGGAGCCCGTGCTTCTTGGCAAGCTCAATGAGCTTTCCCCCAACAGAACTCACAGCTAGAGGAGAACTGTCCTCCTTTGCTGCTTGAAAAGCACTTAAGGTTTCCTCGGTGTTGCCAGAATACGAAGAAGCAATCACCAGACGGTCTGGAGTGATGTTTTCTGGCAGGCCGTAATCAGCGTGCACCAAAAGGTCCAGGCCGGGATTGAGCATCTGCAGGATATCCCCCTGCAAGTGAGAACCCCCCATACCGCAGAGCACGTACTTGCCTGTTCTCTTGAGGTTTTCTTCATTGGCAAGAATCGGTTCCCACAAAAACTGCTCTGCAAACTTTTCAATCGCTTCTTTCATCCTTTTTGCAGTATCCTTTCAACCTTTTTAGGGTCTTTGATAAAGGCCTGAATCTCAACTTCTACATTCTTCATGCCTCCATCCTATCAAAAAACCAGTTGAGAATAAAGCAATAGGTCTTGCCCAGCCCATTGGACCATATGTTAGGATGTTAGGATGTTAGACCTCGGAGGTCTAACATCCTAACATCCTAACGAACGCCCCTACAAATTCTCTAGGACCTCGATAATATTCTTTGCGGCCAGCTTTGCCATGGCGTCTCTTGCTTCTTTGGAGGCTGAAGCAATATGCGGAGTAAGAACAACGTTGTCCAGCTTTGCCAGCCCGGGCGCAAGTCTTGGTTCATTCTCAAACACATCTAAGGCAGCTCCCGCAATCTCGTTTCTCTCTAAAGAAGCAACCAGGGCCTTCTCGTCTACCACGGGTCCCCGAGAAGTATTCACTAAGTAGGCGGTCTTTTTCATCGCTTTTAGCTCCTTTTTTGAAATGAGATGCCTGGTGGAAGAAAGCATGGGTACATGCAGGCTCACGGCATCCGATTGCTCCAAAAGCTCCTGCAACGAGATTTTCTTTGCCCCGCATGCCTCGTGAACTCCCGACCCTTTTATGTCGTGGTACACCACCTTCATGCCAAAGCCCTTCTGCAGAATCTCGGCTGTCCTGCACCCGATCCTGCCGTACCCCACAATCCCCAGGGTCTTTCCCCGCAGTTCCTGGCCCAGTAAGAGGTCTGGTTTCCATCCCTTGTACTTTCCCTTTCTTACAAACCAATCTCCTTCCACTATCCGCCGCGACAAAACAAGCAGCAGGCCAACGGCATGCTCTGCCACCGTTTCCGTCAAAACGTCGGGGGTATTGGCAACGCTCACGCCCCGTTTCTCTGCTGCAGCCACGTCAATGTTATCTGTTCCTGCTGCCATGTTGGAAATGACTTTCAGCTGAGGACCGATGGCATCCATGGTCTTGGCGTCAACCTTGTCAGTCAGCAAACACAATACTGCAGCAGCTCCCCTGCCTTCTCTTGCGGCGCTTGTTCCCCGCACCACGCGGTATCCTTGTTTTTTGAGGAGCTCTGCGGCTCTCTGCGGCACCCCCTTGCTCACGAACACCGTCTGTCTCATATCTTCTTTGCCTTAAAGGAAGGGTGCTCTTTCAGGATGCGCTCCATATCCTTTATTCTAAGGAGTCCTTCCCTCGCTCCAATGTACTGAATGACGGATGCGGAATTCACGGTCCCCCATCTCATGGCTTCCGCTAGGGGTTTGCCATACGCCAGAGCAGAAACAAATCCCGTGCCGTAAGCGTCGCCTGCTCCCGTGCGCTCCACCAGACGAGCCGGAAAGATGGGAAGGAAGCAGGAGTGGAGGCCGTTTGAGGCAAAAGAACCCTTGGGGCCGTCGGTGATGACCGCAATCTCCGGCCCCAGCTCCCTAAGTTTTACCAAAAGCTTCTTTATGTCCTTCTCTTTCCCCACCAGGGTCTGGGCCTCCTCTCGGTTCACAAACAGAACGGCGGTTGCTTTCAGTATCGGACGCAAGTTCCTCAATCCTTCGTTCAGCTGGTGGGACCCGGGGTTGAACGCAAGCTTTGCCCCGTGCTTCTTTACGTACCGGGGAATCTGGGTGTGGAGCTTTTCATGTCCTTGTCCCAATGATGTAAAGTAGAGCCAACGAGCCCCAGCCAATCTCGGCAGGTTGTAGTCGCGCTTTTCGTGATGAACCAAAATGGTGCGCTCTGCTTTGTAATTCAGGACAATGGAAAGGTTGCTCTTCCTTTTTTTATCAAACATAATGTAGTCCTTGGCAACACCTTCCCGCAAGAGCACCTTTGCCATCTGCTCTCCAGTGTCGTCATTCCCCAGCACCGTGTACAGGGCGGCCTTCAGGCCAAGGCGAGAAGACCCTACGGCAACGTTTGCCGCGTTTCCCACCGCAAGCACGTCCGTTACCTTTTCCACTGCGATCTTCTCTGCGTACAAAAGACCGAGGTACTCTACGCCTCTCTTATCCTTGACCACCTTGGTTTCCTCTTTTAAATCCAGAAAGATGTCTTCCGTGGTGTCTCCTATGGAAATGAGGTCAAACTTCTGTTTTCTCATGGTTGCTTTCTTTTAAGAACCCGAAGCACTGCTTTTTTAATGAAAGGAGAAGTGAGGCCAAAGACATCCAAGAGCTCCTCTGGGTTTCCCGATTCCCCGTAGCGATCTTGAACGCCAATCATCTCTACTGGAACAGGAAAATTCTTCGCCAACATTTCAACGACTGCGCTCCCCATGCCTCCTGCCACTTGATGTTCTTCTACTGTTACCACTGCCCGGGTTTTGCGCACCGAGGCAAGGATTGTTTTTTGATCCAGTGGCTTTATGGTGTGGTTATTGATTACTTCAGTAGAAATTCCCTGTTTTTGGAGCTTATTTGCGGCAAGCAACGCTTCATACACCAGCGGCCCGCTCGCGACGATTGTCACATCTGCGCTCCGCCCACTGGCGGACCAAAATATTTCTGCTTTTCCAAATTTGAATGGCGTCTTTTCTGTTGTGATAACCGGAGTTGCTTCTCTGGCGAGACGGATATACAAGGGCCCCTCAATTTCTGCCGCGGCTTTGGTTGCCTTCTTTGCCTCAATCGCGTCGCAAGGATACAGCACTCGCATATTCGGCATTACGCGCATCAAAGCAATGTCTTCAAGGGCTTGATGGGTAGCGCCGTCCGGCCCCACCGAAACGCCGGCATGCGCTCCTCCGATTTTCACGTTTGCATCGTTAAGCGCGATAGTAGTTCGAATCTGCTCATTGTTGCGCCCAGGCGAGAATGTCGCGTAAGAAGAAATAAAAGGAATTTTGCCAACCAGCGCCATGCCGGCGGCTAACGAGGCCATGTTTTGTTCCGCCACTCCAACCTCCACAAATCTTTCCGGAAACTTCTTTTGGAAATATTCCGACCGCGTTGATTCGGATAAATCCGCGCACAACACCACCACATTGGGATTCTTTTCTCCCGCAATCACCAAACCTTCCCCATAACCGTTTCGAGTTGGAGTTTTTTTGACATCTTTTGAAAAAACCTCTGGCGATAAATATGCTTTGGGATTGGCCATAGTTATTTTCGTATCCCTGTAATCTTGGCACCTATCGCTTTTAATTCGCGGAGCGCTATCTCTGCTTCTTCTGGCTTTGGCGGCTTGCCATGCCATTCAAACTTGTTTTCCATAAAACGTACGCCCTTTCCGGGAATCGTGTGCGCGATAATGCAGGTTGGTTTCTCTTGGGTCGCTTTCGCTTGACTGCAGGCGTCAATGATTTCTTCAATATTGTGGCCGTCAATTTCAATCACATTCCAGTTAAACGCCTCATACTTCGCCCGCAAGGGCTCCAAGGGCATTATATCCTCCACGTATCCATCAATCTGAATATTGTTGCGGTCAATAATCCCAGTAAGGTTGTTAAGCTTGTTTTTCCCGGCAAACATTGCCGCTTCCCAGGTCTGGCCCGCTTCCTGCTCTCCGTCTGACATCGCGCAATACACTCTCCAATTTTTTTTATCAATGTATTTCCCTACATACGCCATGCCTGCGGCCTGCGACAATCCAGAGCCCAAAGGCCCAGAAGTTGTCTCAACGCCCGCCAGCTTTTTCCTTTCCGGGTGCCCCTGCAAGCGAGAGCCGAATTTTCTCAAGGTTTTCAATTCTTCCAGAGGAAAATATCCAACCCTTGCCATTGCCGCGTACCGAACTGGACAGATATGACCATTGGAAAGAATAAGCCGGTCTCGCTCTTCCCAGCCGGGATTCTTGGGGTCGTGATTCATTACGGCAAAATACAGCGCGCAAAATACATCTGCCATGCCCAAAGGCCCGGCAGAATGCCCGGACCCTGCCTTGACGAGCATTTTAATAATGTCCTGGCGAATTTCGTTGGCCTTTTTCTCCAACTGCGCAATAGAATACTCTTTCATGCGATTTGTTCTAGCTTACCATCTCCTCCAATTTCCTTAAAGCGGCAAGCGGGTCTTTTGACTTCCAGAGAGCGCTTCCCACGGCGACGTAGTCCGCGCCCTTCTCGAATACTCCCAAGATGTTGTCTTCAGAAATTCCCCCATCCACCCCAATGAGCGTGTCAAACACTAAGTGTTTGACAACAGAAACCTTATCAAGAACGGAGGAGACAAACTCATGACCCTGGGCTCCCGGAACCACGCTCAACAAAAGGAGGGCGTCCATCTTGTCTGCAAGGGGAGCAACCATCTTTATTTCCGTCTCCGGGTTCAGGGCAACGCCTTTCTGGAAAGAATACCTTCCCATTAAAGAAAGAGTTTTCTCCGGGTCTTTTGTCCCTTCCCAGTGAAAGTACACCCGTTTTGCCCCTGCCGCGCCGCAATCCTCCAGATACTTTTCAGGTTCTGTGACCATTAAATGGATTTCCAGATTGAAAAACTGGCAGGCCTCCCCAAGTTCTGAAATGTTTACGGAAACCGAAGGAACGAACTTGCCGTCCATAATATCAATCTGCACCCACTTGGTGCGGTCCTTAAGAACCCCTAGCTGTCTTCTTAACTCAGCCGGGTCTGCGGTAAGAATGGCGGGGACAACCTTTTGCATCATTCCGCCCGTTTTATCTTTTCCACCCTCCGTTCATGCCTTCCTCCCTCAAAGTCCTCCAGGAGCCAGGCCTCTACCGCATCAATCATCTCCTCTGCTGTCAGGAACCTGGCTCCCAAGGAAAGCACGTTGGCATCGTTGTGGGAGCGAGACTTTTTCACCAAATCCAAAGAACCTCCGTAGTACACCGCGGCCCTAATGCCCTTTATCTTGTTTGCCGCCATGGCCTCTCCCTGCCCGGAAGCCCCAAAAAAGATGCCGAGGTTCTCTCGGGGATTCTCCGCCACCCGTTTGGCCGCGGGCAGGATGAAATCGGGATAGTCGTCGTCCGGATTCAATGCGAACGCCCCCATGTCTTCAACCTCCCTCCCCTGCTCTATAAGGTATCGTTTGACGACCTCTTTTAAGCCAAAGCCGGCATGGTCCGTAGCAAGATAAATCATATGCACATTATCCCTTGAGAAGGGCATCTCCGCAACGCCTGCACAAATGCGTTTCCACGAGATTCCGGTCAAGAAACGTCCAGATATGATACGCCTTGTGCACGGAAGTCCCGCATTGGTCGCACGAGAATGTTTTGTACGCGGATAAGCTAGGGTGCCGCCTCATTGCAATCGTCCTGAGACTTGCCTGCGCCTTTTCTGGAAGGTCTCTGTAAAATCGGGATGCGAGGGCTGGATTCCCCGGCCTCTTTGGCGTGACGTTTCCTGAAAGATACTCTTTCTCGCACCTACTGCAGAAATGCACGGGGGTCCTGTAGCCGTAGCTCTTCAGCCAGTGGTGCCACGCTCCGTTCAGATGCCGCTGGCAATTCGCGCACCGGAATCCGCGCCACTCAGGCTTTGGGTTGATTCTCCAAGTCTGTACTATGCCAAGGAGAGCGACCTGGTCCATACCCTCCAGTATATCAGCCCTGGATTCCCCCTTCAAGCAACGAAGAACGTCTCTTAAACAAAGAGGGCAGTATCTTCCATCCCCCAAGAACGAGGAACAGCAAGAGGCCCGTGCCAAATACCACCAGTGCCTGGCTAAGACCGAACGAAGAGAAGAACTGCGGGGCGACAGCTGCCGCCGCGGACGCTGCGGCAGCTTCCTTTTGTCCGTCTCCAGGAGAAAGCTCTCCTGAGCAATCCTACCTCCCTTCCCTACTCTTGAAGATGCTTTTTGAGCGTCTCTTTGAGTAAGAAGCCTGCGTGATCGGAAGCAAGATAAATCATTGCTCCATTATCCCCCGAGAATGATGTTTGCGCAATGCGTCTCTAGCTGCTCTTGCTGGCATAGCTCTGCTGCTCTTGCGCCGCAAGGGAACGCTGACGCGAAAACAGGCGCATCCTTCTCCATCCTCCAAGAAGAAAAAACAATACAATCCCGGCTCCCGCTATCAGGAGGATTCGCCCGATGCCTGATTCAAAGAAAGTGTCTGAAGCGCTGGAGGCCTGTGCAGCGAACCGATCTTGTTCATTGCCCTGCTCACCGCTTAATTCCTGAAAGGCAGCTCCCTCAAAGGCATTGCTCTCTTGGCCTTCTGCAAAAAAGGCATTGTCCCCCAGAAGCGCAATCTGACTCTGTTTTTGCGCCAGTTGATACTCCGCGTACACAAGAGAAACCTTTAGTTCAAGCACGGCAACTTTCTCTTCAATGACATTGAGCTTCTGCTGAATTTCCTCCAATACTTCTTGCTGACCTGATGATTCCTGCCGGCTTGCGGCAATGGGTTCTTGAGAAACACCTCCTGGATTCTCAAACTCGAAAAGAATCTCGCCCCAGGGTTTTTGCAGGGCCCCCGGCACGGCATACGAGGTGGCCCAAACCCTGTTTGCGGCGGTATCCCCTTCCATTAACCCGCCGTCCGAGGCCTGCAGGAAAAACAGGAAGTCGCCCGGGGTCTTGCCGTTCTTTCTCCAGTTTTCCTGGGATTCCCCAAGGGCCGCAATGGCCTGCATGGCCCACGAGGTGGAGTAGGCGTTTTCAAACCCGCCTGTCTGTTCCTCTTGTTTTGAAGTAAGGAACAAGCGTGCATTTCCAAGAGCGGTTGGAACACCCTCAAAAGAAGAAACAAGGGAAAGGGCTTGCACGGCAGCTGCAGTCATATCCACTCCTCCCCAGGAGCCGTTGGGCTCCTGGGCAGAAAGAATAAAAGAGGTTGTCTTATCAATCGCGGCTCCCTCAACGCCGGCTTTCAAAAGCACCAAAAGCCCAAAGATGTCATCGTTCACCAGGTCTGGTGAGCCAATTTGTTCCCCATCAAAGCTGTCCAGGATGTTTTGAATGTAGTTTGTCCCGCTTTCCCCGTACGGGTTTATGCCCAAGGCCATGAGCGCCATGGCTCGCCGTTCATAGTCGGTAGCCAGGGTTCCCGGGGAAACATCCCGGGAAAGATACAAGGAAAGAGTCGCTTTTGCCTCCTCCTCTCCCGGGAAAACAGCAAGCGCAAGGGCTGCCCAGTCTGAATGAAAAGGAGAGAGAATGGAGCCGTCTTCTTTCTGAAAGGAAAGCAGAAAAGCAACCGCCTTCTCCACATCCAAGTTCTTCGGGTAAATGAGTGTTCCCCCGCCCCCTCCTCCGCTGCCGGAGGAAGGTGCTGGCTCCACGGCAAGCTGTACGGGTGGAAAATAGAAGTCCTCCTTGATTCCGACAAGGTAGGTACCCGCTTCCAATCCTTCAAAGACGGATTTCCCTAAGACATCAACCGCCTGCGTTTTTAGCTCAATGGGGTTCCAGGGGTCGTCTGGGTTCTCTCGCAAAATCCCAATGGTCACTCCAGAGAGAGTACTCCATTGGTTGCTTTCGTACTGATAGTCCTGGGCCGCAATCTCAAAGGAGTCCCCTGCGCCAAGCGTATCTTTTGGCAAGACCAGCTGATGAGGACTACCAAAATACACATAGACCTGTTCCCCGCCTTCAAGCTCAAAGGCATCCATGCCAACTGAAGGATACACGTTGTCCACCACGTACTGCCAGTTGTCACAGCCCTCCTCGGTTCCAACAACAGCGCACTTTAAGAATAAAGAGTCAAAATAGGCAAAGTACTGGATTGCAGAAAGGGTTAAGCCAGAACTTGCTTTGTCTGCTCTTGCCAAAAACCCAAACACGCTGTTTGGGGAGACGACCTTCTCCACTGCCTCCCCTGTGCCGCTGTCGGTTGCCTGTATGATGATATCCTGCTCTCCCGGGGTTACCACCTCAATTATGGAAAGCGGGGCGTCAAAGCCCACCTGGCTTCCGCTGCGCACCGTAAAACTAACTGTGGACTCTTGAGCTGAAACCTTGAGGGCTACTCCTAGGCCAAACACGCAAAGGAGCGCGGCAAGGAAAAAAATCTTATTCCTCTTGTTCATACGTCCAGGAGATAACGTCATTTGATTGTAGTTCATAGAATGATATGCCAAGCTGGGCCTTTTGGCCGTTAATAGAATACATCCAGTATCTCTGTTCTTTTGGGTTTTGTCTCTTTCCTTGTATTTCTTCCACGAAAAACCCCATGCCTGCAAACTCCCTGCCCGAGAAGCTGAAATCAGTTTCTTCCTGCGCCTTGGCCATGAGTTCGTACACGGTGCTTCCTTGAGGCACGGCAATCTCGTATGTGGCGCCTTGCGCCTCAAGCACTGCAAGCACTACGGGAATTGTACCAGGGGGTGGGACAAGTCCTGATGTCCTATCCTGCAATGAAGAGGAAAAGGCGACTCCTCCTCCAAAAAGAACTATGGAAAAGAGCAAAACAAGCGTTCCGCGTTTCATTTTTGAACAAAAAAATACTCCCTTTGCAGATTTTCTGGGAGCATTCTACCCTGGGAGGCAAAAAAGTGTCAAGGCATACAACCCTTTGTCAGCTGTGGATTACTTGCTTTTCATGCTCACATGGGAAAGGGCGAAATAGAGGTTGCCTTCTGTCTTTTTGCCCGGGTTAAAGATGCCTTGAGGGTCAAATACCTGCTTCGTTTGAGAAAACAATTCTACCACTTCCTTGCCGTACATATCTTCCAGGAACGGCGTGCGAATGAGCCCATCGTTGTGTTCGGCAGTCATAGAACCCCCGTACTGGAATACGAGGCGATGCACCTGCTCCATTAAAGAAGGAATAATAGTTCTGTTCTCTTCCTTTTTTAGATCCATTAAGGGAATAATGTGGAAGTTGCCGTCTCCCACGTGGCCGGCTATGGTGTAGATGAGCTTTTGGTGCTTTTCTAAGATATACCGGAGCTTTGGCAGGAACTCGGGAAGCGTGCGGGGAGGAACAATGATATCGTCAATAAAGGGGGCTGTGCGCTTACCCTTTGCGTGGTGGCGCAGAAGGTTAAAGCTCTGGCGCCTCACCGTCATGTATTTTAATTCCTCCCTGTCAGACCTCGCAATGCGCATTTGTGCCGCAAGGCCGGCAAGGTCTTTCTTTGCTGCTGCGGCTTTCCGGTATATCTCCTCCTCTGAATCCCCGGTGAACTCAGCTAACACCACGAGCTTGGGAAGTTTTAATCCTCCTTTCAAAAACATGACAAACTCGGGGATGAATTGAAAAGCCAGAGTAAAAGCGTTTCCCTTCAGGAGTTTGACGAAATCCGGAATATGCCTCATGGCAAACTGCAGCGTGTGGTCGTCATACGACTCCAATGACTCTGGTTTATGCTCTAAAAGCTTTTGCACAAGGTTGGCTAAGGGAGCGGTGTTATACAAAAACAAGATGAGGAGGGTAGAGTGCTTTTTAGGAACCACCAGCCTGAACATGAGTTCCGTGATGATGCCAAGGGTTCCCTGGGAGCCGCAGATGAGCTTGGCTAAGTCAAACGTTGCCCCATTCCATATGTTCCAAAGATAGTAGCCAGCCGAGTTCTTGGAAACCTTGGGCTTGGCTTTAGAAAGCAGGGCTTTATTCTCCTCTAAAAGCTCAAACATCCTTTGGTGCAGTTCACCCTCAAAACCCCCGCCTCGCATCTTTTCCTGGAGTTCCTGGAATGTGAGGGGACGAATGGTATGTTCCTGCCCGTCTGACAGCACCGTTTTCAACTCTATAATGTAGTCCTCGGTTTTTCCGTATCTTAGGGTCTTCTCCCCTCCCGCGTTATTTGCCGCCATACCCCCTACCGTGCAGATGCTCTTTGAGGCAGGGTAACAGGGAAGCAGGAGGTTGCGCTTTGCCGCCTCCTTTTCAAAATCTCGGTACCACACTCCGGGCTGCACTCTGGCGGTTCTTTCCCCAAATTCCAGGATGTTGTTAAAATGGCGCTGCATGTCCACCACAATGCTTTCTGTCAAGGGGCCTCCCGTCATGTCGGTTCCTCCGGACCTGCAGGTTAAAGACAAGCTCTCTTTTGGGTGTTCTTTTACAAACTTTACCAGGGCCTTTACATCCTCGGTATCTTTGGGAAACACCACCGCGCGCGGCCTTACCTCAAACAAAGAAGCATCCCTGCTGTATTCCTGGAGAAGAGCTGGCGAGTCGTCTACTTCACCCTTGAGTATTGCTTTGAGTTCCTCTTTGAAATTTAGTATCATATGTTTACTTTATTGTAGCAAAGAAATGGTGCGCAGAAAATAAAGACCGTCAAATCTAAACGTACAAAACTTTTACAATTGTTATACTTTTGTACTATCCCATGCTTCTCAATATCTTAAAACCAAAAGGCATGACATCTCATGACGTGGTGGATTTTGTGCGTCGGATCCTGGAACAAAAACCCGCCGTCGCGGTCTTGGGACGGGCTGCGCCCGCCAAAGCCCGCTATGGCGGGCGAAGGCGGGTGGGACATGCGGGAACCCTGGACCCTTTTGCAACAGGAGTGCTTGTGGTTGGCGTGGGAAGGGAAGACACCAAGAAATTGAGTGTGATAACAAAGAATACCGAGAAAGAATATATCGCCACCTTGGAACTTGGCAAAACCAGCTCCACTGGAGACCCGGAAGGCGTTATTAAACCAACTATAACGAACTTAGCCAAGATAAGTTTTCCGCGCCTTAGTCGGGTCAAGGACGTATTAAAAGAATTCAAGGGAGAAATTGAGCAGACGCCGCCTGCTTACTCTGCAATAAAACTCAAAGGGATTCCTGCCTACAAGCTTGCAAGAAGGGGCAAAAGCGTAAAACTTCCTCAAAGAAAGGTAAGGATTTACGAGCTGAAACTGCTTTCCTATGAACCTCCATTTCTCAAAATCAGGGTGGTGTGTTCGGCTGGCACCTACATTCGCTCCCTTGCTGAGGATATCGGCAAAAAATTAGGTACTGGCGCCTATCTCATCGAACTTGAGCGCATCCGTGTTGGGGACTTCAAAATCGAAAACAGCGTCCCCCTTGCGAAACTAAATCCGATTTAGGTGCAACGTTAGGTGCAATGCGAAACTAAATCCGATTTAGGTGCAAAATTACGAGGCCCGATAGCCAAGTTCTCCGATGGCTTTGACGAGAGCGTCTTTGGAAACCTTTGAAGAATCAAACTCAAAGGTTCCCTTTTTGTCCCCGTAGGAAACTTCTGCTAACTTCACACCCTCCATTTGAGAAGTCAGCATTTGAATGCCCACTGCACAAGAACCGCAGTGCATTCCTTCAATGTGTAATTCTATTTTTTCCATTCTTTGGATTTTCATTTTTCTTTTCAACCTTTCCTTTGTTGCCCGTCTTTTTAATCGGGGGGATATATCTTTTGAGCAACATTGAATTTGCTACCACCGAGATCGAACTAAATGCCATGGCAAAACCCGCAATTTCAGGCCGCAACGTTGCCTGGGAAAAGTTAAAGAATACCTGCCCCGCTTGCCCAAAACTCTGCTGAATTCCAACTACCCAATCTGCGGGCACGCCAAATGAACTTTGCGTGGCAAGAAGATGCACCCCTCCAGCAATAGGAATTGCCAACACGTTATAGATAAAAGCCCAGAATAGGTTTTGCCATATCTTCCTTATGGTTTTCCCAGAAAGCTGAATTGCTGTGACCACGTCCCGCAAGTCATCTTTTACCAAGACCACCTCTCCAGTTTCCAGTGCTACGTCTGTTCCAGAACCAATTGCAACCCCCACATCTGCTTGCGCCAATGCAGGAGAATCATTGATTCCATCTCCAACCATTGCAACGGTCTTGCCCTCCTTCTGCAGTTTTTTAATGACGTCTGCTTTCTCTTGAGGCAAAACCTGGGCCAACACTCGATTAATCCCCAGCTCACGTGCGATGGCTTGCGCGGTCTGGGGATTGTCTCCTGTTATCATAATAATCTCTTTCTTCATTTTTTGAAGCGCTTGAATGGCTTCCTTTGCATAGGGCTTGAGCGTATCTGCCATTGCAACTATTGCAATAAGTTTCTCTTCAGAAACGGCATATACTACGGTTTTTGCTTCGTTCTGAAGCGTTTCTACCAACCCCGTATGCTCCTTCACAGAAATCCGCAACGACTCCATCAACGCAACATTCCCTATTGCAACCTTTTTCCCAGATACCGTTCCCTGTATCCCCATTCCCACTTCAGCCTGTATGTTTTCTGCCTCTGGCAACTCGCCAACAACCTCTTTTCCTTTTGCCACGATTGCACGCGCTAACGGATGTTCAGACCCAGTCTCTACCGCAGCTATAAGGGCTAAAGCTTCTTTTTTGTTTATGCCTTCCATGGGCACAAAGTCAGTAACCACCGGCTTGCCGATAGTAAGGGTCCCTGTTTTATCAAGCGCAACCGCACTCACCTTATACGCCTTTTCTAATGCTTCCCCGCCCTTCAAAATAATGCCGAATTTCGTTGCTCGGCCAATACCGGCGACAAGCGCCGTTGGCGTTGCCAATCCCATGGCACACGGGCAAGAGATTACCAACACAGCAATCATGCGTAAGAGACCTGTGCGAAACGGCAAGGCCGCAACCAAAAACCAGCCAACAAACACCAATACTGCCAATACAATCACCGCAGGAACAAAGCGCTCTGAAATCTTATCAACAAGATTCTGAATGGGTGCACGCCGAGCTTGTGCTTCTTCTACCATGTTAATAATCTGATGAAGCAGGGTGTCTTTGCCCACCTTGAGTGCCTTAAACTTTATCAGTCCTTCCTGATTTACCGTAGCTCCAATAACTTCATCATCTATGCCCTTGCCTACCGGGAACGATTCCCCAGTCACTACTTTCTCGTCAATATGCGTTTTACCCTCAACGATGACGCCATCAACCGGAATCTTTTCTCCTGGTCGCACCACCACAATATCTCCCTTTTGAATTGTGTCTTTCGCAATAGTAACCTCCTTGCCGTTGCGCATTACATGCGCCTCTTTTGCCTCCAACTGCAAAAGTTCTTTGACAGCAGCTGATGCGCGCCCTTTGGCAACCACTTCAATGTATCTCCCCAGAAGAATAAAAGAAAGTAAAGCGGCAGAGCTCTCCCAGAAAGGATGGTCTATATTAAAGAACAAAAACCCAACGGCTGAATAAAAGTAGGCGGCCGAAGTCCCCAGCACCACGAGCACGTCCATATTCGCAGACCCCACGCGAAACGAGGTAAAAGAGTTTCGGTAAAAAGGCCAGGCAATAACAAATTGAATAGGGGTAGAAAGAATCCAATAGAAGTAATTGAGGTCAATGCGAAAGGGCGGATTTGCCACATCCATGAATAAACTCAATGCAAACTTCAAGGGTTGAGCAATGAGCCAAAATAGATAATTGGTCGCATAAGAACCCCACGCAAAAAATCCGCTTCCCATAAATTGGGGGACATTCAAATTGATAAAATCAAAAAGCTCATGCACATGCGTCACGTTGAACATGTGAATGAGCATGTAGTAAAGGATAATGGGAGTTGAAAGCGCAAATGCCGCCACAACCCTTCGCTTTGCCTCCTTCATCCTTCTTGCCTCTTTCGCCTCTTCCTCCTCTACGGTTTCGCCCCTTTCGTCCGGCCTGATTAAATCGTATCCGAGCTGGCCTATGAGTTCATCTATCTTTTCTAAAGAAATCTTATTCTCGTCAAACTCAATTGCCGTTTTTTCATTTCCATAATTTGTCTTAATAGAGATAATGCCGTCCTGTTTTTTCAGAAGTTTATCAACCAAAATGGAACACGACGCGCAGTGCATTCCCCTAACTTTCAAGACCAGCTTCTTCATGGATTATTGTGTTTCAGATATAATGCTGCGCACGTGCATGTTCCCAATCATGTCAAAATGGGTGCGCTTCTCGCCTTCCGTATAACCTTCTCCGCAGGGAACTGAACAGTAAAAGGGAAAATCACCGGCTTTTGTAACCACAAACTCCACCGTAATAGTGCTGTTTGCGGGCATACGCTGGGAAATGCCAAAGGCGTCAATGCCAATGCCGTGGTCGTACGAATCCTCGTTTACCAGCGTCATAATGATTTTGTCTCCCTGATTAACCTCAAGAACTTCTGGGAAGAACCTCCATTGATTGACCCCGGTGGTAACCGTAATCTTCCGCTCCACTCCTGAAACAAACGGCTTTGCTTCTTCTGGCAAAAGAAACATGCGCCACACCACGCCGGCGCCAATGGCAATACCTGCAACCGCAAGGATGATAAAATATTTATTCACGAGAACATTATTTCTTTACGGTTATAAATCTATGAACCACAAAACTCAAGAGGGCAATGAGCAGAACTGACACAGTCAAAAGCAGCCACCATGCGGGGCTCACCAGCGGCTGCAGCTGTCCCGTACTTCCAGGGGCATGATCTTCTAGGATTCCGTGCGGTTCCGCCTCATCGTGCCCTTCGTCTGCCAGCGCCCTCGGCAACACAGCATCAATCCAGTTAACACGGGGACCTTCCCCAACATCATCTTCATGCGGCTGATCCTCCTCCATGAAAGAAGGTTCTTCTTCATGCTGCTGCATGCCCGCTTGAAAACGAAAAGGCAGGTAAAAAACAAATACAATAATAAGTAAGACAGAAAATACTACGAGAAACCAGAAATGCAAGCGCCCCTTATTTGTTTTTAGCTGTTTCGCCCGCTCCGCCATTGGTTTGTTGTGGATTCTGAACTGTTGCTTTTCTATTCTTAAGATAATACCACCACAGCGGGATAAGCCAAAGGAGGACTAAGACCCAGTTTCCCAGCGACAGGGGCAAACCAAAGAGCCCAGTTTTCCCTTCTAGCTCTTGCGTTCTATGCTCGTGAGCCTCTCCCTGTCCGATTTGTTCAGCAAAAAGATTGGTCACCGTTTCCTCCTGTGTTAATTCCTCAAGCAAGCTGTGCTGCCCGGATGCCACCCACCAATCATGGGTGAACAATCCAAGCACCAGTATGAACCCCGCCACAAACACCATGCCCCAACCCGTGGCGCGCTCTACCTTCTCTTTCCTGGCAACAAGCCAAGAGAGTGCATTCACGCCGAGCACGCCCAGCAAAGCCAGCAAAAACAGAGGCAGTATTCTTCCTGCTGCATGAACTAAAAAGAGAAGCCACCCATAGAATATATCGCCGGACGCCGCAATACGGGTAAGAATCACGGGGGTAGCAGGATGCGGACATCCCACGCCAATATTGCCCAGGAAGATCCCCAGGAAAAATGCCTTGAGGTAGTCATGCCGCTTTTGAATAAAGCCGGGGGCGGCTCCGGTATACGTTGGCATGCGAAACTTGACCAACTTCAGTTCGCCCAGAGCAAAGACATAGGCAAAGGCTCCTGCAATAAAGTACAGCCAATTCTTTACGGTCTCAAGAGGAGCTCCCAGGGCGTCAATCGCCACTTCCCCCACAAGAGCTGTTATAATCCCATAAACACTCAATGTTACTGTTATGCCTCCGCCAAATGCCATTGCCATGCCCAACCCTTTTACCATGCCCTTTCCCATAGAAAGGGGAACAATCACAAAAGCCAGAGGCAAAGTACACGGCAGCACAATCATAGTCAATCCCGCTGCAAAACTAAATAAATACCATCCCATTCCTACGGGGGCTGCACTTCCCGCAATGAAAAACCAAAACACGCCCAAAACAATCAATGCAAGGATACCGACGGCAGTTAGTGCTAGTATGGTTTTCAATTTACTTGCTGCTTGCTCCATGTTTTTGAAACGTCATCAAGAAAACCGCGAGCGATGCGCCCAAAATGGGGATGTCGCGAAACGTAATGAGGTCTACGCCCACAAAGAGAAGAATCAACGCCATCTCAACAGCAGAGAGAAAGGCCGCAATGCGCACCAATCCTCCTGGAAGAAACCAGGCCAAAAACGCCAGGCCCAGCAAAAGCTCTCCAGCCCCTTGTATGCGCAAATACCCGTCCATGGAAGGAAACACCTGGAGAGCTGCCTGGGAAAACCAAGGGGGTACAAATCCGTACCAATGCTGCGGAGCGCGCAAAAAATCAATGCCGGTGTAGAGATACATCACCCCAAGCGTGCTGCGCAGTGCCCAGATGGGCTTTGTCTTCCAGAGAACTTTCATTGCTGTGAAAGCTCGTGCAGTTTCTTCACGAATTTCTTGCCATCAAAACCTCCGGTAGCCCAAAGCTCGCCGTTCAGAATAATTCCAGGGGAAGCCATAATCATGTATTTTTGCGCCATTTCCTGCCCTTGCGAAGTGGTTACGTCCACATTCTTATACTTCACATTGGGCCAGTCCTTTTCAACGGAATGCCAAAACTCTTCAAACTGGCGGCATATATGGCACCCCGGAGAAGAAAGTTCTTCAAGAGTTACAGGTTTCATATAAAAACTTTCTTGCAGTATACCGCATGTTTCCTCCTTGCGCAAAGCGCCATTTGCCGAATTGGTCTTTGCGAAATTGCCAGGCGGCGTAGCCAAACTGTGAAAGGAGTTTTTCAATAGCGCGCTTCTGGGGAGAATCAAACTCCAGATATATTCTCCCTCCGGGATTGAGGTGACGTTTTGCTTCCTTGAGAAACCGCCTGATGTATTTTAGGCCATCTTCCCCGGCAAACAGAGCTTCTCTGGGCTCGTACTTGAGAACCGAGGATTGGACCCTGCGCCTCCTTGATTTTGCAATATACGGGGGGTTGGCAAAAATATAGTCGTACAGACCCATAGACCGTTCCATGGTTCTGTTTTTTGATTGGAATACGTCAGATTCAATAATGCGGTATCGACGGGGATTGATACGGTTCAATGTTGCGTTGATGCGGATTTGCTTGAGAAATCTTGGTTCCTTTTCTGCAAAGTCCACATGTGCTGTTGGCATATGTTTTAATACAGCAACCCCAACGCACCCCGAGCCCGCAAACAGGTCCAAACACCGTATAGCATGGTTCTTCCGAGCCGTCTCATAGTTTGAACATATGTTCAAGTTATAAGAAAGGTCGGCGATTGCTTTGAGGGTCCAATGCTCGGTTTCGGGGCGGGGAATGAAAGGCCTTTCTGACAGGTCAATACGGCATCCCGCAAACTCCACAAACCCAATGAGATAGTCAAGGGGTTCTCCCTTCTGCAATCTCTCCTCATCCATCAAAAAAGCAGGGGTTCTCTTTCCCTTGTGCTTTTCCCTGAGAAGCCATGCTGTTTCGCGCTCAAGCTGTGTTCTCTGCATATCATTGCTGTACCATACCTTCTTTCTAAAACCAAAACCGAGCACTCAAATTGAGTGCTCGGCTGTGGCTTAGTTCTGGAAGTCCCTTCGGGGAGGACGGTTCTTTCGCCAGCAATCGTTGCAGCGAAGGTTGCCCTCTGTTCCGGGCCTGGGGTTGAAAGGAAGCTGGGTAATGGCTGTGCCACAATCAGCACAGGTCCAGTTTCCTTCCACCATGGGCCGCTGAAACCTTCCTTGATTTTCCTGTTCCACTTTCTTTGGAAGTACAACTTGATTTCAAAAAAGAATCTTGATGTGACTTCTTCTATCGCCCCAAACTATAGGTGGGGCGGGAACTGTACTCCGACTCTAGTACAAAAGCTAGTATACTCCCTCTCCTCCTTCCTGTCAAGCGCGTCCCTCTGGAAACAAAAAAACGCCCTT
>Ga0209542_10007013_pt1 | contig 21625 bp, 17 predicted proteins | sample RifCSPhighO2_01_FD_184028 | JGI IMG/M metagenome (GOLD analysis project Ga0209542, IMG submission 184028) | Soil microbial communities from Rifle, Colorado - Rifle CSP2_plank highO2_0.1 (SPAdes) (version 2) | ecosystem: Environmental > Terrestrial > Deep subsurface > Rock core/Sediment ... | reverse complement strand
AGTCTCTCCCTTTGCGTTGGTGAGAAGAAAAAAAGCTCAAATGGCGAAAGGGGTATGTGCCAAAAATAGAGAGAGCTATGTCAAAATGGCGAAGTTAGGATAATATGCTCCTAAACCACAAAAAGCAAGGGGAACTCCCACTACAAAGGGTTTAAAATACTTGCCCATAACAAATTTGTCCAATTTTCTGATAAGCAGATCAAGCGTCATTTTATTCTGGATTTTTGAACAAGTAATAGTGGTTGTATTGTTCTTGCAATGAAGTTCTCAGGGAAATCCATGCATGGCCATCATGCTCATAAACATTAAGCATTCTATTCCTCTCATCTTTACCACGAGAAGAAAGTCTATACTCTGGAAGCCTGCCGCCAACGGGAAAGATCTGCACAGCCTCATTACGCCAGCGAACTAGAAACTGTTCTCTTACTCTCCCAGTTTTATCATCTATAACACGGGGCGCAACATCCTTATGAAAATCTATATGTTGGCCTAACAAGCCAATTTTCTTTTCCAGCTCTGCTTGTTCTTCCGGCGTTTTTGCTTCATATTTAATTAATGCGGCTAGATCTAATATCATTTTCTTTTTAACCTCTATGCTCTCTAAAAAACACTCTTCTTTAAAAAGATTTAGTCGTTTTTTTAGCATTATTTTTTAAATTACAGTACTTTTTAACTCCTGATGAAACCGGAATTGTTAGCTCCAGTCGGAGATTGGGAAACTTTAGCCAGCGCCATAAAAGCTGGAGCCGATGCCGTTTATTTTGGCATTAAATGGATTAATATGCGCTCTTCCTCGGCCAGAAATTTTGAGATCAGCGAATTAAAAGAGCTGATGAAAAAAATTCATGGACATCATCTTAAAGGATATCTAACGCTTAATACGGTTATTTTTGACCACGAATTAAACCGAGTTATTAAAATTTTGGATGAAGTTAAAGCTGCAGGGGTAGATGCAGTGATTGCTGCTGATATGTCGGTGATACAACTATGCCAAGAAAGAAATATTGAAGCGCATATAAGCACCCAGATGTCGGTAGCCAACTATCAGGCAGTAAAGTTTTTTTCCCAGTTTTCGCCCAGAATCGTTTTAGCCAGAGAATGCACACTGGAGCAGATTAAAGCCATCCAGCAGAATATCATTAAAGATAATCTGTCTTTCCAAGGCCGGAGAATTGAGCTGGAAGCTTTTGTTCATGGCTCATTATGCGTAGCTTATTCAGGGAGATGTTTTATGAGCCAGCACCATAACCGGCTGTCAGCCAACCGCGGACAATGTTTGCAAGAATGCAGGCGGCTGTATAAAATCACTGATGTAGAAGACCCCCGCCGCGAATTTATTCTGGACGATAATTACCTCCTGTCGCCCAAAGATTTGTGCGCTTTGCCCATACTGGATCAATTACTGAACGCCGGAATCAGCGTGTTTAAAATTGAGGGCAGAGCTAAAGGCCCGGAATATGTTTATACGGCAACTAAAACTTATCGTGAAGCTATCGAGCTGATAGAACGGGGCTTATTTACTGATAAGGAGAAACTGCGTTTGGTCCAGGAATTGGCTAAAGTATTTAACCGTGGATTCTCCACTAATTTTTATTTAGGGGCTCCTACCAACAATTCTTGGTACCAGTTTTATGGCTCCAGCGCCAAGGAACAAAAAACAAAATTGGGCAAGGTAATTAATTACTACGCCAAATCCAATGCTGTTGCGATCTTAATTGAAACCGGCTCCTTAAATAAGGGAGATGAAGTCTGTTTTATCGGGCCGACTACTGGTTATTATAAAGCGAAAGCCGCCTCCTTAAAAATTGATGATCTGGAGGTATCTTCAGCCCAAACAGGGGAAATAGTTTCTTTTAAAATTAAGAAAAAAGTCCGGCTTTCCGATGCGATTTACCGAATTCAAAAAAGAAATGTTTCCGCCGAAGAAGAATTAATTAAGCAGAAATTATATCAAGTAGGAGTTCATGAGCCGTTTAAAACCACTAAAGCTAAGAAAGGGATGATTTAGTACAGCGATAACATAATCATGGAACAACAATATCGTCGATGATACTGTTTCTCATTGATGATGCTGTTTCAAAACTAACGTGTCAATATTCAACTAGTAGCAATTTACGGCTATTGTCTCTTCTGGGTGGTGAACTACGTAAGGTTTAAATAGCAGTTTCGATTTTTAGGGGATTATGGGCAGAATAACCAGGACTAAAATTGACCAGGGAGGCACGGCTGTAATTTATAAAGCTGAAGACCAAGATTCAGGCCAGGTTTGGGCTGAAAAACGATATTATCATAGGCGCGACTTGGCTTTCCATGAATTAGCTTTGCTGGAGCAGGCCAGCGGGTTGGATTGTGTGGTAGCTCTAGCCGGCGCGCCTAAAGCTAATCAGCATGCTGTTACTCTCTGCCTGGAATATCTGGATGGTCCGGCGCTGGATCGGTATTTAGTTGACCAAAACATTTCGCCTAAAGCCAAGACTCAGTCATTACGGCAGGCTGGCTTAGCTATAACCCAACTCCATGAACGGGGCATTACTCATGCCGATATAAAACCGGATAATTTTATCGTAATTAACAATGGAATGAAAATAATTGATTTAGGGTTAGCCCGTTCTGAAAAAAAGCCCTGGCCTTATGATGATAATTCTGTTGTAGGCACTTTAGAATACATTTCCCCAGAACAAGCTAATCGGGAGAGCCTTTTTCCAGCCAGCGACTTATTTTCCTTTGGCGCAATGGTCTTTGAATATTTAATGGATGAACGGCCATTTGGAGAACGCCCTCTGGAACAATTCCGAAGAGAATCTTATTATAGACACGCGGATGAAATCCGTGGCAAAATAGCTAGTTATGAAGATTTCAGCGCGTATCCGGAGAAAGTTACCAGAGAATGGATCATGAGGCGCTTATGCAACAATCATCTCCCTGCCGATTTGGTTTTTGGCGTAGGGAAAGTTATGGCCAAACGTCCGGAAGACCGGTCTATTGAACCGCTGCTGGAAGCTTTAGAGCACTGCCCCTAAAGAGCAGGAAGATAACTGATTTTGTATTCTTTGAAAATAAGCAGAGTTTCAAAATTTTTAATTGCTTCGGGAAATTTGTCTCTTAATTCAAGGATAAAATTACTAACATCGGCAGAGCTGGCAGTCTGTAAATCAACAATCAAGTCATAATATCCTAGTGTTGAAGTCAAATAATAAGTTTCTTTTTGCTGCAAGATATAGTTAAGGAATCTCTGTTTTATTTTTTGATCTAGCGGCTGCAATTTAATGAATAAAAGATGCCACTGTATCCCTAATTTGGAAACGTCTAATTTCATCCGGAAACCAGCGATGACCTTATTGGTTTGGAGTTTCTTTAACCTATACCTGATTACATCTATAGAGGTCCTGGTTTTATGGGCAATAGCAGTTATTTTCTCTCGGGCCTCCTGCCCCAGCGCTTTCATCAGCTTAATGTCTTCAGGATCTAAAATTATTGGCTGAAATTGTTCGGTCTGGGTTCCTTCCAAATCGGCTTCCAAGAATCTATAGCTTAATTTATGCGATTTGGTTAAAATAGAGAAGTTGATATCTCTTAAATATTCTGAACAAACCGTTTTGATTCTGGAATATAAATCTTCAAATTCATTAAGGGTTTTAGCATACACTAACAGGATAATATTAGATTTGCCTACGCCATTAATGACCCAGCCGATATTTTCTTCGTCAACAAATTTTTCAATTAGTTCTTTTTCTGTTTTGTTGGTTATTTTTTCCAATTCCAAAAAGATGTAGTAGGAATTATATCCTAATTTGCTGAGATTAAATTCGGTGTAAAAATTTTTAATTAAACCGTTTTTTTGCATTTTCCTGATTCTGTAGCTTATGGCTTGTTTGCTTATCTTTAGCTCACGGGCAATGCTGGAATCCGGTTCGCGGCAATTTTTATTGAGAATTCTTAGGATATCTTTGTCTCTCTTGTTCAGCTTCATAATAGAACAAAAGAGCAATTATTATATAAATTTGACTAGAAAGTTCTAGTTTTTTAAAGTTAATTTAATATTCTGTAGGGTTGGTTAGTTTTTTTGGTGAAATAAAAATGAATAATTTAAAGAAATTAAACTGCGGAAAATTGCCGGATGACGACTTGTCTAAGATTTTGGAAAGGTATACCAATAGCGTCAGTGAACGAATATTGTTAGGTCCAAAACTCGGAGAAGACGCGGCAATTATTGATATGAGTTCCGCAGAAACTGCGAAAAATAATTGTTTAGCTGTAGCTGTAGATCCAATCATGGTCAATATTTCCAATGCCCCTTATTTTGCTGTCGCTATCAATGTAAATGACATCGTGACGAGAGGAGCCATTCCTAAATGGGCCTCAGCCAGCGTATTCTTTCCAGCAGGATCAACTCTGGAGGATGTGGACAAATTTTTTGGGCAATTATATGATGCCATTAAACCCCACGGAATTTCCATAGTTACAGGGCATACTGAAGTAACTTCTCTGGTAAAAAATCCGGGAATCGTTTTGACCATGCTGGGAGAGGTTGATAAAGATAAGATTATTACTACGGCAGGAGCGAAAGAAGGCGATTCATTGGTTTTAACTGGTGGGGCGGGAATTGAAGGAACGGCAATTTTAGCAGCAGACTTGCGCGAATCATTGAATGGAAAAGTTGATGAACCGACTTTAGATAGAGCGAGAGAGTTTATTTACCACCCCGGCATCTGCATTGCTTCAGCCGCTTACATCGCTTGGAAACACTCGCCTAATTCTTTGCATGATCCGACCGAAGGCGGGGTTAGAAAAGGAATTGAAGAACTGGCGATAGCTTCAGGAAACGGCGTTTATATTGATTATGCTAAAATTCCCATTAGGGAAGAAACTCGAGAAATATGCGCTGTTACAGGAGATGATCCATTGGGAATATTTGGTTCAGGAGCGTTATTGATCAGCATTGGTAAGGATAAAGTTGAGGGCTTGCTGAGAGATTATAGCGATGCCGGGATACTAGCTGCGGAAATTGGACAAGTAACCGCAAAAGAGAAAGGGAGGGTGCTGCTCTATCAAGGAAAAGAAATTCCCCTGCTGGCAAGTTATACCGACGGGCTGATAGACAGGTTAAATTAAGATCAGGCAAAAAAATTTCATTTCTTTTATTTTCGTTAATAATCTTATTACCACTAGCTTACCTTATTTTTCTTAAACAACCACCACTCCGGCTTTTCCCGGGAAAGCTGTTTTAGCTTTAGGATGGTCTGATTTCTCAGCAGTTATAATCTCAAAAGCGCAGGAAAATTCCTGTTCAAAAAAAGATTTTGCTTCCTGGAGATAATTCAACTCTTCTTTCGGATGATTTAAAGTATTAATTTTAGTTTGCAGCAGCTTAGGAACTATTTTAGCAATTTCCTGGCCATAACGCTTGAACTGCGGCTCTTTAAAGAGGCCATCCATAATTTCTTTCTGGTTGGCGGTTTTCTGCATAATAGAGATTATTTTATCAACCAGCTGAAATTTCCAGGACGGAGCAACTATCAAAATTATTTTAGCCGGTTTTTCAATTTTAGACAATTTAATTACCGCTTCGATATCGGTAAGAGTATTTTTAATCATTTCTTCAGCGAGATCTAGTTTTGGGTCAATTAATTTTTTATTTGCTTTTGGCCAGGCGGCCAAAGAGATAAATCCCGGTTGGCCCAATTGTTCCCATACTTCTTCGCCAATGAACGGTGTAACCGGCGCCAGCAGCAGCAATTGGGTTTTAATAACGCTGTTAATTGTTTTTTGATGATATGCCCCTTTAGTTCTGCGGGCATACCATTTTAAAGCATTGCTTAATTCAAAATAGGCAGACTGAAGAGCGCTTCTAAACAGCGTTTTTTCCATAGCCTCGGTGGTTTTTAGAATTATTTCCTGCAGCTGTGATTCCATCCAGTCATCAATCTTTAGCTGGTTATCTCTTCCTTTCCCATAATTGGCAGCGCAGAATTCATAGAACTGCTCTAATTTGTTTTTCAGGGCAATGGCGAAAGAACTATCCCAATTGGGGTCGTCCAGTTCTTCCCCGCCGCTTAAGATGGTAAATCTGGCGCAGTCCACGCCAAACTGAGAAGGCATTTCACGCAAAGGGATAACATTGCCTTTGCTTTTGCTCATTTTTTCTCCATCTACCGCAACCCAGCCGTTCACGCCAATGCCGTTAGGCCAGTGTTTTTTTGGAAAAATAGCTGTATGGTTAAACAGAAAAAAAGCTAAATGGTTTTGAATCAGATCTTTTCCGGAATTTCGGAAATCCACCGGATACCAGTAGTTAAATTCTTCACGCATTTTTTTAGCCAGCGATAATTCCACTTTTGGTTTAACTTTTTTATTGAGAAAAACAAAATCAAATAAGGCGTCACTGATTTTTTCTAGAGGAACATCTTTAATCAAATGAGCAATGGTATAATAAGCCATGTAGATCGTGCTGTCGCTTAAGCTTTCAATCAGCCATTTTTTATCCCAAGGCAGCCGGGTGCCTAACCCGGCCTCCCTGGTGCAGGCCCAATTATTAAGCCAGTCGACAACATACTCAAACTGGGTTCTGGATTTTTCCGGATATAAAGTTAACTGCTTTAAAGCCTGGTGAACTTGTTTTTTCCAGCGCTCATTTCCATAAGCCAGAAACCATTGGTCATCAACGATTTTGACAATGCATTCATTAAGGTAACGAGAGACAACTTTCCCGGTTAGTTCATAGTATGGGACAGCCCATCCTGTTTGTATTAACTCTTTTTTAATGATTTCTTTTCCTTTCTCCACGGAAACGTTTTCCAGATTTTTAGAAAAGGCTTTCTGGTAAAGATGATTAAATGCGGCTGAATAGTGGCTTAATTTGTATAATTCCTTTTTTATTTTCTCCAGCTTTTCTCGCTCGTTTTGCGATTGAACGTTATATTTTCTCAGAAAATCTTCTGCTGGAATATCGCTATAACCTTGAGTTTTCAATACGGCAATCGGCCGGATAGCTTTAACTTTTTCCGCATTTAACTTAAACTCTTTCAGCTTCTTCTCGTCTTTTTGCAGATCTTTTAATGCGATTAAATCATCGGCAGAATCGGAAGGAACTGAATGAACCAAGCCCGTGCCAAAATCAGGATCGAGGAAAGTTGCCGGCAAAATCAATACTTTTCTGCCGCCAAATTCTTCCGTTTCCTGGCCGATTAGTTCTTTTCCTAAAATTTTACGCTGAACTTTTATTTTATGGCCTTGCTGCTCTAATCGCCTGGCTGCCGGCTCGCTGATAATCCAATGTTCTGGATGGGCATTAAAATTAATTTCTATCTCAGCATATTGAATCTGCGGATGAACATAGAGATTAGTTATTCCCAGAATAGTATCTTGCCTGAGAGTAGCGCTGACTGCATAACTATTTTTGGATAACTTATGCTTAATTAACAAGAATTCCTGAGGTGTTTCCCCTTCGCCTTCCGCCCGGTCATGGTCGCCAATAGCGCAGTTTTCCACCGGATCCCAGACTACAGGGAAGGTTCCTTTGATTACATAATTTCCCCGTTTTAATTTATTAAACTGCCATTGAATAAATTTATCATAGTGGGGGTTCAGGCTGGTGGTTATGAATTCTCTGCGCCAGTCCACGCTCATGCCCAGAGCCTTAAAATCTTCCACGGCTTTGGGCCGGAAGTATTCTATCCAGTATTCAGGATTTTCAAATTTTTTAAGTTCTGAATCTTTAATGCCGATATCCTTTAACAATTTCAGCTGTTTTGGCTCTTTATCTTTAACACGCTTGGCAGCGCTGACTATAGGTGTTCCTGTCGCATGCCAGCCTTGTGGAAATAAGACGTTATACCCCTGCATTCTTCTGAATCGGGCTAAGGCTTCAGCGCGCATATAGGTGTACAAATGTCCAATATGCAGGATAGAATTAACATAGGGATAAGGCGCATTAACAAAAAATTTTTTTCTATTTTTATCTGGATCAGCTTCAAAGATCTTTTCTTTTGACCAGCGATCCTGCCATTTCTGTTGAATTTTTTGCCAATCTAAAGCCATCTTTAAGAAGAAGAATCAGTTTTTTATAAAGGTTACTTAAAAAAACAAATCCGGGAATCTATATTCCTTTTTTTAAGAAACCTTTATATTAAATAATAACACCATCACTGCATGAAAAAGAGGCTTTGGGTTTTAATGCTGCTGTTATTAACCTTCACCGCTCTAGCCCAGGTTGATTTATACCTCTATGACTCGTTAGTTCTGCAATTGGAGGTGAAGGGAGAATTAAATTTAATTGCCAAAGGCTCTGGCGCTTCCGTTAATCAGGTTAGCGCTGAATTATCGCTGGTGCCCAAAAATACCAACCGACAGCAGGTGCTATTAAATTCTGTTACTCCACGGCAAAATATCATCAAATATTCCTGGGATGACGGCGAATTAGGAAAGAAAAATTTTCAGTACATCGCCAAAATTCAAACCAATAATCATCGGGAAGCGATCAGAACCAAGATGCCTTTTCCAGTCACGGATACGACAGGAGTGGAAGAATATCTGGCCGAGACAAAAACCATTGATTCTCATCATCCGAAAATTATTGCTAAGGCCGCAGACTTAGCTGAAGGCGAAGATGACCTGTTTAAAGTTGTATTTAAATTAGCCAGCTGGGTGGAGGAAAATGTTAATTATGACCTTAACACCCTGACGGAGAAAGCTTCCCAAAAAGCCAGCTGGGTTTTAGAAAACCGGCAAGGCGTCTGTGATGAAATGACTTCCTTGTTTATCGCCATGGCTAGATCACTGGGAATTCCGGCCAGATTTGTTAAAGGAATTAGTTATTCCAATTCTCCGTTATTTAGCTACCCCTGGCAGCCTCATGGCTGGGCGGAAGTTTACTTTCCCGGCGTGGGCTGGGTGAGTTTTGATGTAACTTTTGGCGAATACGGATATATTGACGTTACCCATATCCATTTAAGAGACAGTTTTGATCCGCAAGATCCCGACAGCGCTTACCAATGGACCGCCAACAATGTTGAACTGCAGGCTCAGCCTCTTAATTTGGAAGTATTGGTTAAAGACCGCGGCCAACTGCTGGCTGAGGAGATAGAATTGCAGTATGAATTATTCAGCCCGGAAGTGGGCTTTGGCAGCCACAATTTAGTTAAGGGAATTCTGACTAACAGGGCCAATTATTACGCAGCTACCACTCTCCAGCTGGCCACGCCGCCGGAAGTTTCCGTTATTGGCAGAAATAAGCGAACTATTCTGCTCGAGCCAAATCAGATTAGAGAAACATTCTGGATAATTAAAATTCCAGAAGACTTAGATCCAAACTATATTTATACTTTCCCGGCGCTGATTTACTCAGAAAAAAATGTTACTTTCAGAAATAAATTTACAGCTCAGCCGGACAAGCTTAGTTATTCCAGGGAAGAAATAGAAAAATTAATTATTGTTGATGAGGAAAAATCTTATTCCCGGCAAGTTATGTTTATTTGCCGCGGTTCTGAACAATTAAAATTAGGAGAAAAAACAAAAATAACCTGCCAGATCAAAAATAGCGGGAATGCCAACTTAGCCGGCGTTAAATTCTGCTTGGAGAAAGATTGCGAGATTATTGATTTGCCCATTAACCAAATTAGGGAAAAAAGCCAGACTATCACGGCAGCTAACCCCGGATGGAATAAAATCTTTGTCAGCGCTGAAAACGAGTTTATTGAAAAAAAATCAGGCTTCAATTACGCTGTGTTTGACCAGCCTAAAGTAAACATCAGTTTTGACTATCCCGAGATTTTAACTTTTGCTGATGCCGGCAAAATGATAGCGCTAATTAACAAAGATTCTTTCAGCTCTCCGCAATTAGTCGAGGTAAAATTAACCGGTCCGGGAATTAAAAGCAGCTGGCAGACGCCGGAGTTAAGGCAGCAGGAGAAAATAAGTTTAGACCTGCGGCAAGCTCGCTTGGGGTTTAAGAACAAATTTAAAGTTCAGATAACCTGGCGAGATTCCAACCAGCAAAAATATTCGCGCCAGGAAATGGTGATCATACCAGGAAAAGCTCAGAATTATAAAGAAAAAATAAAAATGATTTTCAACTCGATGATAAACTGGTTTTAATGATATAGTAAAAGCCTCAAATATTCAACCATAAATAATGCACTTTTACTATTACCAGAAGCGCTACTTGCTCGATAATTTAATGCTTTGAGTATAAAAAAAGAAAAAAAAGAAATTAACGTCGCTTTTTTCGAGAACCTGATTTTTTCTTGGTTCCTCTTTTCTTAGCTGCTTTCTTTTTTGCCACTGATTATCACCTCTTTGCTTTTAGAAAGATTTTTACGTTTATAAAACTTTTCTTTTTCTGTGCTGTGTTGCATAAATCCAAAATTAATAATCATCAATTAAAAGAGTACTACTATCTATTAAAACATTTTACCGATTTCTGAACAAAAATCGAATTATGCAACACCGCACTTTTTCTGAAAAAAATATTTTAGAAAACATTTTTGGGATTAAAAAATATTATCTACTGCTTGATCAACTTTCTTGGGTGTAAACAAGAACGATCGAAACGATCTGCTAATGATTACACCCTGCATTTAAAAGTGTGCCGTCTGGAAATAAAAAAAATTATTCCTCGGGATAGAGAACTTTCTTTTGGATTATCTTAATTATTCCCAGAACAGTAGGACATCCAATCTTCTTTTTTCTAAGTATTTTAACCTTTTTAACAATCTTGGCACCATTGGACGCAATGAATTTTTACTACCAGAAAAAAGAAAGTAATTGTGTACCGAGAACTTGGAAATGGTGGCCTATACTTTTGATAATTATCTATGTGTTATTCTGGATTTTGATTCTTGCAGGTATGGTTCTTCCTCATGTTTGGCCTTTTTTCCTTAGGACTCTAGATTTACTTTGATTTTTTGCCTTTGGCATCGTCGCACTAAAAATCAATCCCAAACGGGAGAATATGATAGTGTAATCCTTTGACTGATAAAAACTATTTATTTAAGATTATAACTAACTAAGGGAACAGTCAGATATTAACACTGCCGAGAATATAACAGGAACCGATGATAAAGTCAATCACTCGCGACCAAGGTCATTTGCATTCTCAGGTTTCCTACTGGAAACCACCACTGGCGAACACACGAGAAAACGGTGTTTTCTGGGGTTTCTTGCAGAAACCACCTGTGGAATAGGCAGATTTAACAATTACCATAGTTGTAAAAATTAGTAGTGTGTAGAAATGATTGATACACTAAACTAATTTTGCATAAAAAGCAATAATCCATCAGTCAAATATACGCACTACCTAAAAATTAATTGCCTCATCATCCTTCTTCCTTAATAATCCTTTAAGGCTTTAGAGTCAACTATTTCTTCTGAAGCTCTGTATAATGTTCCTGCGCCGTCACGCTGATAAGTTCTAAGCAGCCCGACAATTCCCTGCTTCGGATCAATAAACGACCCGGAAGAATCTGGCTTATAATCAAATAAGAATTCCCGCTCTAAACCATCTTTAGTGAAGTGAGTTACTTTGCCCATTCCTAAAGTTCCGTAACGGCTTCGCTTAATTTGGAAAGCTTCAGTATTATCATAAGCGCAGGGCAATTTAATGGCCAGCCTGGTTTTGGTGCCAATCATGCTTAGAGGAAGCTGCCCACCAGCCGAAACAAAGTCACGCGGAATTCTAGAATAGGTTAAAAAATCTCTTGGAAAATTGCGAGGATTATTGTTTAATTCCCCAACAGTAGTGATGCGCTGATTGGATCCATCAAAGATATAAGCTCCGTCCTCCGTAGACTGGCGATTTAAATAATTAAAAAAGTGATCCCTGGCCGGAACTGCCACAAATTCATCCGGTTCATCATGAATTACATGATCTTCAACCAAGCGATCCGCCAGCGTAGAGCCATTAGCTACCACTAAAACGCCTTGGTAAGGGCAGCCGGCATCTCGCCCTTCCTTATATAAACCTCCTTTATTATCCAGAACACCGGCCTTAATGTAAGGAGAAGCTTCTTTTAAATTAACTTGGCAATGATAATCTACCAGCCACCAGAACAAATCCCCCTTTTCCATGAGAAGTGAAGGCCCACACCAATATATATATTTCACTACTCTTGTTTTTTACTTTTATCCCATATAAAGACAAAATTTATTAGGAAATAAAAAATTCTTAAGGCTTGATGCCTAAGCTTGACCATAATCTGCTTTACTGCCGTATTGAAAATGCCCGTACGCCGATTAAACAAATTGCCCAGCATTTAAACAAGAGTTCTCAAAGATTAAAGTATAACTTATCGGTATTGGAGAAAGAAAAAATCATTCATGCGCCCTACTGCATTTTCGATTATTCCTTTCTAGGATTGATTCTATTTCGGGTTTATTTTAAAGGCGGATACGTTGGAGAGAAAGATAAGCATAAAATTATCAGCGAACTGCTGGAAAATGACTATATTTCGACAATCTACGAGCTGACCGGCGAGTTTGATCTGGTTGCCGAATTTCTGGCTCCCAACCCATCCAGATTTAATAAAGAATTAAAGAAAATTATTGCTTCATTGCCCATGCTTAATGATTACAAGATTCTGTTAAACGTTGTTTCCTACGTTTACCCCAGGCATTATCTGGCTAAAAACACCGTTTTGCATACCCTGCATGTAGAAAAGATTGTCGGAGGCGATCGGGAGCGGGAAACCTTCAGCTCCAATGAACTATCGGTAATTAAGAACATCGTAGGTAATCCGGTGATTAGGTATTCTCATTTGGCGAAAAAAACCGATTTGAACATAAAAACGATTAAATCCATTCTTAAAAGCCTCTCTAAACGAAATATCGTCAAAGGATTCAAGTATAACCTTAACAAAGAAAAACTGGGGATTACCGCCGCGCGGCTATTTTTAAAGCTGCACAACCTCGGTCCGGAGCGGGAAAACAAATTAATGGAATATATTCTCAACACTAAAGAGATTGTCCAATTAAATAAGACTCTGGGTGACTGGGACTTGGAATTGGATTTGGAAGCTATTGATAAGAAAGGAATACGCGTTATTCTCGTGCAGTTAAGGGAAGAATTCAAAGATTTAATCGAGCGCTTCAACCTGATCGAATTAAACCATTACCATAAAAAATCTTATCTGCCCAAACATGTATTTCCGGAAGAAGCTGAACCAGTTAAGAGCAGAAGCCGTCCCACAATTCTTTCCTAAACCCTGAAATCTACAAATAAAAAATAAACCCTCTGCTTTAAGCAGTAATCCCTCCTTTCAACCTCCAAATCTTCCCTAAATTATATGCTATGCTTACCAAATTCATTTCAATCTTTACTTTATCCAAACCTTTAAGCAGAAACAACCAGTTTTGATTTTTATGAGAACTTATCTAGGCCATATTGCACCTCTTTTTTTATCGACGATAAAGTTTTATTTTATAGACGAGAAACAAGTATTTATGTTTTGTGAATTGTGGGACGGCCTGAGGAATTAACTGAAAGAATGGAGGTTCTTAATCCTTTAAGCAGTCCCTGCAAATTCCCGTAACATCCACTTGAAAATGGCAGATGTTATCATCTGTAATTTCCTGAAGGAAATCAACGGTTTTAACTGTCAGATGCTTAACTAAACCGCACTTCTCGCAGGTAAAATGAATATGGTTGTCTTTCTTGCAGGAATAAATCTTGCGGTTATTGCAAAGGTAAGAATGAACTTCTCCTTTTTCTTCCAGATTCTTTAAAAAGCGATAAACTGTGGCCAAACTAAGATTCTTTCCCTTAATTCTTTGATAAATATCTTCTGCTGAGAAAAAAGAATTAAAAGCATTGATGGCGGAGTTCAAGATTATTTTTTGCTTGGTTAAACGCATCTTATTGAGAATGGTTCTCAGTTAACTTTATAAATTCTTTTATAATTAGGAAATAACATGAGTTTAATTTTGTGGATTATTGGCAGCGTGGTCGTGGTTTCCCTGGTTTCGTTTATGGGAATCCTATCTCTATCTTTAAAAGAAAAATTCTTAAGTAAAATACTTCTTATTTTAGTAAGCTTATCGGCTGGAACTTTATTTGGCGATGCTTTATTGCATTTGCTTCCCGAGGCTGTGGAAGATAACGGGTTTACCGCTGTTATTTCATTGGCAGTATTGGCCGGAATAGTAGTTTTTTTTGCCGTGGAAAAATTAATTCATATGCACACCATCTGCAGGCCGGAAAAAATACATCATGCGCAGAAATACCCCTTAGTTCATCAGCCGCACAAACATCATCTGGGGTTGATGAATATTTTAGGAGATGCCGTACATAACTTCATTGACGGCCTGATCATTGCAGTTAGCTTCTTTGTAAGTATTCCAACAGGCATTGCTACTACTTTAGCGGTCATTTTGCATGAAATGCCCCAGGAATTAGCCGATTTCGGAGTGTTGATTTATTCTGGTTTTAGCAAAAGCAAAGCCTTGCTGGTTAATTTTGCCACTGCCGCTACTGCTGTATTAGGAGCAGTATTAGGAATTATTTTAGGAGAAACTTCAGAAGCCTTTTTGGGCCTAAGCATTCCTTTTGCCGCCGGCGGCTTTATTTACATTGCCGGAGCTACTTTAATCCCTGAATTACATCAAGAATGCGGCTGGAAACAATCCTTGTTTCATTTTTCAGCTTTATTAGTTGGAATCGGATTAATGGCAGCTTTGTTATTTTTGGAATCATAAACAGAAAATCTCTACATTGTTCTAGAGCTTAATTTTAGCTATGAGTTTAAAATATGATTTTTCCACCAGTGGTGAGCGGTTTTTTTGACATATAATTTTAGAAAAACCAGCAACTGTAGAACAAACCTCAGCACTGCTGATAGATTCATCAATTAGTCGGGCAGAGCCATAACTTGGATTATTTGCTGGTTAGCCTTTCCATAATTATTGCCTTATTGAAGAATCTATTATTGCCTTATTGAAGAATCTATTATTGCCTTATTGAAGAATCTATTGTAGAAGTTATTAATCTTTAACCAAAAAGTTAATAACTAACGATGTAAACTGCTTTCTGATGGGCCTATGGTGTAATGGACAGCACAAACGGCTTCGGCTCAAGCAGGTGAAACCGTTAAATCAGGGTTCGAAATTTTGCCACGAAAGTCCCTGTAGGCCCAGTTTATTTAAAATTGGAAGGAAGATAAGGTCTAATTTAACTCTCTACTCTAATTGAAGGATTTCTTGAATATCAGCCTGAAATTGCTCCAGAGTTTGAACTTCCTGCAACAGCCATTTTTCTTCCTTAACTACATCTTTTTCTTCCTTTTTAAGTTCTCGAGTAAGCTTCATTATAATCTAAAAGAATATTGAAGTTTATTAAGATTTTCTTAATGATGATAAGCAACATTTATTAACTCCTTCAAACTTTAATAAGTTACTTAACAAGACTAATAATTATTTAAAGTGAAAGTATGGAAAAAGAAATTTGGGTCAATCAGTCGGTAGCCATTCTTTGCGATGGCAATAATATCGAAAGAAGCATTCATGAATTGAGCGGGAACACCAGCACCATGATTAATTTTGACAAGATTATCCCAAAATTATTAAGCAGCCGGGGGCTGAACAGGTTAATTTATTTCCGGGAAGGAAAAAATATTTCTTCCAAATTGGCTGAAAGGCTGTATAATAAGTATTATGGCTCGGTGGTGCCGTGCCATAAGTCAGCGGATATTCCTTTATCCATCAAAGCGACGCAACTGGCGCCTAAAGTGGATACGATCATTATCATGTCCGGCGATTCTGATTATGTTGATTTAGTCAGCCACCTTAAATCTGAAGGAGTAAGAGTAGAAATTGCTGCTGTAAAAGAAACCACCGCCAGAGTTTTAATTGAAGAAGCAGACTATTTTCATCCGATAACCAAAGAAGACTGGTTTGCTTACAGTTCGCATAAGAAAGCAAAAGAGCATTATCATGATGAAAAATAATTCATTCTTTTTATAGATTTAATATCCTAAGTTGATCCTTCAATAAATTGATTTGATCCCTTAACCATGTTATCGAGCAGTTCTAGTTTCTATTACTAATCCAGAAATCTATTATCTTTATTACAAAAAGCCACCACCCACCTGCGCGCAAATGTCTATTTGCAGTATTCAATATTAGTTCCAACTCTATTCTAATGAGAAAAATAGCTCCTAGTACAGCGACAACATAATCATGGAACAACAATATCATCGATGATACTGTTTCAAAACTAACGTGTCAATATACTAGGCTATAAATATCTCTATCGGCGCTAGGGTAACAATAAGAAAATTAAATTATTCTTTTTTCCTCAAAAAGCGCCACTAAAATTTCTTCTATATTTATTTAAAGCAGCCTCGGTTTAAACCTTAAATGAACCACTTCCTGCCAACATCCTTAGAAGAAGGAAAACAATATTACCCTCATTTTAACCAGTTCGATGTAATTTTTGTTGCCGGCGATCCCTATTATGACCATCCACTAAGCGGCGTAGCCATCTTGTCCAGATTATTAGATCGAAAAGGCTATCGAGTGGGAATCATCGCCCAGCCGCAAACGGATGAAGAATATCAAGCTTGTGGAAGGCCAAAATATTTTTTCTGCATTACCTCAGGACTGCTGGATTCCATGCTCGCCAACTATACCCCCATGTTACGGAAAAGGGAAAATGTTCTTGTGCCGGAACGAGCTTTAATGGTTTATACGCAAAAGGTAAAAGAATTGTTTAAAGGCGCAATGACCGTTTTAGGCGGGGTAGAAGCCACGATTAGGAGATTTACTCATTTTGATTATAAGGAGAACCAATTGCGCCGGGGAATTTTAAATGACACCAAGGCAGACTTATTATTGTTTGGCAATGCTGAACGATCGTTATTAGAATTGCTGGGAAGATTAAAGGAAATAGAAGCAACAGAAAGTTCTGAATTAAATTTTAATAAAATAAGAAAACAATTAAACTTGCCTGCTTTGGATGGCGCTGCTTTTCGAATTAGTCCTGAAGAAATAAATCCCAAAATAAAATTATTGCCCAGTTATGAAGATTGTTTAAAAGACAAACAACAGTTTAGCAGATTAACCAAGATTCATTATTTACTTCCTGAAAATTCTTTTATTGAGCCTTGCGGACAGGGATTTATCCAGCACAATCGAGCTGCTCCATTGCTTACGGAGAAAGAAATGGAGGTTATTTATAGTGTTGAATTTACTAGAAAACTTCATCCTCATTCTAGGAATTTAGTTGAAAACGAACGCATGGTCGCTAAATTAGAAACGTCAGTAATTTTAGGACGAGGCTGCTGGGGCAGCTGCAATTTTTGTATTATTCCCTTAGTGCAGGGCAAAGAAATAGCTAGGCGAAGCAAGGAAAGTATTCTGAAAGAAATCGAAACATTGTATCAGCAGGGATTCGTTAAAATTAATGATTTAACCTTGCCAACCTTGAATATGTATGGCTCCTACTGTTCATTATATGATCTGGAAGAAAATCTATTTTCTCCAATTATCGGTCAAGAAGTTGTTGTTTATACCAAGAAAAAGTATTGCGATCAGCGCTGTGTTGGCTGCCCTAAACGCATATTGAGGGATGATCTATATCCTCTGCTGGAAGAAGTAGAGAAGCTGCAACAGAAATACCTTGGAACCGAATTGGAATTGCGCAGCGCGATCCGGCATGATCTTATTTTGCGGCAGAAAGCCTTGTTTAGAAAAATCATGCAGTTCACTTCCAGATTAAAGATTGCTCCAGAACATATTTCTAAAACTGTTCTGAAAAGCATGAATAAAGGCTCTAGAAAAGAATTTGAAGACTTTTTGCTGGAATATAAAAAAATAAACCAAGAGCAGGGAACTCATAAGAATTTAGTGCCGTACTTTATAGCCGCCCACCCCGGGTCAACTATGGAAGAAATGAGGTTATTAAGGGAGTTTTGCGAGGAAAAAGATCTTTATGTTAATTTAACCCAGGTATTTACTCCTACTCCTGGAACGGCTTCCACAGCAGCTTATTATACTGGGATAGACACTTTCACTCAAGGCTTTGTTTATGTTCCACGAACGTTTAGAGAGAAAAAAAACCAGAAGAATATTTTATTGAATACTGCGTCTCCGGAAGTTAGGGTTAATGATGAATTGGGGTGAAATTTATTTCTGAGATTGGAGTGAAACTTATTTCTGACCCTGACTTTTCCTAAACTTTCCCATAACCTAATTCCCTAAACTGCCTCATAGCTTAATTCCCTAAACTTTCTCATGACCTAATTCCCTAAACTTTCTCATAGCTTAATTCCATAAACTTTCTCATGACCTAATTCCCTAAACTTTCTCATAGCTTAATTCCATAAACTTTCTCATAGCTTAATTCCCTGAACTTTCTCATAACCTTTATATAAACTCACTTTATTTATAAGATAATGGTCTTAGAAAAGTTAGGAGACTCATTAAAAAGTACTTTAAGCAAAATAACCCAGTCTTTATTTGTAGATGAAAAGCTAATTAACGAATTAGTAAAAGACTTGCAGCGAGCCCTATTGCAGTCGGATGCTAATGTCCAGCTGGTTTTTGATCTTTCAAATAAGATTAAGGAGCGAGCTAAAGAGCCGGCGCCTGCTGGAATTACCAAGAAGGAACTGTTAGTCAAGATTGTTTATGAAGAGTTGACAAACTTTTTAGGCCAGGAAGCTCATGAAATAAGCATAACTGAAAGACCCACTCAAATCATGCTCGTAGGTTTGTTTGGTTCCGGAAAGACTACTACGGCCGGAAAATTAGCTAAATTTTACAAGAAGCGCGGCTTGAAAGTAGCCGTTATGCAGACTGATACCTGGCGGCCAGCGGCTTATGACCAGTTAGAGCAGCTGGCTAAGCAGGTAGGCGTAGATTTTCTGGGCATAAAAACCGAGAAAGATCCGATAAATATTTACCAGGCCATGGAAAACAGGATTAAGGATTATGATCTGGTGATTATCGATACTGCGGGAAGGGACGCTTTATCAGACGAATTGATTAAAGAATTAAACCGGCTGCATCTAGCGGTGCAGGCTGAGGAAAAACTATTAGTAATTTCTGCCGACATCGGGCAGGCTGCCCAGAAGCAAGCCCAGGCTTTCCATGACGCCTGCGGGGTGACGGGAGTAATTGTAACTAAATTGGAAGGCACGGCTAAAGGCGGCGGGGCCTTATCCGCCTGTTCGGTTACTAAGGCGCCAATCAAGTTTATCGGCGTGGGAGAAAAAATTGATGATTTAGAATTATTTCACCCTCAGAGGTTTGTTGGCAGATTAATTGGCATGGGCGATTTGGAATCCTTACTGGAAAAGGCCAAGGAAGCGATTACAGAAGAGGATGCCGAGGAATTGCAGGACAAATTTTTGAAAGGCGAATTTAACTTAATTGATTTATACCACCAAATGAAATCGCTAAAGAAGATGGGCTCATTTAAAAAAATCATGGAGCTCATTCCCGGCATGGGACAGCTAAAACTGCCTACAGAGATGTTGGACGTGCAAGAAGGCAAATTAGAAAAATGGCGTTATGCTATGGACAGCATGACCAAACAGGAACTGGAAGAGCCGGAGATCATTTCTGCCGAAAGAATGGATCGGATTGCCGCCGGTTCTGGAGTCAGCATTGGAGAAGTCAGGGAATTAATTAAACAGCACCGGCAAAGCAAAAAATTGATGAAGATGTTTAAGGGAGAAGGAGATATTAATAAGGTAATGAAGAAAATGCAGGGAAAGTTGCCTAAAGGGATGTAAGAGGTTCATTGCCAATCAAAAACAACCACTATAATTAAGGTAATTGATGTAAGAGGTTCATTGCTAATCAAAAACAACCACTATAATTAAGGTAATTGATGTAAGAGGTTCATTGCTAATCAAAAACAACCCTTATAATTAAGGTAATTGATGTAAATGATGATTCCAGAACCATTAAAGAGATTAATGAAATTAACTGAACCAGAACTGGAAGAACTGAAAAGTTTAAGGGCAGCTCTCACAAAAATAAAAAAAGGAGATGCTAAAGTTTTGGCCATACGAGATCTTCTGGATGGAAATCTAAGCAATATTTTATCCGTAGCTCATTTAATGAAAGTAAGATCTGAAAACGATTCCAGAGATTTGGATACTTATTTATGGGGCATGTTTCATAAAAACCTGGTAAAGGACGCCTTAGATTCTCTGTATTTATTGAGTGAAGAAGGCAGTTTTCCTGCAGATTTGATTAAAATAGCAATAAAGACGCTTGAAAAGTATAAATGAGAAACAGAAATAATAAAATATGGGCAAAACTATAACTGTTGAACAAATCCTGGAATTGGGAGAATTGGGATTTAATATCCTGAAACAATTCAGACAGTTTATCGCGAGATATATCCGCCCTGAATCCGCCGGATTGCCGGAATTAGTCCAGAAGCAGTTGGGAGCAATCTGCGCGGCTTATGCCCTGGCCAAGGATGATCAAGAAACTCCGATTCTGCTTCCTGAACCGCGGCAAAGATTACTTAAAGAAAAAGAAGTTCTTAATGCCATCATCAGTTTGAAGCAGCTGGCAAGACAAATACCTGAGCTGCAGCCTAGAATTGAAATGATTATCGGCTATCTGGAGAAGATGACCTAAAAAAGAGCCCTTTCTTCTCTAAAGCCGCAGTTCTTGCAGTATTTTACTACAAATATGCCATCAGGAAACTTATGCTGGCCTTCATGAAGCTTGCTTTGGCATTCAGGACAATGAGTTAACATAAAAGGTAATTAGTTAAAGCTTCTTTAAATTATTTTCGCGGCGGGTAAAAGGAATTAAGCACCCAAAAGACATCTACGGCATTAGCCTCTGTGAATTCTTCAACGTATTTATCTAGATCAATACTGCCCAGATAAATTTCAAATCTAGTCCGCGCGGTCTGGGCAAAACCGTGGGGAGTATTGCGCAAGATGGTTAAATAATCTAGGAAACACCAGGAATCAATTTCAATTTCCGCTCGCCGTTCATCGCAGTGGTCGGAATAAATTAAGGTAACCGAGCTTTCTCCGACCTTTTGTATGTCCAGAATGGAAAAATTGTTGGAAGCCTGCGCTAACTTAATTTCCAAGCCGTTCTTCCGGCCATAAATCAGTCCTGCCTGATCCTCATTAAGAGCAATTTCCCGATCACGGGCAAATCTGCGGCATAATTGTTCTAAAACTTTAACCATAACCCTGCCTGTAGAGAAGCGGGGGTTATAAAGATTTATGAAATAATAGGCCTTTGCGTTATTTAGTGTATTAATTTAGCAAAGGGATATATTAGGAATGTGTTATTATTTTACACCAATTAACGCATTTCTCTATAGCAGTCTGCATAAGCAAATTAGATTCAGTGCCGGAAAGTTAAGTTAGAAATAGATCGCAGTTGGATACTTAGAAACTTCAATACAGAAGCAACGCTTATATATTAAAAACAATTATTAAGTTTTAGTAATGGGCTACAACCGGTTAAAATATTTTCAGCGAATTATTCCTAGAGATGATTTTATCCATATTTCTAACCCCCGAATTATTCTTGAAATTAAAGCCTTATTGCGAAACTGCAATCATTGCTTAGAGCCAAGAACAGCCAGCCTTCAGCTGCAGGAATACTTGCGTAATTTAGAACAATTTGCCCAGTGGTTAGGAGAGGATAT
>Ga0209542_10007012_pt1 | contig 21635 bp, 26 predicted proteins | sample RifCSPhighO2_01_FD_184028 | JGI IMG/M metagenome (GOLD analysis project Ga0209542, IMG submission 184028) | Soil microbial communities from Rifle, Colorado - Rifle CSP2_plank highO2_0.1 (SPAdes) (version 2) | ecosystem: Environmental > Terrestrial > Deep subsurface > Rock core/Sediment ... | reverse complement strand
ACGGCGTGGAGCCGTCTTTTAAAAGAGTAAAGGGTTATTTTTGGAGCACGTGTTTAACAGTAAATGAACAGATTGTTCATACACCACCGTCAGATAAGATTTTGAAAAACGGCGACATTCTCACTGTAGATATAGGAATATTTTATAAGGGTTTTAACACGGATTACGCAGATACGATAGCCATAGGTAAAATTGAAGATAAAACCCGAAAATTTTTAGATACGGGCAAAAAAACGCTGGATTTAGCTATAAAGAGTGTGAAATTAAGTGGAAGACTGGGTGAAATTTCTCAAATAATTCAAAATGAAATTGAGGGCGCAGGATATTCGATAGTTAAAGAATTGACCGGACACGGTGTCGGCCGGGATTTGCATGAAGACCCGATTGTTCCGGGTTATCTGAACGAACCAATCAACAGAACTTTAATAATTAAACCTGGGTTAGTAATAGCAATAGAGATAATTTACTCGATGGGTAAAGGTGATATGATGCATGAACCAAATAATAATTGGTCCATATGTACAGCCGATGGAAATTTAGCAGCCTGTTTTGAACATACTGTCGCTGTAACTAATATAAATACGTTCATTTTAACGTAATATGTGATAAAATATAACACTTATGAAGGATAATGTGGAAATATTGGAAGGAAGTGTGGTTGAGAACTTACCCAACACATTATTTAAGGTAAAACTTGGTAATTCGGAAAGGGTAATCCTGTGTTATTTATCGGGAAAAATGCGAAAAAACTATATTAAAATATTACCCGGGGATAAAGTGAGATTGGAATTAACTCCCTATGATTTAAACAGGGGAAGGATTATTTATAGACTATAAAATTTCCAATTTCTAATATCCAATTTCCAATAAATTATTTAAAATTTAAAAATTTAAAATTCATTAGAAATTAGTAATTAGATATTAGATATTGTCATTATGCATGTTCAAGCATCGGTTAAAAAAATTTGCCCAAAATGTAAGTTGGTCAAACGCAAAGGAATGCTTTATATTACCTGTTCAAACCCAAAGCATAAACAGAGACAAGGATAAGTATAAATTTCCAATTACCAATATCTAATATCCAATAAATTAAGAAATTTTAAGATATGGTTAGATTATTAGGAGTACAATTGCCGGATGAGGGAAGAGTGGAATACGCCTTGACTTTAGTTTATGGAGTCGGTTGGACAACTTCAGCCAAGATTCTGGATCAGGTAAAAGTCGATAAGCACAAATACGTAAAAGAGCTTAATGAAGAAGAAATTAAAAAGATTGCGGAGTTTATCGATAAAAATTATAAGGTTGAGGGGGAATTGAGAGAAAAACTGGCAGGTGATTTGAAAAGACTAAGAGAAATAGGTAATTACAGAGGGAGCCGGCATGCTAAAAATTTACCGGTCAGGGGACAGAGAACCCGTTCAAACGCCCGAACCAAGAGGGGAAAGAGAAAGACAGTCGGCGCTTTGCGAAAAGAAACTTGGGCAAAGATGGAGCAGGGAAAGACAGGAGCAACAGCTTCAGCAGATGCAAAGCCTGAAGCAAAATCAACTAAATAAAATTGCCAATTCCCAATATCTAATTTCCAATAAATTAATTAATGTTTAAAAATTTAGAAATTTGAAATTCATTAGAAATTTATAAGATATGGCGAAGAAAAAAACAGAAAGAATTGTTGAAAAAGGAAAAATCTATATTACCGCAACTTTTAACAATACAATAGTTACAGTCACAGACGAGAAAGGAAATCCAGTGGTCAATGCTTCCTGCGGGATGTATGGTTTTTCCGGGACAAGAAAACCCACTCCTTATGCGGCAACTGTAACAACCGGCGCGACAATTAAAAAGGCTGTTCTTAACTACGGATTAAGATTTGCCGACATTTTTGTCAAAGGAATAGGACCTGGTAGAGAAGCGGCCTTAAGAGCGGTTAAGGAGTCTACGGTAGAAATAAGCAGAATAATCGATATAACACCTATTCCGCACAATGGAGTCAGACCACCTAAGGTAAGAAGAGTTTAATAAAATTACCAATTACCAATATCCAATTTCCAATTAATTTTAAAATTCAGAAATTCTGGAATTCGAAATTTATTAGAAATTAGTAATCAGATATTAGAAATTTAATATGAGATATACAGGTCCAAAAAACAGAATTGCACGCCGGGAAGGTGTTGATTTGGGTTTTAAAACTCCGGGATCAAAAAGGGCGAGCCGCAGGAGAAGAAAACTTTCTGATCGTGCCAGACAATTGAGAGAAAAGCAAAAGCTCAGATATTTATTCCTGGTCAGTGAAAAACAGCTTAAAAAATATTTTAAAGAAGCAAGTTTTAAAAAAGGGAATACGGCAGTGTATTTAGCAAAGTTTTTGGAAAAGAGATTGGATAATGTCGTCTATAGGGCGGGAGTAACGCCGACTAGAGCTTCAGCCAGACAGCTTGTGGTCCATGGACATATAAAAGTAAATGATAGGCTGGTTTCTATTCCCTCCTTTCAGGCTAAAAAAGGTGATATAATTACATTTTCCAAAGAATCAACCGCCAAAATTCCCTATGTTGAAAAAACATTGCTAAATAAAGATTTAATAATACCGGACTGGTTGGAAAGAAAAGCAACAATCAGTAAAATGATTGACGAACCAACTAATTCTGATATAGAAAAGCAAATAAATTTACGTCTGGTCATTGAACATTATTCGCGTTAGTTTTTAATTATAATTTTCCCCGATTAAATCGGGGTAATTTTTTCTATTATGGTTAGTCCTAATTTTTTTACCCGGAAAGTTGAAGAGAAAGAAGGATATGGCAAATTCATTCTTGAGCCATTAGCTCCAAGTTTCGGTCAAAGTTTGGGTGTTGGTTTAAGAAGAACATTATTATCTTCACTTAGCGGTGCTGCAGTGACCTGCGTTAAAATCGAGGAGGCAACACATCTTTTCTCAACCGTAAAAGGTGTGAAAGAATCTGTTTTAGACATGGTACTGAACCTTAAACATTTGAAATTTGATATAAAAGGTGATGGTCCATTCAAAGTCAGCTTGTCGGCTAAAGGCCCGAAAAAAGTTTACGGTAAGGATATTGAGGGAGAAATAGGTGTAATCAATAAAGACCAGTATATTGGTGAGATTACTACGGCAAAGGGAAAACTGGAAATGGAAGTAATAGTAGAAAAAGGAACAGGTTATATTTCTGCTGAAGAAAGAGAGAATGTTGAACCGGGATTTATTCCGGTCGATGCTTTTTTTTCCCCGGTTACTAAGGTTAATTTTAAAGTAGAAGAAGCCAGAGTAGGAAGAAAAAGTAATTTAGACAGACTGATTCTGGAGATTTGGACAGATAAGACTATAAAATCTTCTGAGGCGCTTAGACAAGCAGCGGTGTATCTGTCGGAATATTTTGGCTATGTTCTTTCCGGTAAAGACACTCCAATGGCAAAATCCGAGGGTAGTGAAGAGCAGGCTAAAAAAGAGCTGATTGATCAGAAGTTATTCGAAGTGATCATTGACGAACTTAACCTGCCCTCAAGAGTAATTAATGCTCTGTTGCGGGAAAATATCGAAACGGTCGCGGATTTGGTAAAAGCCGGTAAGGAAAGTCTGACCGATATGAAGGGTGTAGGTAAAAAATCCATCGAACTGATAGTTGATGAATTGAAAAAGATGGGAATAGAATTAAAATAATTTCTAATATCTAATTCCTAATTTCTAAATATTTATGCGGCATAGAGTTAAAAAAATAAAATTCAGTCAGGGACGTGATGCTAATAGGATGTTGGTCCGCAAACTGGTAAAAAATTTTGTAACACATGCTAAGATTGAAACTACCTTAAAAAAAGCTAAGGTTTTGAAATCAGTAGTTGAGAGGCTTGTGGAAAAAGCCAAAAAAGAAACCGAAGCTAATAAGAACTATCTTTTTAAAGCACTTGATGATAAAAGCTTGGTTAAAAGACTGTATAAAGAAGCGGGTACAAGTTTTAAAGATAAAGTTGGGGGTTATGTAAGAATAGTCAGATTAGGAATTATGCGTGAAGACGGTGCTGAGACTGCTCGTTTGGAATGGACCCGACCCGTAATTGCAGAAAAAATTATAGTAAAAAAAGCTGCTTAAAATACAAATGGTTAGATTAACCCAATCAACAAAACCGGCTAAGCAAAAAGATATCAGAAGATATTGGCACCTGATTGATATGAAAAGAAAAATACTGGGTAGAGCCGTACCTGAAGCAGCTAAATTGCTTCAAGGTAAACATAAGGTTGATTATTCTCCATATCTTGATTCCGGTGATTTCGTAGTAATTATTAATGCTAAGAACGTTATTATCAGCGGAAAAAAATCCCAGACAAAGCTATATACTAGTTATTCGGGTTATCCGGGCGGTTTGAAAACCATCCGGTTCGACGATTTATTAAGGAAAAATCCGGATAAGCTTATCAGGCATGCAGTTTCGGGTATGCTGCCAAAAAATAAATTAAGGGACAGAAGATTGGCAAGACTCTACATATTTGCAGATGATAAATACCCATATAAAGACAAATTTCTAAGTTCTAATTCCTAATTTCTAAACAAATTCTAAATTTAAATTATCAAATTTTAAAAACATGGTAAAGAAAACAAAAGATTTGAAATATTATGAAGGATTGGGACGGCGCAAAGAAGCTGTCGCCCGGGTACGGTTGTATATTACAGGTAGAGATAAATCAGTTATAGTTGACGGAATAAAAGTAAAAGCCGGAGAAGTATTTGTGAATAAAAAACCGGCAAATCTTACATTTGCAGCAGAGGTTCAGAGAAAAGTTTACTCTTTACCTTTGAAACTTACCCAGAATGATAACCGCTTTGCTATTTTTATTTTACTAAATGGCGGGGGAAGATCCGGTCAGTTAGATGCAATAGCTCTGGGATTGGCAAGAGCAATCGAAAAAGTAGATAGGGAACTATATCGTCCAATTCTCAAAAAACAAGGGTTGTTTACAAGAGATTCAAGAACAAGAGAAAGAAGAAAAGTGGGAACCGGAGGTAAGGCACGACGTGCTAAGCAATCTCCGAAACGATAATAATAGAGTTATTAGTTACTTAGTTTATTAGTTACTTCGTGGAAACACAGTTTTCAGTAATAATTCTTTCTTATAATACAAAAGACCTTACTAAGCGTTGTATTTGGGCTTTAATAAAAAATCTTAAAACAAATAACAATTTTCATTGGGAAATAATTATCTTGGATAATGCTTCATCCGACAGATCAGGAGAGATGCTTAAGAAGATAGAAAAGGAGAATAAGGAAATAAAAGTAATTTTAAGCAAAAAAAATCTCGGATTTGCAAAGGGTAATAATGAAGCCTTTAAAACAGCAAAAGGAAGATTTGTTTTATATTATAATTCTGACGTAATTGTTCAGGATATAAACTTTGAAAAATTAATTGGCTATTTAGATCAGAATCCTGATATAGGCGGTTTGACAGTAAAAGTCAACTTAACCGATGGTAATATTGACCCGGCTTCACATCGAGGATTCCCGACCTTGAGAAATTCATTTTTTTATTTTCTTGGACTGGAAAAGCTAACAAAAAATATCCCTTTATTAAATAAAATGTTTGGGGGTTATCACCTTACCCATCTTGATTTAAAAAGCATTCATGAGATTGACTCACCCACCGGCGCTTTTTTTCTGGTAAAAAAGAGTATTTTAGACAAACTGGGAGGATTTGATGAGGACTTTTTTTTCTTTGGCGAGGATCTTGATTTATCCTTCAGGATTAAAAAGCTAGGCTACAAAATAATGTACTATCCCTTATTTGAAGTGTTGCACTTAAAACATGCCAGCAGCGGAGACAATAAAAAAAAGATTAAAACCAAAAGTATGACCAGGTATCATTTTTATGACGCCATGAAAATTTTTTATGAAAAGCATTATGAAATATATAATCCAAAGTTAGTCAATGTGTCAATTTATTTTCTTCTTAATATCTTAAAAAATAAACATGCTCAAAATAGGAATTGACGCCAGGTTATACGGTCAAACCGGTGTGGGAGTCTATCTGCGCAATCTTCTTTTCTATCTTAAAAAAAATGTAAAGACAAACTTCTTATTTTATATATATCTGCTTCCTCAGGATTATGATAAAGTTGATTTTAAAAATAAAAATTTTATTAAAAAATTAGTTTATTCCCCCTGGCACACCTTTTCAGAGCAACTGGAATTTTGCAAGGTTTTATATAAGGATAATCTTGATCTTATGCATTTTACCTACTTCAGTTACCCGGTGCTCTACAAAAGAAAATTTATTGCGACCATTCATGATACAACTCCCCTGATTTATAAAACCGGTAAAGCGTCAACAAAAAGTGCTTTTCTGTATGAATTGAAATTTCAGGTTTTTAAATTTGTAATTTCGCAGCAGATAAAAAATGCAAAACTTATTATTACGCCAACCTATACAGTAAAAAAACAGTTAACGGATTTTTTTGGTAAAAAATACAGTCCTAAAATTAAGGCAGTTTTTGAGGGGGTTGATTATGAGTTGATTAATGAAGCCAATCGTCATTCTGGGGAGTTCGCCGAATTAGGCGGGCGACTCCAGAATCGCAGTTTTGAACAACGATTCCGGACAAGCCGGAATGACGAAAGCAGATTCTTTATCTATATCGGTAACTTTTACCCTCATAAAAATGTCGAAAATTTAATCGAAGCATTTTCAAAAGTAAAAACAGATGCCAAATTGATATTAATCGGTCCGGATGATTATTTTTCCCAACGTCTGTTTCAATCTATTAATAGATTAAAGCAGAATAAGAGAATATTCTTCTATCATAACCCCAATAAAGAAGACTTGGTTTTTTTCTATAAAAATGCATCCGCATTGATACATCCCTCCTTATCAGAAGGATTCGGTTTGCCTATAGTTGAATCGATGTATTTTAATTTACCAATAATTGCTTCAAATATAGACGTTTTTAAAGAAATATTAGGCAAAAAATACATTTCTTTTAACCCTAAGGATCTTTTGGATATAGCCGAAAAAATAAAGTTATTTCAAAAGAGTGAGAAAAAAATTGATTATGGTAATTTCGGAAAAAAATTCTCTTTTGGAAAAATGGCAAAACAGACGTTGGAATATTACAATCAGGTGTTAGTTTGATAGATTGGAAGACGGATGTTGAAAGCTGTTCCCTTACCGACTTCTGATTCGATTTCAATCGTTCCCTTATGCAGTTCAACAATTTGTTTTGAGATATATAGTCCAAGACCTGTGCCCGTTGTACGGCTTTTTTTGGCTTCATCCAGTCGACCGAATTTTTGAAAAAGTTTAGCAATATCTTCCTGTGATATTCCGGGTCCGGAGTCGGTAACATGTACTATTACTTTATTCTTCTCAGTTGTAAAATGAATTGAAACAGTACCATTATTTGGAGTATATTTGAGCGCATTTCCTATAATGTTTTCAAAAACTTCGGTTAATTTATCTTTATCCCCATTCACGATAATTTTTTCCGGATAAGGCAGAAGAGTAAAGGTCAGACGTTTTTCGTCAGCTTTGATTTTTAGAGTATCATAGGCAAGTTTGACCAGTTCGAACAGATCGTAGTTAGTAAGTGACAACTCCAGTCGCTGGCTTTCGATTCTGGATATTGTCAGCATGTTCTGAACAAGTTTAATCAGATGTTCAGTTTCCTGGTAGGCGATATCCAAATAACTTTTAATTTGGGGGTCGATATTTTTGGATTTATTTAACACCATCCAGAGATAACTCTTGATGGCTGTCATTGGAGTTCTCAACTCATGTGATGCCAATGAGACAAACTCGTCCTTTAATATATCGAGATCTTTCAGTCGTATATTAGCCTGCCCAATTTTTTGATAGAGAAGCGCATTATCTATGGCAATAGAAACTACAGTGGGCAGTCTGAGTATTAAGTCTTCCTGATAGGCGAAATAAGGCTCCTTTTCTTCTTTTGGACAAATTATTATTGCTCCGATGGGTTCATTTCTAACGATCATAGGGTAGAGATGAAAAAGTTTCATACCGGATGATGACTGAATTTTTTTACATGTTTCCTCTGTTATTAGAGATTTGAAAAGATCAAATAAGTTTTCAGTTTTCTGCATTTTTTTTTCGCTGATGGTTTTAATAATAATGTTGGAGAAATCATCCAGTTTTACTTTTAGTGAGTAGATTGCTCTGCTCAGGTTTGGATCGATCTCGGCTGTACTTTTATCCAAAGAAACCGCAAGAGGAATGAGAAGTTTCCCCTTTTTGTTTACTATCATTATGTAGACTGCTTTAAAGCCTGCTCCGGACACGACTGCATCAGCAATCTGATGGGCTATCAGGTCAATATCGGTAACCGAGCTTAAGATAATTTCATCAATTTTTCTTAAAAGGGAAAGAGTCTTATTTCTTTCAGCCAATTCAAGATTCTTCTTGTAGAGTTCTTCGGCTACATGCGAGGATTGATCCATATATGAAGTATATCAACTAGCGGAGTACTTGTGGTAATTGGTCTGAGGATAATTGCGATCGGAATCTATCTGTAGCTTCTTTACAGACTTCAACCGAAGCCTGACCGAACAAATTCCTATATTGATTTACTAGTTTTTCCAAAATTTGAGTTTTATTTCCTTCTAAAAAAACTTTGCGTAGTTGCCAATCGATTTTCAAACCAGGTATTTTTCTTGCTTGCTCCAGAGCAATAGGTCCTATTATTGTTTCTTGATCTTTTATTATTTGTACGATCAAAATAGGAATAATATCCATAAGTTTTTTTATGTATTTTTAGTATTAATACTATTAATACCGAAACTTAATATAAACATTGCAGTCGCAAATAATAAATCAACCCAGTTACCATTAAAGTAAGATTCAACGGTAGTGGTATAGGAAAAACCAAAATCAGCAAAATAATTGATTATAAAACCAAAAAGAATAATAATTACCGGCCATTTAAATCTACCACCTAAGAATTTAAACGAAAGTCCATATACCAGGAGAGCAAGAGTTAAAATAATAACATCCCATACAGGATAAGCAAGGTCAAAGAATATCTTTACTGGTCCTCCGGCTATTTCAAAAGATCCCTGTCTGGCAACGACAACCAACAGATAGTAAGAAAAGATTATTGAAATTATTGGAATTAATAGGAGCAGCAATTTGCCATGAGCTTTTTTTAGACCAAATTTTGCTCCAGTTGCAGCGGAAAGATAGAATACTCCTAAGCTCCAGAGAGGCCAACTGATAATAAAGCTTGCATCTGCCCAGGAAGGATAGGGAATTTCAACATGTAAAATTAGGTTATAATAGGACCAAATTGTTTCACCTCCACTCCATGTTATTAAACCGAGTGATAAAAAAAATAAGGCTTTACCTAATGCGCTTCTAAACAATCCCCATTTTTTGGCTTCGACAATTCCAAAAATTCCACCCATAAGAGGCAGCAGTCCGTATATGAAAACGAAAGAATAATTATTGAAGCTGTCTTTTTGCCCTGATAAAAATAAAAATACCCACCAAATTGCAACGGAGATGTAAAAAAAAGTTAAAAAATATAAACTTTTGGTAAGTTTCATTTTTTTATAGCATGTGCTAAAAGAATACCTTTATAACCCTGATGTTGATGTTCGGGCAGGTCTCTTTCTTCAATAGTAATACTTTTAGGATTAAAGTCAAGTTCCAAAACTTTTAATAAATCTATTCTATTTATATTGGCGCTAGGAAAATATTTATTACCCGTTTTATAGTGAGAGGCATTCATGAGGGCAGCTGTAAAAAAAGATCCGTTTGGTAAAACCAATGAAGCAATGTTTCTCATATATGTATTCCATATTTTTTTGTCATCCGTTGCGGAATCAGCACAAAAACCGCTTATTACAAAGGGATAAAATTCCCTGTATTTAATTCCCAGAGGATCTTTAAAACTGGCGTCAGCCTGAAATAATTTGGTTATTTTTTTTCTGGTTAAGCTTTCTCTTTCGTGAATTTGATCCAGACTTGGTTGTTGTATTCCTTCTTTCTCCAGGATGTACTTTGTATAATGATTCCAATTGTGAAATTCATTTTTAGATTCCAACCAATTTTTAACTGTTTCAAGATTCTCTTCTAAATAGTCTGCCATATGTATTTCAGAAACATAAGGAGCGGCAGCTATGGCTCGATGAAGTGTCGGCCCACAGCCAAATTCTAACGTTAATGTTTTCTTGTTTCTTTTTTTTAGAATATCCAGTTGGAATTTTATTGCTTCCCGTTCATCCGGGACAACTACTAAATAAAATTCATTGAGATAGTCTTGAGCCTTCCAGTGTTGGAAAGAGGATATTGGCAATTTTTTTTTAATTTTTTTCATTTCTTAAGATCATGAATTAACAAAATAAATCTTGGGTACTTCAAAACCGTTAAAAGTTGAGGCGTAAACCGTTGTATAAGCTCCAGTATTAAGAATGTAGAGTCTATCCCCAATATTAACTTTAGGAAGAGAAATCTTATTAAATGGGATGTCAATACTGTCACACGAAGGCCCGCCTATAGTTACAATTTGTTTCTTACCTGTACTTTCCGCAGAGAGTTGGTAGGTAAAGTTTGCAATAGTTTCCATGAGTCCGTTTAAGATCCCAACATCAATATAGATCCATTTTTCTTTTCCTCTAACTGCTTTACCAGTGACTGTTGTAGTCATAATAGCAGCATCACCTACCAAACCTCGGCCCGGTTCCAGCGTAATTCTAAGCGAGTTTGTCTTGTCTTTAAAATGTTTGCGAATAGATTGATTGATAACTTGTCCTATCTCATTTATTGTTGGGATTGGTTTAGTGTGTTGAATAGGAATTCCTCCGCCAAGGCTCAGTAAGGTTAAATTAATATCTCTTTTTTGAGCCTCAATCCATATGTCATTATAGACATGTAATGCTTTCACCCAATTATCCTTGTTAAGGCATTGAGAGCCCACATGGCATGTTAGACCAATGGGCTTGAGCCCTTTCTTTTTTGCATAAAGTAAAAATTCAAGCGCATCTTTGGCATCAGCTCCAAATTTTTTTGTAAGAGGCCAGTCGCTGTCCTCATTACTGACAATTATTCTAAGCACGACTTCGCTTTTTGGTGCAAACTTAGCAATTTTATTGATTTCGTCAACAGAATCATACGCCATAATTTTGATATTTTGTATTGCCATGGCTTCCAGAAATTCTGGACTTTTTATCGGATTGAAACAGATAATTCTTGATTGGTTGATTTTAAGTCGCAGGAGAGTCCTTAATTCATTAAGTGAAGAAATCTCAAACGAACTACCCTCTTTTGCCAGATATTGCAGTATTTTTGGGTGATCATTAGCTTTCATCGCATAACATATCTCAACCCCGTCAATATTTTTTTTTAGTTTTAAATAATTTTTCTTAATCTGTTTTAAATCAAAAAGCAAAAAAGGGGTCTTATAATGCTTGGATAGTTTAATAATTTTTTCTGTGAGGATCATATTTTTAAGCGGTTATTTGCCTACTCTGATAAGAAGCCAACCAATACTAATAATAACAAACAGTGAAACTACTTTTTCAGCTAAAGGCCAAGAAAAAAACCTTCCACTGATAAATGCAATTCCGAGCATAGTTGTCGTAAACCATATAATTGTTTGTAATTCAGCTGAAAATATTTTTAGATCATTAAGAAATTTAATCGCCAAAAATAACATTACAGTTCCGATCGCAAAACCTAAAAAAGACTTCATAGCTTCCGGCCAAACGAATTGCCCCTTAAGCCAAACTTTAGATGCATGAACATAGCCCTGTGATTCGGCAAAGCCACCAATTACTGCAGTTATAAAAATTATGAAAGTGGTCATGAGATTAAAGATTTAACCGTGGCGATGAATTGATCGGGGGTAAGGCTGCTTTTAACGACATAAGTGAAACCTAATTCTTTAATTTTATCAATTTCCGAGCCGGTTTCTAAGTTAGTGAGAAATATTAATTTTTTATTAGGTTTTGCTTCTTTGTCGTCGATTAACTTTTTAACAATTTCGACTCCGCTCAATTCCGGTAAAACTATGTCAAGTAAAACTAGATCGAAGCCGCCTTGTTTAATCTTTTCATAAGCTGTATTTCCATCAGCCGCGGTTTCTACAACGAAATTTTCTCCCTTAAGAAGGTCGGTATAAAGCTTTCGCAGTAACTCATCATCCTCAACTAGCAAAATCTTTTTATTGTTCATATTATTCATTCTTAGTTGATTTTATAATTAACCCCATCTTTAAATCAACTTAGAAGGAGTTATACTCGAGCAAATATATTTGCGAGCGGTATAATTACTCATAATAATACTATATTTATTAATTTTCAATTTGAAATGAATGTAAAGTCAAAAGTTAAAATTCAAAATGCAAAATCACAACTCAAAATTCAAAAGTCAATATATGTCATCCTGAATTTATTTCAGGATCCGGATTTATGCCTTATTATATCTACATGTTATCTAATGTAAAAAGAACCGTATTTTATATAGGGATAACAAGCAACCTTAAAAGAAGAGTTTACGAACATAAGAATGGACTTGTTGAAGGATTTAGTAATAAATACAAATTAAAATATATCATTTACTTTGAAGAATATAAAGAGGTTAGAGAAGCAATAAATAGAGAAAAGCAACTTAAAAATTGGAGAAGAATTTGGAAGATAAACTTAATTAGAACAAAAAATCCATCTCTCAAAGATTTATCAGAAAATTGGTAACTAAAATTAGATGCTGAAACAAGTTCAGCATGACAATAAATAATGTTAATTTTTTTGACTTTTGCTTTTTGAATTTTGAGTATGTTGAAGAAAATTACAGTTTTAATATTTTTTCTTACTATAGCGGTAGTATATTTTCATAATTTAACCCGTGATATTTATAGCGGGGATGTCGGTGATCTGGTGACGGCGGCTGTAGTTGGTGGCGTTGCCCATCCTCCCGGATATCCTTTATTTACACTATTAGGATTTTTGCTAAACAAATTACCGCTTGTTATCCCTCCGGTTACCAAGGTAGGGCTGATTTCGGTTTTTGCTTCACTGGCCGGGTTAGTAGTTCTATATAAATTTTCCTTACAAATTACAAAGAATATTTTTCTTTCGTTGTTGACTGTTTCGATTCTAAGTTTTTCCTACCTTTATTGGTTAAATGCCGAAATTCCAGAAGTTTTTGCTTTGAATAATTTTTTTGTAATGATATTAATTTATGTGAATTATAGGTTCTATTTGACCGGTGAAAGACGATTTCTTTTTTTATTGGCTTTTCTATCGGGATTGTCTTTGACACATCATCATACAATTTTATTTCTTTTTCCGGCGTTGCTAGTCCTAGTAGGTAAGCATCTTAAACTGGTTTTTTTAAATAAAAAAAATCTATTTATATCGATTTTATTATTTTTAGCAGGTTTTTCAGTTTATAGTTATGTTTTTTTTGCTGCCCTGAAAAATCCGCCTATAAATTGGGATAATCCGGTTAATCTAAAAAACTTTATTCATCTTATTTTAAGAAAAGATTATGGTTTTGCACCGAATATAGTTAATAAAGCAGTGCCTCTTGAAGTTAAATTTATTCATTTAATTACTTATTTAAAAAACCTGGTTTTGATTTTTTCATATCAAGTAATATTTATTTTTATAATTGGTGCTGTTGGTCTATTCAAAAAGGATAAATATTTATTTTTAGCGCTTTCACTGGCTTATTTTTTAACAGGACCTTTTTTTATTTATTACGCAGGTACTGCTGTAACTTCTGTACAGGGAATGGGAGTAATTGAAAGATTTTATGTTTTTTCCACAGTGATTTTAATGTTTTTTGTACCTTATGGATTTTTGTTGATTAAAAATTATTTAGATGAAAAATTAAGTAATAAAAAGTACAGTTATATTCTTCTTGGTTATTTTCTGATTGTTCCTGTTTTAATGTTTAAGTATAACCTGCCAAAAACCGACTTGAGTAAAACCGAGATCGGTAATATTTTAGCAAAAAATGTTCTCAACTCCCTACCGCCTAAATCTGTACTTTTTCTATCCGGCGATACAACCACATTTAACACCTGGTATGCCTATTATGTGCTTGGATGGAGAAGGGATATTGATATTGTAAATCCTCCAGGAGTGGGTAACAATATATATTTGGATTCGGAGATAAATAAATATAAGAAAAAATATCCTAAAACGGCTGTAAATAAAATTATTTCTTTAACGTTGGACGAAATTTTAAAAAAAAGACCTATTTTTGCTAATAAAAGCATTAATCCATTGCCCAAAAATACCGTACTCGTACCCAGAGGTTTGGTTTTTCAAGTTGTTAAAAAAGAGGATATTCAGGCTAAAGTATCTTACCTAAGTGATTTTGAAAAAAACTGGCGTAAAGTAAAAATTTACCGCAATGAAACGCTCAATATTTCAGAACAGAATTTTATTACACCAGAAATGCCGCTAATCTATTCCAATGCTTTGGTTCACGTAGGAGACTTTTTAGATACAAATTACAAGGATCCGGAGACAGCTGAACACTATTACAGAAGGGCGCTCTGGATAGATAAAACTAACACCCAAGCCTATTCCGGACTTTCGATCAGTCTGTATAAAGCTTATCGTGATTGTGGTGCTGCCATAGAAAATATGAAAATGGCTTTGACTCTTTATCCCATTTGGAAAGCTTATCATGTCCGTCTTTATTATTTGTATAAGCAATGTAAGGTAAATAAATCGATTATTCAACAGTATAAGAAACAATTTAAAAGGCAATTTAATTTGGATGTCGAGAAACAGATTAAACTATGAAGATAGCCCTTTTTAATTACCAGATGCTGGAATTTGGCGGAGGAGTAGCCAAGTATTTTATTGAAGTTTCAAGAGGCTTGAAAAAAAGATATCCAGATTTAGAAATTTCACTGATTAATTTTGACGAAAGTGCTTTAAAGTGGATTCTATTAGGCTACTCACTTTATTTTTTCGGAAAACAGGATCGCAGTTTAAACAATAAAGAAGAAATCTCTACTCTGCAAAATAAATCGAAGACAATTAATTACCTTAAAGTCGGCAGCATTAATAAATTACGATCCGAACTGCAAAAGTACGACGTCGTCTATACTACTAATAATTTGTTTGAGGTATTATTGCTTAAATATATCTTAAGTTTTAAAGATCTTCCTCCGATTATATTCGGTTTTCATATTCCGGCTTATTTTCCTCTAACAGGAACGTTGCAGTCTAAATTGCATAATTTTATCTATGCTTCCAAAATTTATTTAAATGCGATTGCTGGTGGTAAAAAGCTGCATCTAGTCAATAATTTTGATGAAGAGTTATTTGGTAAATACTTTTCAAAGGAGAAAATAGTTAAAATTAATTACCCGTATGATTTTAGTCTAAATTTAAAAAAAATAAGTAAATTTAAATCCAGAGGTCAAAATGGAGTGAGGAAAATCGCTTGGATTGGTAGATTAACTGAACAAAAAGGAATAGATGATTTAGCAAAGCTGGTTGAAAGGATAAATAGCACTGGCTTGAAAAATAAAGTTCAATGGATCATTGCCGGTGATGGTGAATTAAAGCCTAAAATTTTAAATTTGGTTCGCAGTTGGAATAATATCAAATATCTGGGTTACGTTCAGAATAAGGAGATAGGAAAAATCTTGAGGGAAGTTGATTTGTTTATCTCCACAAGCAAGTGGGAAAGTTTTCCCTACAATATTCTTGAAGCGCAAAGTTTTGGATTACCTGTCGTGGCGTATAATATTCACGGTTGTCGCGATATAATAACAGACAGTAAGAATGGAGTGTTGGTAAACGACTTTGAGCAATTTCAATCAAAAATAGTCCAACTGATAAGACAGAATTATTTCAGAAAAGAAAAAATATTAAAATTTGTTCAAAATAAATTTGATCAGGAAAAGATCTATAAGAAGATGTATGAGCTGTTAAAACTTACAGTAGGTACAATGTGATTAAAATTAATTTAGGTTGCGGACAAAAGTATCTCAAGGGTTTTATTAATACAGAATTGAATAAATCTGTAAAGGCAGATTTGTATTTTAACCTGAATAAATTTCCCTATCCTTTCCGCAATAGTTATGCAACTTATATTCTAATGGATAATGTATTGGAGCATTTAGATAATGTTATTAAAGTGATGCAAGAAATTCACCGCATTCTCAAACCAAACGGTATGGTAAAAATTATTGTTCCTTATTTTAAATCGGACGGAGCTTACCAGGATCCAACCCATAAGCATTTCTTTACCGAAAAATCTATGGATTATTTCAGTTATTCAGGCGAATATAATTACTACACTAAATCAAGATTCAAGATTCTTAAAAAAGAAATCTCATCCAGTAATTCAACAGCTTTAAGTAAGTTACGTTATATTATCCCCTTGAAAAGTATTTTGCGCTATTTTTTATTTAATATGTTTGATCAGTTAATTTTTGAACTTCGGGCAATTAAAAAGTGATCTTTCTAATTTTTATCCCCTTCTTGATAATTTTTGTTTTTTTAGTCCGGTCAAGGTAGCGGGCATAAATTTCCTTAATCAAGCCAAAAGCGTAAGAAATATGAATAAAAGGAAAAATAAAGGGTATGACGAAAAACACATCAATTTTTTTGTATTTAAGCATAACTTTCAAGGAAGATGCAAATCCTAATAGGAAATATATTAGCAAAGGGAGAAAATACCAAGTTTGATGAATAAATAATAAACTGAACAAATAAATTACAAAAATGACGGGTACCCCAAACACTAAATCTTCGAATTTGGCTTTTTTTTCAATTTGCATCATTCTACCCTCGCCGTATTTAAAAAACTGTTTAATTAATTTAGCGGGATTTTTACGGTGGGATCGGTATATGAAAAATTTTTTATTATATTTCATTTTATAGCCCATATCACTGATCCGTCTTAACAAATCTGTTTCTTCGTTGGCGTATAATGATTCGTCAAAGCCGGGAATGATAGAGAATATATTTTTTCTAATTGCCAAATTTGCTCCAATAAGTTCATATTCCGTAGCGTTTTGTCTATATACATCGCTGCTGTATCTCCAACGCATGCGGAGAGCTCCAAAGTAAGTTTCGAGGATATAACCGATAAGTTTACTGAAATAATTAGTATCTTTAGGTGAGGTAAGACTTGGTCCACCCAGAACTGCTAATTGGGGATCGGAAAATTTTTTTTCCAGTAGATTGAGTGACCAGGGTTGAATTCTTGAGTCGTTATCGAGAAAAAAAATTATTTTTCCTCCGGCTTTGTTGATAGCTTTATTTCTTTGACTGGAAGGCCAATTTCCTTCGGCGACTATGACTTCGAGATGTTTTTTGGGATAATCTACGTTTTTAATTGATTCCATAACCGAAGAAATATCGCCATTTAGTTTAACCGGAATGATTATTGAAATTTTGGGATTAGTCATGGCAAATAATATATCATAAAAAAACCCCTCACCAATATGATGAGGGGTTAATTCGAAAAAAATCTGACAATTTCTTAGCGAGTTACTTCAATTGATGCTGCGATTTCTACAGCTGGTGCGGATACAGTTAATCTTTCTGCTCCTGCAATTTGCTGGACCATATAACCCGATGTCCAAGCTGTTCCCGTGCAATCTGCGGACTGTATAGGTGTGCCGCTATTTGTCAAGGGATCAACTGGTAGTGCAGCAATATAGAGTGGTACTAAATCTTGACACATTTGATTAAATGTTGTTGCTGCGATAGTGCTTGCGGTGACATCAATACCCGTAGGCAGTTGTCCTTGGTTATCAGCCATATACTGGTTAATTGCGTTTAAAATTGCATTGACGTCGCTTGATCTTTTCGTATCATTTGACTGTTGGAACTGTCGTGCAGGGTTGATGGCGATTAATGTGATTGCCAATAAAATCGCCAGGATTCCTATGACTACCAATAGTTCAATAAGAGTAAAACCTGATGTAAGTTTTTTCATTTTTATTTTACTTTTTGCTCACCTCCATGTAGTTTAAAATTATTGAATGCATTAATATCAGATTATACTCAAATGAATTTAAAGTCAAGGGATACTTTTTTACGAACATTTGGAAGCATCTAATGCAACCGTGTGGACGCGATTTACTCCATCAACAATTTGGGAGAATACAACAACGGTTTCATTAGCCGGTATAAATGTCGCCAAATTAGCCGGTGTTGCGACATTGACTTTTGTAACTTTGTCAAAGTCCAGTTCGGTTGCCGAAGAAAGATCCTGAGTTGTACAGGATACAGCGATTTCGTCAACAGTCAAAGGAAGTTGAGTTAAAGTGTCTCCTTCTTTTACGAATATATTTCCGTTTTCAACTTTTTCAAAAATTCCTTTGGTTACTCCCTCAGTTCCGATTTCAATCTTTGTTTGAGGTTCTTGATATTCCAATTCACCTTTTCTTGGACCCCCGGTTATTTCGGTCGTGGGCGTTGTTTCTAATATTTTTTGATCAGGTTTTGTCGAAGCCCGGTTAAAATACATAAAAATACCGGCTAAAAAAAATATTCCGAGAACAGATGCCAGAACAACAAGAATCTTTGTGTTGTTATTATTGTTATTCATGTATATATTAATTTATACTACTTTCAAATAGTTTGTCAATGCCATTTAAAATTTGTAACTATTCACAGTTCTTGACAAAGATTATAATCAAGTGTCATTGCGAGCGGTGAGTTTTGGAGCGAAGCAATCTCATTAATGGGATTGCTTCGTCGTCGTTCCTCCTCCTCGCAATGACATAGTCTGGTATAGTTTTGTTAAAACCGTGAACTCTTACTTACTAGAACGACGTGACAAAGAACTCGGCCGGAATTTGCGGAAAAGATTGGAAGAGTTGGACTTTTTTACTTACACCGGATGCTGCTTTTGCTTCCGAAGTAACATATTTACCCTGGACAGGCAGATTTTGATTTCCATCACCGTCTGTTCTTTGGAATCCCACCCTGGTTGAGGCAAACAAAGTCCTGACAATCAATACCGCTTGACCATTTACCGCAATTGGGTCGGTTTGGTAGTTGAAGCTATAACCTCCCAGTGGCACTTTTCCCGGACTTGAAAAGAGATCGTCGGAATTTTCTATTTGCGTGCAGGGATCGGCAATCCGTCTGGTTATTGCATTAGTTTGGGTCAGAAAGGTCAGTTCAAGAGTGGGACAGTTGCCCTCAGACATAAAATAGATTGAAATATCGCCGGTGAGAGGGTTTGCATAGTCGGGATAGTCTGACAGGTAAAAAGTATATTGTTGGTCCTTTTGTAAAAGCGGGGAGACAAATTTACTATCTGCGATTGTGCCGACTGTGGCTTCCCCGGTAAATCCGGAGCCGGAAATATTTGGCAGATCAGCAAATGAGAGAGAAGTGTTTATATCTTGTTCAAGAGCAGCTTCTACACCGGCTTCTGCCGCGGAAAGAGCTTTCTGAGACTCCTCCTCCAATTTGGTCAGTTGTGTCTCGGTAGTAGACTTAAAGGTTACCGCCAGAACAACGGTTAATAAAGTAGCAACCAGCATAATGCTGATTAAAAGTATTTGACCTTGCTGTTTGTTCATATGTTATTAATTCTAAAACTAAAATCTTAAAAGTAAAAACGAAATTTAAAAATTAAAAATTTAATTTCTTTTCCCTTTTAAGGTTAGTAAACTTGCCCCTAAAATATTCGATATTTCAATTAGTTCAGATAATAATTCATTTACTTTTTCTTTTGGCAACTTATTTGTATCTCTTATTAAAGCTAACCAGAATTTTGTTTCATTAGCTGATTTTAAAGAGTGGTGAATAAAATTTATAAAATCTTTTTTAGAACTGGCGGCTTGAGCCTCAATATAATTAGCGCCAATACTTGTTACGCTTCTTATTATCTGACCTATAAATATTCTGTCTACTGTTTTTTTATCTTCCAAAAGTTCTGTAATTTTAATTAATTGTAAAATAAATTTATAAATTCTTCTTTTAAATTCGATTTTAAAATTTTCCTTGTCGTTTTTCATTTTTCATTTTAACTTTTTCAATTGTATTATTGTAGCTGTTTCCATTCATAGGTTGAGGTTGAAAAATATGGTAAAAGGTTTAGATACATATCTGGTCTAACGACAATAAAGACAGACGGTTTGGTTAAATCCACTCTGCTACGGGTAGCCGGATAAGCAATATTTTGTGATATGACATTGCCAACTATTTTAAGCGGATTGTTTGCGGCATTGCCAAAATCTATCTGATCAGCTATGAATAAACCGTTTAACTCACTCATGTTTGGCGCGATATTAAGAATTCCATCGGTAAGAACTGCGACGGATTGAGGTGAGGGGTTGCCAAAGACTGAACTTAGAGTATCTATAGTAACATCACCACCGGTGACAACTAAAAGAATTGGAACCGCGTTCGTTAGTGATGCTGCGATTGTATTATCAATAGTTAAGGTGCCATTATATATATAAATTCCACTAGTTAATCCGTTAAAACCGTTAAGGTCTGTAATTGTTCTATACTTCTTTCTTGATTTGATATAAGAAAGGAAAGTAGCGGGAGTAAAAGGAGCGGTATAGGAATAATTTCCTGAATTAATCCAGTCTTTTTCTGAGGGTTTTTCAGACGCAGAAGGATTAGAAATGATGACTATGCCCGGATCGTTTGTTGCTGTATTTGCAATTAAGAAAGGCTGTAGGGTGTCGTAACCATCATATTTACTAACTACAGCTGGTATCTGATTGGTATAAGCCCCCTTTTTAGTAAAAGATCCGTCTTTTAGTTTATACCAGGGACCCGGGGTTGGTGTAGGAGAGGGAGTATTTGTAGGAGCGATTGTAACTTCTCCGCTAAAAATATTGAAATTACAGACATTGATAGTTCCTGTAGTAATGCTAACCTGTTTTATTGCTTTATTATTTAATTGGATGGCAGGATTTCTGAAAGGAAGTCCGGTGGCAATCGGCTCTTCTGGAAAACCATCCGGAGTTACAAATGCGTCATACGTTCGTGAAGCAACATTAACCACCATACGAATTGTGTATTTTACGCTTGGTGAATATGAAACTGAACCTGCGTATGAACTCGTACTTCCATTATAAGCTCGTATACCGTTACCGACGCTAAATCTTATATTAGCTGCAAAATCTGCAGCAGCGTTTGCCGGACCATCAGTAATCGCATCGGTAAATCCTACGTCACCCTGGTCAACATTATTCGAACTTGGTGTAACGTCGAATACCGCTGTAAAAGTTTCTGTCTGATTGGAGGCAAAACTCTCATTTTGCCAGGTTGCACTACCGACTACACAGGCTGCCGCCGGAGTAGGAGTCGGTGTTCTGGTTGGGGTTGGAGTACGGGTAGATGTTGGTCCGCCAAGAGTAGGCGTTCTGGTTCTGGTTGGAGTGGGTGTTCTGGTTCTGGTTGGAGTGGGTGTTCTGGTTCTCGTGGGTGTAGGAGTAGACGTGGGTACACCAATAAAAAGATCTGATGTGTCACTGCAAACGTTGGCTGTTCCGGAGATGGTTACTTGAGACGAAATAGTGACTGAGCCATTAGATTTGCCGGTTGCAGCAGTTGTGTAAGCGGCAGAAGGATCTATTCGTGTTGCATTACCGTCCGGACAGGGAACAGCTCCAGGTCCACAGACCGAGGCAACAATAACATTTGATGAGGTAAATGTAACGCTA
>Ga0209542_10007009_pt1 | contig 21637 bp, 26 predicted proteins | sample RifCSPhighO2_01_FD_184028 | JGI IMG/M metagenome (GOLD analysis project Ga0209542, IMG submission 184028) | Soil microbial communities from Rifle, Colorado - Rifle CSP2_plank highO2_0.1 (SPAdes) (version 2) | ecosystem: Environmental > Terrestrial > Deep subsurface > Rock core/Sediment ... | reverse complement strand
ATTAATGCGGCTACTGCATGGAGCTTAAATGCTAAGATTTACCTACAAAGCTAAGGATTTAAAAGGCAAATATATAACCGGTTTGGTAGAGTCGCGTGATATCAAAGAGGCGGCGGGACTTCTTCGTGACCGTAATTTATTTATAATTCATCTGAAAGTCGAATCATCAAATGTTTTCAAACCGCTTGATAATTATTTCAGCCGTGTGACATACAATGACATAGTAGCTTTTACCAGTCAACTTGCCACAATGGTAACTGCCGGTCTGACTCTGTCAGAGTCGTTATCTATACTTGTAGCTCAGTTAAAAAAACCAGTTTTGAAAAAATTAGTCATACAAATACAGGAAGATATTCAGGGCGGTAAAACATTTGCTTCTTCTATTGAAAAATATCCCAAAACATTTTCTCCTGTTTATATAAGTTTAGTTCGGGCTGGAGAGGCATCGGGAAAGCTGGACGATATACTTCAGAGACTGGCTGAAAATATGGAGAAAACCAGGAGTTTTAACAGTAAAGTAAAAGGAGCTATGGTATATCCGGTGTTAGTGATTATAGTGATGATTTGTGTTGCTTTTGCGATGATGATATTGGTTGTCCCCAAGCTTACTGCTATGTATAAAGATTTTGATGCCTCTCTTCCACTCCCGACAGTCATATTAATAACTGTATCTGATTTTTTTTCCAAGTTCTGGTACGTGATTATAGGAGTTGTGCTCCTTGTTATATTTTTATTCTCCAAGTGGCAAAAAACAAAGACAGGAGCTCAACTTCGGGACAAACTGATATTGAAAATACCTATTTTTGGGCATCTTATTATGGAATCGACGTTGGTTGAAGTAACGCGTACACTCTCCATATTGATAGCGGCGGGTATTCCAATACTAGAGGCAATTGAAATCGCGGAGGGAGCGGTAGAAAATTTATCTTACAAAAATGCCATGAAAGATGTCGAGAATGCGGTGGAAAAAGGATTTCCCATGGCGGTGCCATTTAATGAAAATCCTCTTTTCCCACCAATCCTGGGTCAGATGGTAAGTGTAGGAGAACAAACGGGGAAGCTAGATGAGACACTTCTGAAAATGTCGAAATATTTTGAGGAAGAGACCAATATAGCTTTACAGACAGTTCTTAAAGCCATCGAACCAATGATTATTGTAGTTCTAGGAGTTGGTGTACTTTTCCTGGTTATGTCAATAATGCTTCCTATATATGATTTGACTAACCAGTTTTGATCTGCTTCTGATAAATAAATTCTCTGAATTTATTGTCTACTAGACACACACCATCTGGTAGAGTTAGCTGCCCAAGTACAAACTCCAGCTCCGGAACCCGAACAATTGCCAGATGTAATATTATTTAGCGCTGGAGACACCGCACAGAATGACGTGCTTGTTGCGTTTAATGTGACACTGAAGTTTGCAGGAAAAGAACCACTAGAAAGATAAGGTCCTAAGCTGCCTTGAGCAACGTATACATCTGTAGCTGGATTATCGTTCCGGTATTTTTCCTCGGCTTGCGCTATCTCATGCGTCTGGGACTTATATGTAGAGTCTTGCGCCTTTTTTTGCGCACCGCTAAATACAGTAAAGCCTACCGTAGCCAGTACAGCGATAATAGCAACAACTATTAACAGCTCTACAAGAGTAAAACCTTCCTGTTTATTTATATATTTCATCATATACTTCAATTCAAACACATTTTTTTAGATTTTGTCAAGTATCATTTCGAGGGTAATATGAATGAATTATTTCATCAGTGTAAAAGCAACTTGGGAATTCGGTGAGAAATAAGACTTCTTGATATTTTTTGTTTCTACTTTGAGGGAAAGTTTGTCGAAGATGGATATCCATTCATCCGGTCTTCGAAGCGTCAGGGGCAACGGAATTGAGGGGTGTGTTATTTTGTTGAGAATAATATCCCCAATATACGATCCGATTGTGGGTTTGAGTTCAAATATAAGGATCATTTTTTTTGATACTCTGGCTGATTCTTTTAGAAGTGTTAATTGTTTTTTGGAGTCGATGTGGTGAAGTACATCATTTAGAAAGACGCAGTCAAATGTATTGTTGGGGAATGGCAGTAGATCATCAGAATTTATATTGACGAAAGGGATATCTTTGATGAGATAATTTTTGACATCGCAGCCGGTCACTTTCAGCTTAAATTTTTCCTTCAAAGCTTGGGTTAAAATTCCATCCCCACAGCCGATATCCAACACAATCGCTCCGGGTTTAAGCCAGTTGGAATAAGCTTCAGCGACCAGTTGAATACGTTTGGCGGATACAAATTCTAAAAAACGATCGATCATGAATTGTTCAATGATATCACGAATACGGAAGATATGTAATAATATAATTAGAAATGATCATTGCATTTCTTTTTCTAATCGGTTTGTGTATTGGTTCTTTTTTAAATGTACTTATTGACCGATTGTCTAATGGTGAAAGTATACGAGGAAGATCGCATTGCGACAGATGCAAAAAGACACTAATGTGGAAGGATCTTACTCCCCTAGTCTCTTTTGTCTTTTTACGAGGTAGATGCAGATATTGTAAGGAGAAATTAAGCTGGCAGTATCCTATTGTTGAATTATTAACCGGGTTATTATTTGTGTTTGTATATTATGCATCGATAAATCGATTTATCGATGTAGATAATATCAAATTATATCAGCAGATAGCTTTTTTAATTTTAAATCTAGTAATTTTCTCAGGATTGATAGTGATATTTTTTGCAGACCTCAAATATAGAATCATTCCGGATGAGATAGTAGTTGTGAATACTCTTGCCGCGATATTTCTTAATTTTCTGGTGCTTAAAAATGATTTTTGGCCGTATATTTTATCAGCATTGGTATTATTTCTTATTTTTATAGTTTTGGTGTTACTTACTCGCGGGCGAGGGATGGGGATGGGAGATGTGAAATATGTCATATTTATGGGACTTTTTTTGGGATTTCCTGCTTCACTTATTGCATTTTATGCCTCTTTCTTGACAGGAGCTGTAGTATCCATAATACTTATATTTATAGGGAGGAAAAAATTTGGTCAAACTATACCATTTGGTCCTTTTCTTGTACTCGGTACATTTGTTTCAATATATTGGGGAAATGAATTATGGACGTACTTTTTAAAAATATTAGGCGTGTAATAATGAAAAATATAGGGTTTACGCTTGTCGAGCTTTTGATAGTAATCACAATTATTGCTACGCTTTCAGGAATTGGATATGCTGTATTCGGGAATGCTACAAGAAGTGCTAGAGATGCCAAACGAAAAGCTGATTTGGAACAGATAAGAACGGCACTGGAAATGTTTAAAGCGGATAATGGGAGATATCCTACTAATGATGCATCATCAACATGCGTTATTGATCCGAGTTTGGGTTTTAATGCTTACCTTGCTAGTATGCCTATTGATCCTAAATCTACAGTGTATAGATATTGTTACCATTTCCGTACAGCAACAACATACGATCTTTGCGCGCATTTGGAAGGTGTAGCTGGGAACTTTGCTTGCGGCCCAGCGGCTTATTCATGCCAAATAGGAGTGAATAGTCAGTGTACATATTCGGTGCATAATCCATGATGAAGGGATACACTCTCATTGAAGTTTTGGTTGTTGTATTTATTATCCTGCTTCTTACTGGCGGGTCACTGGCGGCTTTTGGGAATTTTAGTAAATCTTCCACATTAAAACAGGCGGGATTGAATCTGAAAAATAGTCTTCGTGAGGTGCAAAGCAAGGCTTTCACTGGAGAAAAGGATTGTAATGTTAGTACAAGCGTATGTAAATGTTATGATAATGATCCTACTGATGATTATTCTTTAGTAGGATGGCGGGTAGATTTTTCCGGAACAAATTATACTATTAAAGGTACTTGTGAAGATCTAAACGATCCTCCGGATTTCTATACTTTTGCTCTGTCTACTGTAAATTTACCGAGCGACGTAACTTTTTCATCACCACCACCTTATTTCGAATTTACATACTATCCCAAAGTAGCAAAAATCTTACCAGGTTCAACAAACAGATCGATTTGTCTTCAGCAGGGAGTCAATAATTATTACAAACTTGTTGTAGAGGAAAGTGGAAATATAATAGATAGCGGGGTGCAATTATCATGTCCATAAGAAAATTGGCACATTCAAGGTGTGGTATGGGGGTTATAGAGATCATGATTGGATTTATGATGGTTTCTCTACTCCTGACTGGGTTGGTTGTTGCAGGACTCTATGCTATACGAAGCGCTAAATATGCTCAAGAGAGGAGTATCGCGACCAAGATTGCTTCCCAACAGCTGGAGAGATTTAGAGTGAAAAGGGATAGTGGTGTATTGGCAGATTTAGGTGCATGTGGAGGATCATGCAATATTGATAACACTTTAAATATAAATTCAGGAAGCGCTAATGAAGGTATAAATACAATCTATACAATCAATTCTGCGGTCGATATGTCTCCACCTCCTGAAGAATGCCCTATAAGTTCTGGGACAGTTTATAAGATTACATCTCGTGTAACATGGGGTACCCCTTTGCATACAGTAAATAATGAAATTTGTCTGAGCGATTGGCGGTAGCATGAGAAAATTTTCAATTTACAGAACTGGTTTTACGCTTATTGAAATTCTGATCGCGGTTTCACTCATAGGAATCATGATGATTGCTATATCCCAGGTTTTTATATCTATTCTTCAGACGCAGACCAAAGGCGAAATAATAAAAGGAGTGAAACAGAATGGAGATTATGCGTTTAGCGTCATGGAGAGTATGATAAGAAATGCAAAAGAAGTAACAGATCCTGATCCTACATCTTGCGGGTCTCAAGTCGATGAGATAAGCATAAAAAATGTCGATGATTATATAACTAGGTTCTATTGTACGGGTGGAGCCACATCTCGGGTATCTTCCCGATCAGCTACATCAGATTTATTTCTTACGAGCAGTGAAGTGGTCGCATCAAATTGTCATTTTATAGTAAATTGTCCATCCTCAAGCCCAAAATATGTTTGGATTACTTTTACTTTGTCTCAAGTCAATGTATCCGCCGGAACAGAAGGGACAGCGACTGAGACTTTTGAAGGTACTGTGAGTTTGAGAAATTATGAATAAGTATTGACAAGGGGGGAATTAAATAATTATACTGAATTCAGATGATGAAAGAGTCTAAAAACCGGGGTCAAGTTATTCTAATTATTCTTCTTATAACTACCGTAGGTCTTACTATTGGACTTTCTTTGGTTTCCCGCACTATAACAGATATCAAAGTATCGACTCAAATTACTGAGTCCTCCAAGGCTTTTTCTGCTGCTGAATCAGGCATTGAGGCGGCGCTTAAGGGTACATCAATTGGAGACATCGGTAGTCTGGATTTGGGTGGTGGAGCCTCGGCAAATTATGCAGTGACAGAGTATGGAAATAGTGATGATCCTCTTGTTTTTAAGGATGTAGCAGCTGGTGATGCCAAAACTATTTGGCTGGTGAAGCATGATGAAGCAACAGGAAACATTTTAACACCTCCCGATACAAATGGTAAATATGATTCACAAAGGATTGAAATATGTTGGGGAAAGGATTTATCAAATCCATCAGAAGTACCAGCTGTTGAGGTCAGTTTGTTATATTACGATACTAATGAGCTTTCATATAAGATGGGAACACTTGCTTTTGATGATAACGATTCACGAGTAAATGGTTTTGAGAAGGATGTAGATAATGGAAATACCCAGGCCAGATGCAGTAATGAAAACAGAAGATATAATGTGGAGTTAAATTTTAGCGCGAATACTGACTATGGATTTAACGCAAACGCATCTTTCACTCGAGTTGCACTCATGGTAAAACCGCTCTATGCGCAGACTGATGTGGTTATAGGAACTGAAAGCGGAAAGAATCTGCCTTCCCAAGGCAAACAGATTACATCTACAGGCACCACAACATCAGGAACTGCCAGAAAAATAAGTGTGGTACAGGGTCATGCTACTCTTCCACCTATATTTGGATATACTCTTTTTACTACTAATTAAATCATTGACTTGGCGACTCTTTTCCCTGTATTCTATATATAATGGCTGCCCAAAGTATTATTGGTCTTGATATTGGCTTTCACTCCATAAAAGCTGTGGAACTGGGGAGAGTAAATAATAATACCCAGCTCATATCTCTTGGGTCCATAGCTATGCCAGAGCAAGCGATACTTGGTGACAATCCAAATGATGAGAAAATAGTGGTTGATACCATCGGAAAATTATTCCACGATATGAAGGTAAAGAGTAATATCGTGAATACTTCTCTACCGGAGTCTTCAGTCTATACGCGCGTTATTGAGGTGCCAAGATTAACCGATAAGGAGCTTGCAGCTTCCATACACTGGGAGGCGGAGCAATATATACCTCTCCCTATTGATCAGGTAAATTTGGATTATGCGGTACTGGGTAACGGCAAAACAGGAAATACTATGCAGGTTTTGCTGGTAGCCGCGCCACTTGCCATTATAGAGCGCTACACGAGAATACTCAGCAGGGCAGATCTGGTGGTTTCTTCTATAGAAACTGATGCCATATCAATTCTTAGAGTTATTCCACAGACACTTCCTGAAAAAGCAAATATTCTTCTTATTAATATAGGCGCCAGGTCAACAGATATTTGTATAGTACGACAACGCGTACTTACATTTGTTCGGACAGTGCCCAGCGGAGGTGATAGCTTTACCAGGGCGATTGCTGAAGAGTTGGGATTTGCATTGCCGCAAGCCGAGGAATATAAAAGAGCTTACGGTTTGGACAATACCAAGCTTGAGGGTAAGATAGCCGCTTCTATTGCACCAGTGTTTTCCATCATACTTGAGGAAATAAAAAAAATACTGGTTTATTTCCGGGAACACAATCCTGAAGATAAAATAACGACCAGCCTACTTTTTGGCGGATCAGCCAAGCTTCCCGGACTTATGTCTTATATAGCTTCCGAAACCGGTATAGATACGATACTTGGCAATCCTTTTGAAAATATTTATGTTGATCCGAAAATCAAGGCACAGGTGGAATCGAACTTCTCTACTTTTGCTATCGCTACAGGTCTTGCCCTAAAAGAATTTGTTCCCTAAAGTAAGATGAAAAGCATCAGACAAATAAACCTAGCACACGCTCCGAATAAGGTTGGGGAAAAGGTGAGGAAAATTGGCAAGATTCTCTCAATAATCTCGTTTCTTCTATTGGGACTTTTTTTGATACTTTATACTGCTTCTTTTTCACTTATTTCTTATCTTTCGATTAAATATAATTCCACACAAGAGAGAGTTACCGAACTATCAAATCTTATAAGCGAAAAGAAAAATGTAGAGGCTGTGAAAATCGCTTCTTTTAAAAAACTTAATAGTATAGAGAAGATACTAAAAAGTCAACTTCCATATAGACTAATTTTAAAAGATATTTTTGAATTTATGCCGTCTTCGATACAATTTAAAAATATTTCTGTGGGTGAAGATGGTGTTGTGACAATGGAGACGTCGGCTAGTTCTTCGGCGGCTTTGAGTGATTTTGTAAGTTTGCTTAGTACCAAAGATGAATTGGAAGATAAATATAAAAATATTAACGCTTCTTCTGTATCCAGGGAGAGTGAGGGTGCCTATAATTTAAACGTCACCTTTGTACTAAATAAGGCTAAATTCAATGAAAATTAACGATTTGTTATCGAAACTGCGGGAATATCAAAGTTTTTTTATATCATCAGTTATTGCAGTTGTTCTTTTTTGGCTTTTCCAAAACTATTTGATACCGAATGGTACAAAAATAGGCGAAATGCTCACTATGCAAAACGATCTTATAGCGAAGGAAAAAATACTGACAAAGAAGCTGGAGGATCTTGGGGGTCTTGATGAGGTGGAAGAACTACTTTTACTTAGGAAAGTAAATGCTGTTATACCTCAGGAGAAGGATATTTTTTCTATCTTTTCTGGACTTGATACGCAGCAGGCAGATGCCGGTGTAGTCATAACCCAATCAGATTTTACGGCAGGAGTAGTATCTACGGGATCTGCAGCTATTGTGCCGGCTGCGGACAATAAGCCCTATAAATCTCTGGATGTTTCTTTTGCGGCTATTGCAAACAAAGAGAATTTTTTGACTTTACTAAATAATCTGGAGAGCTTCAAGACAAGGCTATTTATACCTCATGATGTAAAGATTTCTTTTGTCTCTCCTGATACTTTGGATACTTCATTTATTCTTACCACATATTATTTACCATTTCCTCCTCAGCTTGGTACTCTAGAAACTCCTCTTCCGCAACTCTCTGGACAGCTCGCTCGTATTAAGGATAAAATCAATCAAAATGCGACTGCCATTTCCGATGCTGAACCGATTTTTGAGAAGGGCAAGAGTAATTTATTTCAATAAATCGGGGCGAAATTTCTTCGTAATTTGGACTGATTTTTCTTTTCTCCAGGAAGATATTTTTTGGTGGTTACCTGAAAGTAACACTTCAGGCACGCTTTTTTTATTGTGAATTGTGGGTTTTGTGTATTGGGGAAAACTTAAAAGACCGGACGAAAAGGATTCATCAATTACAGCTTCTTTTTTTTCTAAAACTCCAGGAATAAGTCGAACTATACTATCTGTGAGTGCTAGCGCTGGTATTTCTCCGCCTGTTAATATAAAATCTCCTATGGAAATAACTTCATCTACCAGATCAAATGCCCGTTCATCGACTCCTTCGTAGTGTCCGCAGATGAGGATAAGATGTTCAAGGTGAGAAAATTCCAATGCTTTTTTTTGATCCCATGCTTTACCTCGGGCGTCGAGTAGTACCATTTTGGTTGATAGTTTATAGTTTATAGTTGATAGTTGGGATTTGGCATAAGATAATGCTTTGTCGATAATATCGACTCGCAAAATCATTCCAGGGCCGCCACCGTAGGGATGGTCATCGACACTTTTGTGTTTGTCTAGTGCAAAATCACGTATGTCTACAATCTTAAAATCAACCAGTTTTTTCTTTTGCGCTCTTTGGAGGATGGAATAATTAACTGAGGTTTTAATAATGTCTGGAAAGAGAGTAAGAATGGAGATGGTCATCAAGCTTCCAATAATTCAACTCTAATTTGCTTTCCTTCTTTCATGCCTGCTACTTTTACGAGGTTTCGGAGAGCACTGATAATTTTTCCTTCTTTCCCTATCACTTTGCCCATGTCGTTTTTGTCAATTTTAAGCGTGAGTATTAATTGGTTATCAACCGTACTTTCCTCAATGACTACTTTATCCGGATTATCAGTCAGTTTTTTTACGATATATTCTAAAAATTCTTTCATAGATGAAGAAGTGATTTAAGTGAATCTGAGAGCGAAGCGCCTTTACCCATCCAGTATTCCAGCCGATCTTTTTTCACGACTAATTTGGCTGGATCAATGACAGGATCATAGTTTCCTAAAATCTCGATAGCTTTGCCGTCTCTTTTGTTTCTTTTATCAGAGACTATGATGCGATATTTTGGATTGCTCCTTTTACCTGTTCTTGTTAGTCTTATGCGTACGGACATAGGGCGTATTATATTACTATTTCTCCCATTTCTCAAGAGCGTCTCCTGCCGCCATTTGTTCTGCCTCCTGTTTACTCTTTCCTGTTCCAGTACCCAAAAGTTTATCATTTTGATATACACCGACGGTGAATGTTTTGGCGTGATCAGGACCGATCTCTTTTAAGACTTTATAGGCAGGAGATGTTCGTGTCTTTTCCTGGACTATTTCCTGCAATGTGCTCTTGGAATCCTTATAAGTTTTGTGGGCAATAATAAGAGGAAGCTTGGGGAGGAGAAATTTATCAATTACTTTTTCTACCTTTGGCAGTCCGTGTTCGATAAAGATAGCACCCAAAAGAGCTTCAAACGTGTCGGCTAGCAAACTGGGATTTTCACTTCCGTTAGATTCGGCTTCCCCTTTTGAAAGTTTCAGATATGATCCTAGATTTAATTCTTTGGCGATGAGTGAGAGCGTTTTGGTTTTAACAATTGCTGATCTTAGGGAGGTAAGTTCTCCCTCAGGAAGATCGGGAAAAGTAGCATAGAGATATTTGGAAACAATGAAAGAAAGGATACTGTCCCCTAAAAATTCCAGGCGTTCATTTGAGTTTAGGTTTTCTCTGGCTTCATTAAGATAGGAGCGGTGAATGAAGGCGTTTTGGATAATGCTTTTATCCTTAAAGGTAAAGCCTAAGAGTTCTTCTAAAGTGTCAAAACTCATGTGAGTTCTCCTCGATAAGGTGAACAAGGTCTTCCAGAGTGTTTAAAGAAGCTATAGCGCTTTTGTCGTCAATATTCACTTTAAGTTCGGTTTCAATAAAGGATACTAGGTCGGCAATTTCTATTTCACTCATACCTAAGTCTCTTTGGAGATGTGCCTGGAGATTCAAATGACCATCCTCAATCCCAAGTTTTTGAATGAGCAAGTTTTCCAGTTTTTGACTAAAATTTTGATTATTTTGCATTTTGCAGTATGGTTCCCAAAACACCGTTGACAAAAGGAGGACTTCCGTCGCCGCCATAGGTCTTGGCAAGTTCTACAGCTTCATCGATAATTACCTTCGGCGGTTCCTTTTTTTCTATTGTTAGTTCGTAAATTGCCAGTCTTAATATAGCTAAATCGACTTTGGCTATTTTGTCAAGGGGAAATTCGGGAGCGCTTGATGTAATAAGAGGATCGATTTTATTCAGAAGTTTTAAAATTTGTTTCGTTTTGGGCAGATAATTTTCTCCTTTTTTAAAACTTACGGAAAATAATTCCTGGACGACAGTTATCCTTTTTTGATGCCGTGGATCTTTGGCAGTTTTCATTTTTCCATTTGAGTTTTTGCTTTGGGGATGAAAACTTGGTTTTCTTTATAGTATCCACAACTGGGACAGGCACGATGAGGCAATTTTAGACTGCCGCATTTGGGGCACTTTTGGCGAGTGGCAATATTTACGGAAATTGCTGCTTCCCGTTTGCCACCTCTTCTGGTTGAATGTCTGCGTTTGGGTAAAGGTGTCATATATTAATCTCTTGTCACTCTATCTATTGTATATTTTTCCAGAGCTTGTTGCAAGGGGCCGGCATTTATGATGTTTTCTGAATTAATTAGTTTATTTGCTTCGTTTTGGGCTTTTTTGATTGCCTCACTATCAGAGAGTCTGGCTATTTTTAAAAAGTTTGATTCTAAACCGTGTTGTCTAGTACCATAAATTTCGCCTGCGCCTCTAAGTTTTAGATCAAGTTCGGCAAGATTTGCCCCTATGAAATTAGTTTCCAGAGCTTTAAGGCGACTTAATGATTTTTCACTCGTAGTTTCGGAAAAGAGAAGACAGTATGCTTGGTCTTTCCCCCTGCCTACTCTACCGCGTAATTGGTGCAGTTGAGTAAGTCCAAATCTATCTGCCGCCTCAATTACCATAATGCTTGCATTGGGAATGTCGATTCCTACTTCTACCATTGGAGTGGATACCAGAATATCATATTTAGCCGATTTAAATTGTTCAAGCGTGTTTGATCTCTCCTTTTCTTTCAGCCTGCCGTGGAGAAGTCCTAGCTTAAGGTCCGGGAAGATTTGATTCTTTAATCTTTCAAATTCGCTTTTGGCGGCTCTCACCGTATCTAGAGTTTCAGAATCATCTATAAAGGGACATATGATAAATGCTTGTGAATTATACTTTTTAAGTTCTTTCTTTATCCACTCATATGCGGCGTCTCTTTTTTCTTCACCGATCACCCAAGTTTTTACTCTTTTTCTTTCTTTCGGCAGTTCATCTATGAGGGACAGATCCAGTTCGCCATAAAGAGTGAGAGCCATAGTACGGGGAATGGGTGTGGCAGTCATGGATAATAGATGAGGATTTATGCCCTTTTCCTTCATTTTGGCTCTCTGCTCTACTCCGAAACGTTGCTGTTCATCTATAACCACAAGACCCAATTTTTTGATTTTGAGCTTATGGGATAGAAGGGCGTGAGTACCGATGTAGATATCGTAAGAGTTATTAGTTATTAGTTTATAGTTTTTAGTTTTTGATTTATTAGAACTTGTGATTAAGCCTACACTAATACCAAGAGGTGATAAAAATTTGGAAACTGTTTCATAATGTTGATTTGCGAGTATTTCTGTAGGGGCCATAAGGACTGATGTAAATTTATTTAGATAGGTAAGATACATGACGATAGTGGCAACTACCGTTTTACCCGATCCTACTTCACCTTCGAGTAGCCGATTCATGGGCGTGTTTTTTTCTAAATCAGACAAAATTTCACCCAAGGAACGTTTTTGAGCAGAAGTCAGTTTAAAGGGTAACTGGGAAATAAAGATGTCCAATTGTTTTTTAAACTGCTTGATTTTGAATTTATGACCGACTGTTTCTTTTTGCCAGTCCTTTTTGCGTTTGAGGGATGCCAGTTTTACCAGAAATAATTCGTCAAATGACAATCTTTCTCTGGCTTGAGATTCTAAATCATAATTTAAGGGGAAATGAATTTGCTTTAGGGCTTCGTTTTCAGGTAGGAAATCATATTTTTTGATGATATCACTTGGTAGGAATTCAGGGATATAAGGTTTTAGTTGCCTAAGAAGAGGCGCAATTCTGCTTCTTAACCATTTGGATGTGACGCCTGCTGTTTCAGGATAGACTGGAACCAATCGCCCGGTATGAATATTTATAGGTTTATCAATTTCATACTCTGGTGATTCTAAGATATATTTAAATTTAAACTCGGAAATTTTACCTGAGAGATTTACTATTAGTCCCGGTTTTAGAATTTTTTGCAGGAAAGGCTGGTTGTACCATGTAAGTCCAATGCTTCCCGTTTCATCCTCTACTTCTGCTTGTTGGATTTTTTTACCGGTTTTGGTGTATATATTTTTAAAAGATATAATTTTGCCTCGGATGGTTACTTTCTCCCCTATCTGCACTTGAGCAATTTTGGAGATAGTGGAGAAATCTTCGTAGCGGAAAGGATAGTGTCTAAGCAGATCCTCTACTGTATATATGCCAAGTTTATGAAGTTTTTGGGCGTATATGGGTCCTACCATGAATAGCTTCTCGATAGGAGTTTGGAGTGAGGGATAAAACATGGAAGAATTATAGCATTAACACCGCAGTTAAAATAAGAATAGAGGCAAAAAGGAGGTGGCAACCAGAGCAATTGTCGATATGAAAACTATTATTGTCCAGAACCGTTTGTGTTTGCGGAAGAAATTCATAATACAATTTTTAGAAATCTCCTCTTTCCTACTTTTAAAATTCCAGGTTCTAACTGGGTGCTAATATCAGAGATAAGATTACCATCTAACTCTACCGCATTTTGTTCTATAAGTCTTTTGGCTTCACTTCTGCTTGGTGAAATGCCACTCTGAAGGAGTACATTGATAATGTTTTGACCGGATTTTAATTTATATTCTGCAATATCGGTAGGGGTTTGTCTTTGCTGGAAGGCTTTTTCAAATTCCTCTTGGGCGACTTGTGCCTCATTTTGGCTATTTAGCATTTTGGTTAGTGCAAAAGCCAGTTTTTTTTTGTAAATCATGGGGTTTTCACCCGCTTTTATTTTCTTTTCTATTTCTTTCACTTCCTCCATGGGGATGTCTGTAATGTACTCAAAGGATTTGACTATAACATCATCTGAAAGACTCATAATCATGCCATAGAATTCCTTGGGTGGAGCATTGAGGGCGATAACATTTCCTTCAGTTTTGCCTATTTTTTTTCCTTGAGAATCTGTAAGAAGTGGAGTCGTCATGACAAACTTTTCTTTATTTAATATTTCTCTTACTAATTTTCTTCCGGCTAACATGTTGAATGTTTGATCGCTGCCTCCCAGTTCCAGATCGACTTTCATGGCGACTGAATCATATCCTTGAAGAAGCGGATACATGAATTCCCGCAATGGAATCTCCTGCCCTTCTTTTTTTCTGGTATCAAAAATATCTCTCTCTAGAAGTTGTTGGACGCTAAAATGATCCTCGATATTTAAAATATCGACTAATTTTAGTTCATTTAACCAATTGCTGTTATAAAGTATTTCGGCAGGGTTTTCTCCCTCGAATCTGACCACCTTATGTGCCTGCAAAACATAATCTTTGGCATTTTTCCTAAGCTCGTCTCGAGTGAGATATTTTTCCCTCGCTCTGGTTTTTCCTGAGGGATCACCCGCTTGTCCCGTGCCATCACCTATGAGAAAAATTACATGATGTCCCAGATCCTGCCACTGTCGAAGTTTTCTTAGCCCTGTCATGTGGCCAATATGAAGTTGGATGCCAGAGGGATCAAAACCTTGATACAATCTGAGTTTTTTTCCTGATCTTAAGACTTTTTCGAGTGCTTCTTTGGAGGGATAAATTTTATCTACTCCTCTTGTTAAGAGTTCGTCAATCTTATCCATAAACTAGATTATAGCAAATAAATATGAATTGTGAAAAAAACGCACGTGTTTGATCGGATGGTCTATTTTTGATAAACTGATCTTATGCCCTATAATCGATTCATTCGAAGACGTGGCAGATTATTTTTTCTACCCCGATTTCAGAGACTCAAACTCTTTAGCCTTCTTACTACCGGACTGGTGGTTGGACTCATTTTTGCTTTTTTACTTTCTGTTGTCCTTTTTATTTTTTACTCAAGAGATCTTCCCCACCCCGATCGAGTGAGACGCGTAGATAATCTCTCTACAGTTATTTATGACAGAAATGGACAAGTACTTTATGATATATATTCTGATCAAAATAGAATACCGGTGGCTATAAACGATGTCCCTCAATACCTCAAAGACGCAACAATTGCTATAGAGGATAAAGATTTTTATAAACATCAAGGCGTGGATCTAAGAGGCATGATTAGAGGTCTTTTTCAGACTGTTACATTGCAGGGATTGGCAGGAGGTTCCACTTTATCACAACAATTGGTCAAAAATACTTTACTTACAAATGAGCGGTCAATTCAGAGAAAAATAAAAGAATTTATTTTAACTGTTCAGGTTGAGAGGAAATATACAAAAGATGAGATACTTCAGATGTATCTTAATGAGGCGCCCTATGGCGGGACCGCTTGGGGAGTAGAAACTGCCGCTCAGACATATTTTGAAAAATGCAAAAGATTTGGATTTGGTGGAATCGGCGATATTGGCCGGACTGCCGCAGCGTCCTTCCGCATATTCGCCTTTTAGTTCCACGCCGACTGCTTATATAGGACGGACCAAAGATGTACTCCGAAGGATGAGGGAAGATGGTTATATTACAAATACGAAGGAGAATGATGCCATAAAAAAACTGGCGAAAATAAAGTTTAAAGAGGAGGCATCTTCTTTTAAGGCTGCGCATTTTGTGATGTTTGTCAAAAAACAATTGGAAGATCAGTTTGGGGAAAAGATGGTAGAGCAAGGGGGTCTTAGAGTTACAACGACACTAGATCTTAAATTGCAGGAAAAAGTGGAAGATATATTGTCAGCGGAAATTGAGAAACTTAAAGGGCTTAAAGTATCAAATGGTGCAGTGGTGGTGATAGATCCTAGAAGCGGGGAAATAAAAGCACTTTCTGGAAGCCGGGAATATTATTCTGAAGATGAAGAATTTCAAGGTAAGTTTGATGTGGCAACGCAGGGACTAAGACAGCCCGGATCGGCTCTCAAGCCCATTACATATGCTGTTGCACTAAATAAAGGTTATACACCCTCTACGGTCATTATGGATGTGGAGACTCACTTTCCGGGAGGTGCTGATAATGAGGATTATATCCCCAAAAATTATGATAATAAATTCCGTGGTCCGGTACAACTGCGATATGCCCTGGCTAATTCGATAAACATACCTGCTGTGAAAGTGACTGCTTGGGTAGGGATAAAGGATATTTTAAATCAAGCCTATGATATGGGATTATCAACTCTTGCACCAACCGATGATAACGTAAACAGATTTGGGCTTTCTATTACTCTCGGTGGAGGAGAAGTGACTCTAGCTGAGCTTGTTTCCGCATATGGTGTTTTTGCTACAGGAGGAGTTCGTAATGATCCGGTATCGATACTCAAGGTGACTGATTCCAATAATAAAACTCTCTTTGAACATAAAAACACAAAAGGAAAAAATGTAATGGATAAGGGTACTACCTTTTTGATATCAAATATTCTTTCTGATAATGATGCCAGAAAAGAAGTCTTTGGACTCAACAGTTATCTAGTTATCCCGGGACATACTGTATCGGTCAAGACGGGTACTACAGACGATAAGCGCGATAATTGGGCAGTAGGTTATACAAGTGGAGTAGTAGCAGGCGTCTGGGTAGGTAATAATGATAATTCGGCGATGGATCCGAAACTAGCATCAGGCGTGACGGGGGCTGCTCCCATATGGAATAGAGTGATGCGGGAGGCTTTGAAAGATACGACAAACGATCCTCCGGATATGCCTGATAATATAGTGAAAAAGGAAATAGATGCTTTTGGCGGAGGTACGCCTCGTGATGATATGCCCAAACGCGAAGAATATTTTCTAAAGGGTACTGAACCAACTGCGGTTTCAGCAATATATAAAAAGATCAAACTTTCGAAATCGGATAATAAAAAGAAGGCCAGCGTAATAGAGGTGGCAACAGGTCAGTATGAAGAGAAAGAATTTTATATATTTGAGGAGAAAGATCCCATATCTACAGATGGTAAAAACCGTTTTCAAGAAGGTATAAATGCCTGGTTGAGTACTCAAAGTGATGAGAAATACCATCCGCCTGGTGAGACTGTAAGCGTCAATAACGATACAGTAGCAGTAAGTATAAAAAAACCCGGGGGAGATGAAAAAATAGATAGTAATGATATTGAAATTAGAGCTGAGGCAGTATCAGCAAGTAACATAAAAAAGATGGAAGTTTATGTCGATGGAGAACTGAAAATAACTAAAGAGAGCAATTTTATAAGCGAAAATATAAACCTGTCAGATGGAGTGCATAAAATAAAAGTAAAAGCTAGAGATGATAAAGATCACGAAGGAGACTCTGAAATTACTATCGGTATAAAAGTAGATCCGAAAAGTGCGCCAACTTCTACTCCCTCCTCTACTCTTTGATATTAGTTGTTAGTTTATAGTTTATAGTTTTTGGATAATTTGAGTATTTTATCCCTTAATATTTTTATTTCTTCAATTGTCAGGTTTTTGGTGGGGTCTTGAAATGTGATGCGGAGGGTGATTTTGTCGTGATATTTGCTGACTAATTCGACGTTGGCGACTAAATTGCTTAGTTTATATATATTCTCCATGATTGGGCCAATTGGGGTAATTGGGGAGATTGGTAGAGTGAAATCCTCAATGATAGGTGGATACTGAGGTATAGGTGTATATTTTTTGTTGGGATTGTAGAACTTGACCATATTTTCTATGTTAAGATAGGCAATAAATGTGTCTTTCTTGATGCCGAATGCAGTAGCAAGAGCGGGATGGAGCTTGCCGATAATGCCTAATAATTGGTCTGATTTGAGAAACTGTAAGCTTTGCAAGGGATGGAAGAAGTGAGAGTTTATAGTTGATAGTTTATAGTTGATAGTTTCAGAAACGAAATTTTTAATACCCAATTCTTCATATAATCCTTCAACGATTCCTTTCAGATGATAGAAGCTGGATTGATTGGTGACTGCCAGCATAGATGTCTCGCTTGGCAAACCGTTATTCCTGGGAATATAAACCTTTGATAATTCAAATAATTGTAGACTCTCGGAATGAGACTGGTTTTTGGATATGGTTTCCAACATCTGAGGGATAAGATTTATTCGCATAAATTCTGTATCTTCTGTGAGAGGATTGGAGACTTTCAGATGATCAACAGTTTTAAGGTCTACATGCTGAATTAGGTCTTTGGAATAGAATGAATAGTGATAAGTTTCAGTATGACCCCAATATTTAAGAGCTATTTTTATTTTTTCCTCGATGGCTAAATTTTGAGGGGATGAAGTGGCGGGAATAGCCCCGGACAACATAGTTGTTGGAAGATTATGGTAGCCATATATTCTGGCGACCTCTTCTACGATATCTTCCGGTATTGTGACGTCGAATTGACGGTATGTGGGGGGGATAATTTGTAGTTTATAGTTTATAGTTAATAGTTTAGAGGATTCTATTTTAAAGTTTAATGATTTTAGAATGTCGGTGATTTCTTTTTCGGGAAGTTTGATGCCTAGTCTTTCATTTATAAAATCAGTAGAGACTTGAATAGTTTTAGGTAGGGTTTTAGTGGGATAAATATCTATAATTTCACTTTTGATTTTCGCTCCAGCCAATTCTTGATATAGCTCAATACCACGAAGAAGAGCGGTTTTGGCAAGCTCGGGATCGGGGTGTTTTTCATTTATGGTAGCTGCCATAGTGCGTATGCCATAGCGCATGGATGTTTTTCTTATTACTTCCGGTTTATTAGATTCGATGAAGAATATTATCCGTTTTGTTTTGTCGTTTACGACGCTATTTTCTGTTCCCATGATGCCGGGGAGATCAATCACTCTTCCCGTCCCGTCATCTATGATGACATCATCCTCGCTAAGTAAGTATTTTTTATTATCCAGTGTGATGATAGGTTCTCCCTTTTTTGCTTTTCTTATAATAAATTTGTGTGTTTTGATGCGGTCATAATCAAAAACATGAGAAGGATGACCTAGTTCCAGCATGAGATAATTAGTGATATCGACGAGATTGTTAAGTGATCTGATGCCTGATTTTTCCAATCTCTCTTTGATATGAGTTTTGGAGGGTTTTACGCTTTCGATTTCCATGACTACACCTAGGATGCGATTGCAATTGTTTTGCAGGTCGGAAATATCCATGGGAAGAGAGGGGTAGTTTATAGTTGGTAGTTTATAGTTGGTAGTTGATAGTAATTGCGCTTTTATGCCGAAGCGGGGAAGGATAGCGGCGGCTTCGCGGGCGATGCCTAAGACACTTGCCATATCCACTCTGTTGGATGTGACTTCTATTTCATACACAAAATCAGCCCCTACCTTTGTGATTTTCTCAACAGTAGGTCCGCATAGGGAAAGATACTCCATGATTTGTTTGGGTGTGGCTGGAGTTTGTATATATTCACGAAGCCAGGAATCGGGTATGAGTATATTCATATTTTAAAATTGCTGTAAAAATCTTATATCATTGCTGTATAGCATTCGTATATCATCTAACTTGACTCCTGATCTCATCATATAGGTTCTTTCTATCCCCCAGCCTATGGCAAAGCCTGAGTAAACTTTGGGATCTAAATGGCCAAACCTAAGAACGTTGGGATGCATCATGCCGCAACCAGCTAGTTCCAGCCAGCCGGCTTTACAAAACCGGCAGCCAATTCCTTTGCATATATCGCAGGATATATCTATTTCAAATGAAGGTTCAGTAAACTGGAAATGAAATGGTCTCAATCTGAATTTTCTCTCAGGCCCGAAGAACTCTCTGATAAAATAAGCAATAAACCCTTTCAGATGCGGAATGGACACATTTCTATCGATATACATGCCTTCAAACTGATGAAACATAGGGACATGAGAGACGTCTGATTGGCGGCGGTAGCATTTGGCAATATTTATCATGCGTATAGGAGCCTGCCTGCCGGCAGGCAGGGTTTTCCCCAAACTTTCCATGCCGCGGACTTGTCCGTTGGAAGTGTGTGGTGTGAGGACAAATCTGCCAAATTTGGGCGAGACTGGCCCATCGATAAAAAAAGTCTCCCATTCATCCCGTGCCGGATGACGGGGTGGCATATTGAGAGATTCGAAGGCATAATAATCCCAATCAATTTCCGGATAGCGCACTCTTGTGAAGCCTATTTTCTCAAAAATTCTGGTAACTTCCTCAATAGTTTGGGTGACGATATGTAGGTGACCTTGGGGAGGTTTGATACCTGGAGTAGTAACATCAATTTTTTCTTCCAGTTTTTTTTGGGAAAGCTGAGTTTTTTGTTTTTCAATTGCTTCTTCTATTTCTTTTTTGATTTCGTTTGTGAGTTTACCGAGGCGGGGTCGATCTTCTTTGGGTATTTCTTTTAAGCCTTTCGCAATCAGCGTGAATGTGCCGCTCGTACCAAAAATATCTAAGAATACTTCATTTAAAGAATCCAGGTTTGATGTTTTGCCAACGTCAGAGAGTGCTGTCTTTTTTAGTTGAAGTAAATTTTTTTCCATACAAGGCTAATCTTAAGTCATTTTTTGGAGCTTTTCCACCAGTTCTCTATTCTATCAAAAGCAGCATTAATCTCTTCTTTTGGTGATCCAAATGAGAGTCTTAAGTGATGTTCACCTTCCGGTCCAAAACCGATACCGGGGACAGTGACAACTCCTGCTTCATAGAGAAGTTTTTTGGCCATATCAATACTATTTAGAGGCAATGAATATTTGGGAAAAACATAATAAGCGCCTCGGGGTTTAACATAGGTAAATAGATCTGATAGTTTATCAAGTCTACTGCAAATAATATTTCTATTCTCTTCCAGCCATTTTACGTGATGTTTTACTATATCTTGCGGCATAGTAAGCGCCTTTATGCCTGCTTCCTGGGAGATGTGGGGAGCGCAGACTATACTGGCGTCATGCACCTTTAAAATATGCATTAGGAGATCTTTATTGGTTTGTAGAAATCCCAATCTCCAGCCCATCATGCCATACTTTTTGGAGAGGGAGCAGCATCTTATTACTTTTGGCCAAAGGCTTTTTATAGTGGCTATATTAAAGTAGGAGATATTATCATAAACCAAGAAGTCGTAAACCTCGTCGGTGATTATATAAATATTTTTGCCATTTATAATACTTGCTAAACCGGTTAAATCTTCTTTAGAAAATACCGCGCCTGTAGGGTTTTGGGGACTGTTGATGATGATGGCTTTGGTCTTTTTATTGATTGCTTGCTGGATTTTGGGAAGGTCCAGACGAAATCCTGTTTTTTTATCCTCTATCATAGCTACCGGTACTACTTTTCCTTGGGCAAGTGCTACCTGTTCGCCATATGAAGAAAAATATGGGGAAGGAATGATTACTTCATCGCCTTTATTGATAAGCGTAAGCATAGAATAAAGAAGTCCAGCCATACTACCTGCTGTGATTAATACTTCATCGGATGTAACCGGGAAATCTAATTCTTTAGAGGCTTTTTGGGCAAAAATATCACGAAGTTCTGGAAGGCCAGTCAAAAGTGTGTATTTGTCGATATCAGTTTTAGTATCCAGAACTTTTTTAATATGATCGTGGATTTCCTTGGGAGCCGGATAAAAAGGCAGACCAACGCCGAGGGAAACGATATCCTTGCCCCTTTTCCGCTCTTGGGCCCCAAGATACATCATTTCTTTTATGACAGACACGTTTGTTAGACGGATACGATCCGAAAGCTGGGGAAGATCTTTGGTATTGCCGGTAGACGTAAGAACTGATCTATTGGTCATATTGGACTAATTACCTGCCTGCCGGTAGGCAGGGACTAATTGGGAAGCATAACCTTCAAAATTTCTTTTAATCTCAGAGATGCTGTCACCGCCGAATTTTTCCAAAAAGGCCTGCGACAAAACATAAGCTAACATAGCTTCAGATATTACACCAGCACGCGGCACGACGCAAATATCAGATCTTTCAATAAGTGCTTTAGTAGGCTTTTTAGTTAATATATCAACGGTATTTAATGGTTGGCCA
>Ga0209542_10007007_pt1 | contig 21642 bp, 21 predicted proteins | sample RifCSPhighO2_01_FD_184028 | JGI IMG/M metagenome (GOLD analysis project Ga0209542, IMG submission 184028) | Soil microbial communities from Rifle, Colorado - Rifle CSP2_plank highO2_0.1 (SPAdes) (version 2) | ecosystem: Environmental > Terrestrial > Deep subsurface > Rock core/Sediment ... | reverse complement strand
GCCCTTCCAACAAGCGAAAGGTGAGTGTTTAGTTTAACTGTTCTTGTAACGGTAGTCTCCACGGTCTCACCAGGATTGCCGTTTATCACCCGAGTCGCGTCAAAAACAAACTTGATAGATAGGTAGGGATTACGCACTCCAAGCGCACTAAGTTTAATGTAGGGTAAGGTGTTCAAATCAAAACTCAAATGCCCCGTCCCTCCAGGCTCAATTAGAGCAAGGCTCTCATCATGCTGACGCATCCAAGTAATTGTATTGTTGAGCGAACTGTAGAAACCGTTACCCGAGGAAACTGATGTCTGATCCAAGGCATTACCTGAGATCTCCACTCTTACACGTGCATTTATAAGTCGATCTTGTAGATTGTTGGTCCAATTAACATCCCCTCTGAGCATCTTGGCCGGATCGGAGACTATCTCCGAATCGCTACTCCCAAGAATAGTAGCAACCAGATTGATGAAGGAACTCCGCATAAGCACGGTGACCGATGATCCTCCATAAGGCACGCCGATCTCACTCTCCTTGTTCTCTGCCGCCGTGCCTGTCGTTACGCGGAAATACTTCTTCTCACTATCTTCTCCCTGTAAGATCCCCGAGATGTGGATTTTCCGCTTGCTACCTCCAGAAACAGATCCCAAATCCCAAACATTGTTGCCGAAAACAGGCTTGGGTGAAGCACTCTTGTATTGGAAGCCCCCCGGATAATCAACCCGAACAAGGACACTCGACAATGGATCTGCGGTATCTGCAACCACATCAATATCAAGATCTATCGTACTACCCGCACGTAACTCCTTCGGAGCTGAAAGCGAGACACTAAGAGGCGCTGCAGATATCAAGACTTTGTATGTCTTGCTTGATTCGAAGATAGCATTGGATCCACCTGTTCTGTACTCAAGAGCCACCTTAATCTCAGCCGTGCTCCCAGCCTCACCAAAAAGAGCTGCCTTGATATTCTCATTTATGACCTCACCCGCTTTAATGGTACCGAGATTTTTCCGATAATAGCTGAGCTCCTTCTCTTTAGTAACCGCGTCTCTCGAACCATCTGGGAAAGTGACAATAAGATCAACTACCTCAAGATCAATTGTGTTGTGGTTAAGAATGGTAAGCCCAAGACTAAGTTCATCTCCAGCCTTGACGGCAGTTGGACCCTTTATTGCAATCTCAAGGTTGTCTGTTGAGACCACATTAGAACCACTCAATATTACGTATGCTGAGGCTCCAAGAGCAAGCACGAAGAAGGTGATCGCGAATAAGAAAAACTTCTTGATGAAAGTTGGGTGTAACAAGCCTTTCTTCATATCCTCTTCATTATGCTCCCAATCGGGCTTGATATCAGTCTGCACAGGAGAGAAGGTGCTCCGACTCAAGTCGGTCTTGAATGTTCCTCTCTTATACAGCTTCTGTTTAAGACTCTCGACGAGTCCTTGATTATACTCTGACATATGACAATTATAGCATTATAAATGACTTTCGCGTACGGCTTGTTCGATAAGGAAGAGTGCGTCGTGCTCACTCTTTTGTGCCCGACCAAGATAACCCAAACGCTCGAAGGTTGCAAGTGAAAGGCGTGTCTCGACACCCTCGCCATCACCATCATGAATAATATGGAGGAGATTATCGTAGAGTTCCGTATGCGGATCGGCCTCACCAAGGAAACGCACAAGAAGTGTCGCTACATGAGCCCTGGCGCGTTCACTATTGGGTCGGCCAGATAGCCTCTCTATGGACACAGCACCAATGAGGACCCAATGCTCGTGACCTTGGACAAGTGTCACCTCGACAAATGAATACAACTGGACATGGTAACGGAGCTTGGATCTCTCATATCGAATGCCTCGTGCCATAACCGAGAGCAAACCGAGTTCCCGAGTAAAGAGGGTAAGAATTGATGCTGCCTCACCCGACGGTCTTGTTCCCACTACGATCGACTCAGTTGTCACAAACTTCTGCCTCATGATTATAAAATTACTTCAATGTCTTTCATATTTTTATTCTATACCCGCCATTCGTTTAATCTCTACCACGACATCAGGAAGTTCTTTAACTACCACTGTATCGCCTTCGCCATCGGGTTCAGACATATGACCAAGGCCATGCTTCATAATAATTCTTGCTTCAAGTTTTTCTTTTATAACATCTGCATGTCTTACGTCTATATATGGGTCATTGTCAGAATAGATGCCAATAAATTCCCTTGCGCTATTTTTAATCTTTTTCCAATCTACTCCTTTGCCAAAGAAGTCTGGTAATACCGATTTGTCCTCAATTGCAGGGACGTTATCTAGGGTGTCAGTTGGTACAGCAACAAGTACAACCCCTCCAATTCGGACATTTTCCGGCAATGATTCAAGATATCTCATTATCGTTGGCCCGCCCAAACTATGGCCAACTAGAAACAAATCAGTGTTTGGAGTTCCAATGATATTATTTAACTTTGTGATCCATGAATCAAACTTTGGATGATTAGTACTTGGCATAGCTGGGACCTCTACCTTGTAGTCCCCAGATTTCTCAAGTTCGTGCTTAACATATGGATACCAACGTGAATCAGGAACACCTGCCCAACAATGTACAATCACTACTAGTTTCATTATTTTTATACCGATATATCGGTATGTTTTGTTACCTGTAATTCTTCCCCGACTTTGATTTCTGTGGCATTGACAGCCCTTTTGATCTCTGCCTCATACTTAGCAGTTGAACTGCTAAGTTGGGTGGGGACAGTTACGGAAATTTTATCTTCCGGTTTGAGTCCCATCTCTTTGCGCTTATCTTGGATCTCGCGCACCATGTCACGCATATCGCCTTCTAGTTTGAGCTCAGGGGTGATAGTTGTATTAAGAAGCACTTCTGGCCCAACAACTATTTCTTTCACATTCACTTCGTCTTTAATCAAATTAAGATACTCTTCTCCCACATTAAACATTTCACTTTTAACATTTAACATTCCTAGGGGTTGGCGCACCTTAATATTGGCCTTCTGACGTTGCTCAAGTGCAAGACTAACAATCTCGCGACACATTCTCATATTCGCTAGAACGTTGGAATGTTCTGCTTGCCCCGCGGAGTCTTGACGAAGTGGGGACCAATTCTCCAGATGCACGCTCGGAAGCTCTCCACCCATAGCTTTGTAAATCTGCTCGGCGAGGAAAGGCATAATGGGTGCTAACAATTTGGAGAGTTCAAGAAGAACGAAATGCGTAGTGGCGATAGCCTGTTCGCGATCAATCACATTGTCATTCTTGAATCTATCGCGCGAACGACGCAAGTACCAAGTTGAAAGATCTGTCACGAATTCACGAATAGGGCGACTTGCACGCACTGTATCATAATCCTCAAGCCCTGTTGTTATTTCAGCATGTATCTGCGAAAGTCGCGCCAGGATCCAGATATCCAGCACATTAGCGTTAGAATTTTCAATTTCCAATTTTAGGTCTTGGCTGTAGGTTTTATAAAACGTAACCACATTCCAGAGAATATTTACAATGCGTTGATAGACATCCTTAACATCATCGTCACGAAAGGAAACATCTTCGCCTGCCATAACCACCGAGCTCATCATATAATAGCGATAAGCATCGGCCCCATACTTATCAATCAGAATGAGCGGATCGGTGTAATTGCCCTTGCTCTTGCTCATCTTAGTGCCGTCGGAGGCCAGGATTGTGCCAGTACTAACCACGTTCTTGAAAGCTTGATGATCAAATAAGGCAACAGAGAGGGCGTGCATATAGTAGAACCATGTGCGAGTCTGGGCGATGTACTCCGCTACGAAGTCTCCCGGTGAACGCTTCTCGAATTCGCCCCTATTCTTCATCGGGTAATGATACTCGGCGAAGGGCATCGATCCCGACTCTACCCAGCAGTCAATCACTTCCGGCACACGCGACATGAGTCCCCCACATCCGCCAGCCGACGGATCGCACTTGAGCTTAACCTCATCTATGTACGGCCTGTGATAATCGAGCATGTAGTTGCCATCGTGCGGGAACGGCCAGAAGAGTACCTCCTTCCACTCGCCCGTCTTGGGATCAAACACAGTATTCTTCCTCTCTTCAAGTTCACCATAGCTCAATGCGCAAAGTCCGGCCAGAGCGACCACCGGCACAATTCCGTGGGTAACGATTAAAATTTTCTTCCCGACATACTTCGCTTCAAGCTCAAACAGGAGATTAAAAGCTCGCTTGCGCACATCATCATAATTCTCGCCCCCAGGTACCACTTTAGTAAATGCCTCCTTGCCAAGATACTCCTCTAATTCCGTCCAGTCCTTCCACTTCCTACTACCTGTGTTCATCTCCCACAATCTCTTGTCATAAACAATATCCTCATGCGGTATGCCAAGCTCACCGGCCACGAGCTCCGCTGTCTGCCTGGCCCTACCGAAATCAGATGAGATTACTACGTCAATTCCCTCTTTCTTAAGCTCACTCCCAGAGGCACGCGCCTGCCTACGCCCTTCTTCTGTCAAGTCGTTCTTCCCATTGGGATCATCACTAATAGCACCACTACCGTTAGATTCGGCATGACCATGACGCATAAAGAAATAGTGATTACCGGAATCGGAAACCCGGTTTCCGAGTTCTTCAAGGCTGCCGATTACGTCAATACGATCACACCCGCCCTCGCCTGGCGAGTTCGGGCCATGTTTCCAAATGGGCAGTGGCGAGGCCCAGTAACGATTGCGGGAGATAGTCCAATCCGGAGCATTCTCCACGATATGTTGGAACCGGCCATGCTTGAGGTGCTCGGGTACCCAGTTAACCTTCTCATTAAACTCAAGCATGCGTGCCTTAATCTTCTGTATATTTATGAACCAGCTCGAGAGAGCGTTGTAAATAAGTGGCGTGCCACATCTATAGCAGTGAGGATAGCTATGCGTGTTTGGAGCCTTCCCGAACATTAACCCCCGCCTCTCGAGGTCCTCAATTATTATCTTCTCAGCTTTCTTAATATACTGCCCTCGCAAGAACTCCGGGGCCTCGTTGTTATAAGTACCGTTGGAATTAAGCAATGGCACCATAGGTAGATCCTCGCGTAAGCCAAGCTGATAGTCATCCTCGCCATATATTACCGCCGTATGCACTATGCCCGTACCCTCATCAGTGTTAACGAAATCCGCTTCATAAACCTTGTAAGACCTCTCGCTCTTCATCTTAGGCACATCGAAGAGTGTTCCATACTCAAGCCCAACCAACTCACTACCCATTATTATTTTCTCCACATTGGCATCTTTACCGAAATATTTTTCAATAAGAGTGCTCGCCACGACATAACTCACCCGGACTTCGTCTCGCCCTCTCTTATCTATAAGAGAGGGGCTGGGGTGAGTTACTATTGAGTATTCAATATCCCTACCCACAGCTAGAGCTACGTTAGCGGGCAATGTCCATGGTGTTGTCGTCCATGCAAGTAGATAAGTATTTTTTTCGAATTTCGTGCTTCGTACTTCGAGCTTAACCGTGACGGCTTCTTCAGTGATATCTTTATACGAGTTATCCATGGCAATCTCGGCTTTAGCCAAGGGCGTCTCACAGTGTGGACAATACATAAGCACCTTGCGACCCTCATACAAGAGCCCCTTATCGTGCAAGTCCTTAAGAGCCCACCACACACTCTCTGTGTAAGTGGTATCCATTGTCTTGTACGAATTATCAAAATCAACGAAGCGACCGAGTCGATCCACATACTTCTTCCAGTCGCTAACATACTCCAAGACTTGAGCCCGACAGAGCTCGTTGAACTTGGCCACGCCGAGGGCCTCGATCTCCTTCTTGTTCTTCAAGCCCAACTTCTTCTCCACAATATTCTCTACCGGCAAGCCATGGGTATCCCAACCCCAGCGTCTGCGCACGTGGAAACCACGCATAGTCTTGTAGCGCGGAATAACATCTTTAATAGTCGAGCCGAGCAAGTGGCCATAGTGGGGCAGACCGGTGGCAAATGGTGGTCCGTCATAGAACACGAATTCCTCTTTACTCGCAGTCTTCTCCAGTGTCTTCTCGAAAATCTTGTTATCTTGCCAATACTTAAGAGTGGCTTCTTCGCGTAGAGCCACCTCGGATGCAACTCTCTTCTCTGGTTGTTCGCCAGTCATGCTAATAAATATAGCTTAAACTGGTGATTAATGCGAGAAGGCAATCAGACCCTTGAGACTCGATATAATGCCCTCAATCGGAGAAACGTAATTATCCATAAGTGTGAAGTGTCCGCTAGTAGGCCCCATTGCCTGGCCTCCAATAGTGACCTTAACACTAGCGCTATCGCTACCTCCAGGACCGAAACAAGCGATATTGAAAGTGGTAGTCTTAGTCACGTTTATCTTAGGAGGGGCTCTGTAAGGTTCCTTCTGGCCGTTCCAATCCGGGTGAGAGGGTGAGGCGGAGGCGGTGCAGTAATCAACATTTTGAGTAGCAAATTGCCAATTAAGTTGGACAAGACCACCATTCGGATTATTGATATTGCTGGGTGAGGCACTGAAGAATTGAATGACTGGGGGGCCAAAAGTGCAGGCATTAGCAACAGTAATCTTGGCATAGCCCGTAGCTGTCAATCCATCTCGAATTACAACAACCTTGGGGAAATACTCACCATTAGCAGGATAATCACACACGTCAAGCCGGATATCGCTATAGTCGCCATCGGGAGCATTGACCTGTTGCCAAACCGCGGGAGTGGTGTCTGTATCATTGCAATAATACTTATAAATAATAGGACCCTTAGCCGTGCCATAGACAGTGCCCTTGAGATCTACATTATTAAGAGGCGAGGCTCCCATACCTGACGGACTCCAGCCACCACCCTTGCCCAGATCAACATAGAACCAAACCCCGATATTAGGCCCGCTACCACCAACTGTGACAGTAGTAGAACTCTCGTATATAGTGTTACTGGAATCGGTGCACTTGATTGTGAAAATTGTCGTGACTGTCAGATTAGTGATTGTTTTATTACCACTACCAATAGCCACCGGGCCATCCCATTGTGGGTTATTCTTATTATTCGAGGCAACACATGAGGTAACACCCGTGGTAGACCACGTGAGAGTAGTACTTTCACCGGATTGGATCGAGGTTGGACTGGCTGATAAATTAACAACAGGTGTGGGCGCATTAACTGTTACCGTCACGGACTTGGGGCCTGAAGACCCGGCAGCGTTATAGCATGTGAGAGTGTAGGTGTAGCTACTGGGAGGAGTGGTGAGTTGACCGGATAACCATGAGCCGTCACCACCAGGCATGCCAGTAATCGGCCATCCGGCAGAACCTCCAGTTGCAGTACATGTATCAGCATTGGTAACTTTCCACTCGAGCAAAGTCTTCTCTCCCGAATTAACCGTAGAGGGAGTAGCAGTTAGGAGAGTTATAACCGGAGGCAAAGGGAGAGTCGTCCCCACCTTGACTTCAACATTGTCAATGGCGGGCGGGCCGGTGGAATTGGTACAAGTGATTGTGTAGACAGTGTCTGTGCTAATTGGGCCTTTAGTTTCCGAACCTCCGGCCACCGGTGTCTTGTTTCCGGTCCAGCCACCCGAGGCCATACACGACGTGGCGTTGGTAGAGACCCAGGAAATAGAGAAGGTCTCCGTAGGGCCAACCGTGATCGGCCCATCCGAACCGTTGGCCTTAATGTCTGCTGTGGGGGCACCAGGCGTGACCGGAGGCTTGGCGTAGAAAACAATACTCCCAACCGGTCCCCCGTTTACCGTAACCGACTGCACGCAACTACCGACACAGATCCATCCCGCCGGAACTATGAGTGTCATGGTGTATGTGCCATTGAGCAACGTGGGGGTATTGTAAAAAGCGCCAGGATCGCACAATAGTGGCGTGATGCTCCCGTTTTGCGGACCGGTATAAGAAATGGAAATACCCGAGACATCAGTAGAACTCTGACATGTTGCCGTACTTGCCGGATCACGCACATACAATTCACCCGTATCCTTGGTTCCATTACCATTGTCATCCTTAATGATACGTCCATAAATGTTACCTGTCGGCGACCCTGTGACATTGACAGTCACGGAATCAGGAGAGCCAGCGCCGTTATTATTAGTGCAGTAGATAGAAAAGGTTGTAGAAACTATCAAGTTGCCTGTACTTGGGGCGGGGATTGGGTTAGTTGCGGGCTTAGTACCGGTCCAATTGGCATTGGCGGGATTAGACGAGGCCATACAAGATGTCGCACCATCTGTTGATGTCCATGTAAGCGTAGCGGCAGTATTGTATGCTATCTCAATCGGCCCATCCGAACCGTTGGCCTTAATATTCGCAGTGGGCTTGGGATTCGCCGGCGGAGCCCCCACATTGACAGTCACATCATCAGTAGCAGATCCTCCAGGACCATCACATTTGAGGGTGAACTTGGTCTTGGTTATTAGGTTGCCGGTACTCTGGGACTTATTCGTACCCGGACTCTTACTGCCCATCCAATTGGTATTTCCCTTATCGTTCGATGCCGTACACGTAGTCGCGTCGGTCGATGTCCAAGTAAGTGTAGTGGCTGTGTTGTATGGCACAGTGTTATCGGCAGCCGATATAGTAACCGTCGGCTTAGGCCACTCAACTTTAATATTCACATTAGCCGATTTATTACCGAATGGATTAACCGGTTCTGGAGACACTGTGACATCTACGTTATAAGTCGGACCATTAACATCGATTGGGAACTTTGAGACATTCCATATTTGCCACTGAAAACCATAAGTCCCTGGAGTTGATGGGGCTGTAATGGTGAAAGTTATGGGAATAGTCTGTCCCATGTTTGCGACAAGATTGATATTATTGACTCCCCAAATATCATTAAATACACGGAATTGAACGTCATTTTGCCAGCCACCATTTGTACCACCTTCGCATATTCCTTGCCCAGTGTTCTGCATGTTAATAGTTACAGATATCTGTTGACCGGGAGCCATAGTGCTTGGTACGGACTGGGAGATATACTTGGAATTCAGCGTGACATCACATTCTAATGTAACCGCGCTTGCATATTTGGGTATAATAAAACTTAGCAATACAAGAATAGATGCTGAGTAACCTAAAATTATATTTTTTCTCATACTTCTTATGGTGGGGATAACTGCCCACTTCTATAATATAACACTAGGACATAACTAGGAACTACCTCCTGTGTATAAAAGAAGTGGCGCCGATCCCAGTAGGAACGACGCCAGCATGTAGAAGAGAATCAGACTTCGGGCGGGCCTTCCGCCAGGTAGTTGCAGGCAGAAAGATTCCGCCTAACAACCACCGAAACCTGCGAGACGATCACCCCGTCTTTTCGAGTGGCGAAAGTAAGCTTCTCGCCATCGAAGTACGTGGTGTTGCAGACCGCCTTGATGCGGTCCTTGCCATTCGGCGCGGCACTGTATCGTGCCTGGTACTCGAAGGATCGCCCCTCGTGAATCCAGCCGATCTCGACAAAGGGAGGCTGGTTGAGCAATTCGATCTCAAACAGCACTTCCTCAGTAACCTCAGCCGGGGCCACGATCGTGGCGATGTTCGCCACAGGCGTAGGCGTGGGAGTAGGCGTCGCCGATGGTGTTGGCGTTGGCGTGATGGCGCCCGCCGTCGATGGTGGGACCATGTCCATTGGCAACGTGGGTACCTTCGGGGCCGTGGGGCTCGACGAGCCACCACAGCCCGCGTTGATCGCGGGGAGGAGCACGAGGGCGACGATGGGCGCCCAGAGACGAAGGTGATTCTTCAATTGGCCTCCTTTGGCCTTGGCCGCCCTCGCATGAGGGACGGGTTAGACTGCGGGGTGGGCGAGATCTTAACCCACCACAGTATGTACACAATTGTATCTAAGTCAATCTTGACATAGATGAAATATAATTGTGTGGATTATAAAACGCTAAAAGGCTCATATTTGACAAGCCTTTTCTTATCCACAGGTTATCCAGTAGGCCTTCTAACTCTTGCCTTGCGGCCAGCCTACAGGTGGACGGACACCATCTTGGTGATCCGGGGCGAACTTGTAGACCATGACAGCAAGAACAGCGATTACTATGCCGAGGACAAGATCTCTAGTGGTATCAGAGGTACCATTTTGCGATCCGGTTGTGGCGGCTACTTGCGACTTGCTGGGATTGAATGAGGCAAGAACAGCCAAGGTGGCAATTACATCTCCATCAGGAGTATCGAAGGTGATAACGGGACTATACTCACCTTCAGATGCAAACTTACAACTAAGATCCACGTAAATAGTCTGGTTAACGTCTGCAAGACTAACCTCGCCCATAATCGGAACATTGGCCGAGCGATCGCAAAGGAAGGAATACTTGATATCTCCCTTATCATCGCCACCTATGCTCGCGATAAACTGGATATCCCGCATGGGGCTAACTACCGCCGTACCACCCGCGCCAGTGTTGAAGATGCCCGGGGTATCGCCATTGGCTCGCAAGGTAGCTGTCCATCCGCCAAGGTGAGCAGAGGTAATGTTAAATGTTAAAAGTAAAATGTTAAAAGTAAAAAACAGCAGGGCAATTAACTTGTATGAACTTTGAACTTTGAACTTTTTCACTTCAACTTTATTATACTACATCCTCTCCGGAACAGTGATACCAATTGTCCACAACCCGCTCGCAAGCGTCTCAGCGATAGCCGCCACAAGGCCCAAGCGCTCACGCGAGCCTTGAGTATCGCCCTCCACTATGACCTGTGTGCTCGCGTAGTAACTATTCCAACTACTTGCGAGCTCCACAAGATAAGTGAGCAAAATCTGGGGGGCCATAAACTCTCGGGCCGAGGCTAATACATCAGGCAAGCGCCCTATCAAGTGTTCCAATGTATGCCCTGTACTTGCCACCACTGGCTCGAGCCCGGCCTCCACGCCTTTGCGTAGTACAGATCGGGCACGCACAGTGGCGTATTGTAAATACGGTCCTGAATCACCCTCCACCGAAACAGACCTCTCCATATCAAAAATAATATCCTTGCCTGGTTGTTGCTTCAAGATGGAGTACTTGATTGCGCCAATTGCAACGACCGAGACGATAACGGGATCGGGGTTCTTACTACTCACCGCCTTCTCAACCTCATCAATAAGCGCCTGTCCGGCAACTATGTTGCCCGTGCGGGAAGACATCTTACCAGAAGCAAGTCGCATCATGCCGTGAGCCACGTGTCGAGTCTTGCCGGCAAGCTCGGGCAAGAGCGCGTCAATAGCTTTAAGCACTACCCCGAAGTAGTCACTCTGCTCGCTTGCCGTAATAACCACCGATTGATCGAAGGGCACAAGCTCGTATTTGTGAGCGGTTAGTCCCAACTCCTTGGCCTCATACGTAGGCAATTGCTCTTTTGTGATAAATACGCGGGTATGCAATCCTGATCTTTCCGCGGGGAAAACAACAGCCCCTTCACTCTCTATGAAAACACCTTCACGCAGAGCGCGGGCACTAATCTCAAAGCCTGAATTAGCAATCTCACTCTCTGGAATGAGATAATCGAAGTGACTATCAAGCTTCTTGTACAAGAGCTCGAAGTGCTCAAGACTCCACCTGCGTCCGGTGTTATACAGATCAAGATACTCACCAGATTGCTTTTGATATATCTGGCGGTTAATCTCTTTAATCTCAATAAGAATGTCCGGGTTTTCCGATTGGGCAACTCCGAAAGCATAGGCTTTACCTAGAAAATCTGTCCGCTCCACTACGGGCGCGCTGTCTTGTGGCATAGCCCCCTTGGACTCCTTCATGCCCCAGACAGCTTTAGCGATAGCCAGTCCTACATCGGAAAAATAGTTGACTCTTGTTACTGCCGCCCCCGCCGACTCATATAATCTCGAAAGCGATTCCCCTATCGCATTGCTCATTAAGTGCCCAATATGAAATGGTTTAAAAACATTTGGATCTGTATACTCCACCATCACTTTCTTTCCCATGAGCTCTCGCGACCAACCAAACTTTTCTTTCTCACTTATTGCGGAGCTCAAGCTATCCTGTAAATATTTCTTCGATAAATAGAAGTTGATAAATCCGGGGCTCGCCACCTCTACCTTCTCAATATACCCATCTTTATCCACCCCCAAATGCTGGACCAGCTTCTCGGCTATCTCCGAAGGGTTACCTGCCTTGCCGGCAGGCAGGCCCTTCGCACTCCTAGCAATAATCATAGCCACGTTAGAGGCAAAATCGCCGTGGGCGAGATCCTTTGTTATCTCAACAACAAAAGGCACCTCCTCATACCCTTCTTGCTTTAGGGCCTCTTCGATTTGTTTTCTTATTATTTCTGCTATCATCTTATTATTTACCAGTACTGCCGAAGGCGTGATGACCTCGAGCGGTTACACTTAATTCATCCACATCAACAATATTAACCTTCTCAATTTTTTGTATCAATATCTGGGCAATCTTGTGACCAGCTTCGAAAGTGTATGGTTTGGAATCCAAATTAACAACACCTACCATTATCTCACCTCTATAGGTCGAGTCTACCACACCACCTAGCGTTTTCAGCCCATACTTCTGAGCCAAACCACTCTTGTCCCAAATGAGCCCAACATACCCCTTTGGTATCTCAAGAGCAATCCCCGTTCTCATTTGGGCTCTTTGTCCGGGTGTTAAGACTACTTTTTCCAGACAAAACAAGTCCATTCCAGCATCATCAACGTGAGCGTAACTTGGCAATACTGCTTCCGGGACCAATTTCTTCACCTTTATTTCCATGTCCAATCATTATACAATAACCTCCATGTATAAACCCTACAGTGAACGCACGCCAGACGGACAATATAAGAACGTTTTGCGGGCCATACTCGATCACGGCGAGCGTGATAAGACCCAACAGGAAGTGGACGCTATTGGCCTTATGTGCGCACCCACAATGCGCTTCCGACTCGCCAACGGCTTTCCCATGATTACCGAACGCAACATGGCCCCTAAGGAGTCAGATCATTTGCCTGTGACCATTTGGCGCCAGGCTATTGCCGAGATCTTTGCTTTCGTCAACGGGGCAAGGACACAAGAGGAGCTTGAGAAGTTCGGCTGCTTTTGGTGGCGCGATTGGGTGACGGAAAAAAAGTGTAGCAAGAGAGGTCTTGCCACGGGTGATCTCGGACCCGGTTCGTACGGAGCGGCCTTTCATAATTTCCCAACGAAAGAAGGACCGGAATGTAATCAGTTCGCCGAGGTGATCAAACAAATGCGCGAGATGCCTCACTTGCGTACACACTTCATCACCCCATGGATCCCGCAATACACTTATCGCGGAGAGGATAAAATACAAAAGGTGGTGGTGGCACCTTGCCACGGCTGGATCCACTTGCGCATCATTAACGGCAAACTTACTCTTCACATGTTCCAACGCTCGGGCGACGTGCCCGTAGGTGTGCCCTCCAACATGGTCCAATATGGCGCACTTACTCTCGCCATCGCCCAGGTGCTCGGACTTGAACCGTACGAATACATCCACACCATCTCTGACGCCCACATCTTTGTGGATCAAGTACCCGCGGTCGAGATCATGCTTGCTCGCGAAGATAAAATCTTCCCCACCATCGCCATCAACGAGAATAAAACTAACCTTTTCGATTTTCGTAAAGAAGATTTTGAACTAAGTGACTACGCGCCTCACCCAGGGATCAAGGGTATCCCCGTGGCAATATGACAATATAAAAAATATGACTACCAAGAACGAGTTTGCCAATATTATTCATGTCAGAAGTGACGAGCAGAAGCAAGTGATGGAAGATATTATCTCTCGTGGCCACTGTCCATTTTGTCTGGAAAATTTACTCAAATATCATAAAGAGCCGATTATCAAAGAAGGTAAGTATTGGATCCTGACCAAAAATCAGTGGCCGTACGAAGGTACCAACATTCACTTACTAGCAATTTCCAAAAAGCACTGCACACAACTTACGGAAATCGAAAAAGGCGCGGGCGATGAACTGCTAGAGTTGCTAGCTTTAACTGAGAAAGAATTTGCCCTGCCCGGGGGCTCCTTCTTTATCCGATTCGGCGACACTGATTACACTGGTGCTACCGTCCAACATATACACGCCCAACTCATAAGTGGCGGGCCTCGCCTTGGACCAGATGGTAGCGAAAGTGACAAACTCAAGGTAAAACTCGCCTATAAGGCCTAGTTGCAATCACAAGCATTTGTGCTAGTTTTGATGAGGAGGTGGCTAAATGTCCAAGCTGACACCACGACACCTAACGTACCTCGAGGGTTGTGGCAATTTACTACAGTATTGTCTTACCCGGCGCGACTTCGAGACAGGTCATTGCATCTTCTGTGAGGCACGAACCAAATGGCCGAAGGAGGTCTTCTACCAAAGCGAACTTGTGGTAGGAGTAGTGAACTCCTTCCCTCATAAGGTCGCTGAACACCACCTGCTCGTCTTCCCAGTGCGACATGTTCTTGAGTTCGCCATGATGACAAAGTACGAATGGGCTGACATCAGGATGGCAATCTTGGCTGGGGAAAAACGCTTTGGCACAAACAATGGAGGTTGGCTTACCCGCAATGGTGACCCTCTATATGGCCGAGGCACCATCCCTCATTGGCACCAAAACATCCTAAAGCCAGATCTAAAGCTCGGCAAGGAGATGCGACTACCCTTGGCCAAGAAAACAGAAGAACTGGAAGAGGACAGACTGCGGGCGGCGAGGTTCGCGGACGTGTACGAGAGGCTCTCGAGCGAGGGCAAGCTCGAGGCCTTCCTCTGTGGCCAGCTCCAAACGCACGAACCACGCAACTGGGATGGCAAAAGCGACTGGCCCACTTAAACCAAAAAGCTCACGGTAGGGTGTCAAACCTATTGTGAGCTTTTCTATTTTACACGGACAAGCTTAACCCCGACCGCTTTCATCACTGCTCCACCATCGAGAACAGAGTAACCACCAGCATAGTAACACTTGGAAAAACCACTACTGGCAATGAGCTTGGCGCATGGCGGACAAGGGAAGTCTGTAACGTACACACCGCAACCTTCTGTCCTAATCCCTCTTCTCGCCGCTTCGGCTATTAAGCCCGCCTCCGAGTGCATGGCACTCGAGATCTCAATATTGAGATTACGTTTAAAGATGCTTCGGGGATCACCCACCTCATACGCTTCAGTCTCGTTCGGCAGGTGAACATTAGTGGCACTAAGCAAAATTTCCCCATCGCGCACCATGACTGCTCCAACATGGCGATACCAATCCAAACTCTCACCACCTCTTTCTCTGGCCTTGCCCATCAATTGCCTATCTAGTTCCTCTGTTGAAATCGTCTCATCGGGATCAGAGGCTTGCTCTTCCAAAGTATTATCCCTGTGCCAGCGCAGGAAAGCCTTGTCCCACTTGATCTCATTTTTCTGAAATGCCTTATCGGCCAAGGCGTGACTTACCTCATCCTCACTCATCACCAACTTAGCGCTCGGGACGCTAAGTGATCGTGCTAACTCTTTATCAAGAACAAGTACTCTATCGAAAAGCTTAAGGGCCGAAATTGCATCTCGCATGAGCTCTGGCTCTACCCGTCTGATATCTTTGCGAACGATATGATCAAAGTCTGTGTGGATCTCGGGTCCAATTAAGTACAACTCACTACAATCAAAGTGCCGAGCAAATAGATCCAGATATCCCTTGTGCAAAACGGGAATGTAGGCAATGAGAACTTTACTCATCGCTTACTTGCCCACCTTATCATCCAGAACATCTTCAATCACCTTCATGATCTGGGGTGTGAGGGTAGTCTTGAGCTTGTGGGCTGTGTGGATCTGCATCATCCTGATCTTCGCGCTCGTCGAGGTAGTGGCCATGCGGGGGGAAATCAACACATCGCCACAATACTTTTTCAACTCCTTTCGTTGCTTGTCTGTATACGTTTCTTCAACGGTCCATAATATATCTGGTCTAATTGTTTTAATTAGATGCCACTTGGGATACTCAAGCCTCTTAAGAACGACAACGTCCACGTGTCTCAAGTGTGTTAACATTTCGAGCCTCTCTGTCTCGGGGACCACTGGTCGGCCAGGTCCCTTTCTTGCTCTTATCTTCTCATCCGAATCTACCCCAACGATAAGTAAGTCGCCATGTCGACGAGCTTCTTCAAAATAACGTGCATGACCAATGTGAGCCATGTCCCATGATCCTTGCGTCAAGACGATGCTTAACCCCAAACCACGACAGTGATCCACGCATTTCTTAAGTTTATCGTAGTCGAAAAAAACTCGATCAGGAGTATTAGAACCACTAGCGAAAATGCCCCTGCTCCCCACTGAACCGTTCCTGCTTGTTTTTGGTTTAGCCGTTTTCTTTGATCCTTTCTTCATAGCTGATAGCTAGAGTATACTACAGAGCATGAGCAAGGGAAAAGTAAGCATAGTAGCTGTCATTTCCAGCAAGAATAGAGCCCTTGGGCACAAAGGTGGGCTGCTTTGGCATATACCCGGGGACTTGCCGCGCTTTAAGAAGCTAACCATGGGCCACCCAATCATCATGGGTCGCAAGACTCATGAGTCGATCGGTAGGCCACTCCCCGGTCGCACAAACATTGTCTTAACAAAAAGCCCACTTGGGGTCTCGGACCCCAAGTGGGTGAGGTCGCTCGCGGAAGCAATGGAAGAAGCTGGTAAGGCTGATGGTAATGATGAAATATTTGTGATTGGGGGTGGTGAGATATACAAACTTGCCTTACCATATACTGGCAAACTTTATTTAACAATTGTAGATGACGAACCGGAAGCTGACACTTTCTTCCCCGAATACGCCCACGACTTTCGCATTATAAAAAGAGAGGAGGGCGACCCAGTGGGTCCACCCCCCTTCCACTACGAAACGCTCGAACGCGCACGATCACTCGCCAGTTGAACCAAACGAATTTGTCCCGCGTTGCGTGTTCGAAAGTTCCTCGCCTTGTCCAACTACCCGGAGCATGGGACGAAAAACTGGTTGGAAAACGAACTGCACCAGACTTACGCCATGACGTAAGGAGTACGGCCTATCCCCACGATTGATTAAGTGAGCAACAGGCTCGCCACGGAAGTCTGGATCGATGGGTACATGAACGTCGAGAACCTGGAGGTAATGGCGGTTGGGCGTTGAACCCCTTGGCACGGTGTAACACTGCCAGCCGGGGTCGAGTTCGATGATCACACCAAGACCAACAAACACATGCTTGCCTGGATCAAGACGCCAAACCCACTCGTCCCTTCCTCCCACGCCTCGGCCCGAAAGAGGTTCGATCATTCCTCTGTGTGGGTGATCCGAATTGGGAAGAGAAAAGTCGAAGATCGTCTTGCGCATTGCCGGATCCTGCAAGTCGAAGGCAAGTGACGGGCATACCACCGCGCGAACGGCGACATCGTAACCCACCGCGCCGGATGACTTACGTACCGGCAGTCGGCCACTGGTCAAGATCCTAACGTTGAATATCGGCTGATCGAGATCAGCTCTCGACCCTGGCGTACCTTGCTCTTGTATTGGCGCTTCCCGCAACTCCATCTGCTTCGGTCCACTCATGAGTAAGACCCTCCCTGTGGATAATTATATCATAAGTAATTGTTGTATGATGTATGAGGAGGGCGTTCACCATGAGGGAGGACCCGAGGTATTCCGGCAGGTGGAAACGGTTCAGAGTGTTGGAGACTTTCCCGGCCCGATATTCGTTTATTGTGAACGAGAAAGGCAAACCAGGACTCAAGGAGCGTCTGGCTGTAGCAATGTGTAGCGGGGAAGATATAGTGATTTGGTATCCCGTCAAAGGTGACGGACTGATCGACTGTAAACTTCTTTCCCAATCGGAAAAACAATCCGTCAAGAAAATCAACGGATCGAAGGAGCGGACTCTCCTTGCCGAGCTACGTGATACCAAAGGTAAACCCAAGAGGCTCCAAGCAGGCATGCACCCTGTGTACGTCCGTTGTTTCAAGAAATGGGTACAACCTCTTCTGATCTGAAACGGATATCAAAGTAGACGACTTGAGGCCGGAGCGTCTTTATTTAGGCTTAGATTATTTAACCTCCACCCCCATCTGGCGGGCTGTGCCTTCGATAATGCGCATGGCGGCTTCGATAGTGTTGGCGTTTAGATCGGGCATCTTCTTCTCGGCAATTTCTTTGACTTGAGCTTTGGTCAGTTTACCAATCTTAACAGTATTGGGCGTGCCCGAACCCTTATCCTTATCGATCGCCTTAAGTATCATCTGGGAGGCGGGTGAGGTCTTAAGAATAAAGTCGAACGAGCGATCCTCATATATAGTAATCTCGGCCGGGACTACCTCGCCCTTCATCTCCTTGGTAGCCTCGTTGAAGCGCTTAACGAACTCACCGATATTGATACCGGTCTGTCCAAGAGTAGGACCAAGTGGAGGAGCCGGTGTCGCCGCTCCACCAATTGCCTGAACCTTCACTTTTTTTGTAACCTTCTTAGCCATCAGATTTTTTTAACTTGTAAGAAATCGAGTTCCACTGGCGTCTCTCGGCCGAACATGCTGACCAGAACCTTTACCTTACCGCGGACATCATCCACCTCGCTTACCTTACCCTCAAGATCCTTAAACGGACCGTCTTCGATCTTGACCTCCTCACCTACCTCAAGATCAATATTGTGCCTAACTTGGCTCTCTCCCATACGCGAGAATATGGTGGCAATCTCCTTTTCTGAAAGTGGCACAGGGGTGGTGCCAGCACCCACGAAACCAGTCACTCTTGGAGTATTGCGGACAACATACCATGATTCGTCATCCACCATCATATCTACCAAAACGTAACCTGGGTAGATTTTCTCCTCCGTAGCCACTCGTTTGCCTCCCTTTATCTTAATCTTCTTCTCCGTAGGCACGATGCAACTGAAAATCTTGTCCTGCATGCCCAGCGATTCAATACGCTGTTTGAGATTGCGTAAGACAGTGTTCTCGTATCCAGCGTATGTATGTATGGCATACCAACCCCGATCTTGTTTTAATTCTTGCTTTGACATGAGTTTAATTAATCAGAGATTTGAGGCCGAGAGAGAAGAGCCAGTCAAAGAAGGCAAGGAAGAAAGCTAGTCCAAGGGAAATACCGATAACAAGCGCGGTAGCTCGCAATGTTTGCTGTCTCGATGGCCAGGAAACATGTCCTAGTTCTGTCCTTGTTTCCTTCACAAATTCGACTATCTTTGCCATTATTGTTTAGTTTGAGCCATTTCCCCAGTAAAAAACCCCTGCCCAGGGTAACTATATCCTACCACAGCGAGCAAACACATTGCAAGACCCTTTCGCAGGATTGATCACATCAATCCGAGAACAGCGAAATCCGCCAGCAGGCGGATTATCGCGGGGTCTTGCAATGTGTTTGCGAGTGAGTTATTTGATCTCGTAGGTAACGTTGACACTAGCGGTAATCTTGTTCTCGCCGGTTGAAATTTCTGGAGCTATACTTGGCGCTACGGCATCAGAGTTGAGAGCCATTGTTTTAGCCTCCATGCCATAAGCTCTGTCATAATAGACTCCCCCACCCCAACTATCCGACAGACTAATCACATCCCCGAGCGAGACGCCCAGTGACTTGGCGCGCTCCTTGGCCTTGGTTCTTGCGTCCTTGATAGCTTCGTTCTTAACCTCTTCGGCAATCCTGTCATACTCCTCCACTTCCAGCGAGAGGCCACCGATATTCTGGATCCCCTTGGCACCAATTCCAGCAATTATCTTACCGGCATTCGCCACCTTGCGGACCTTGACCTCCACACTCTGTTCTACTCTGTAGCCCGTAATCTCTTCCTTCTGATAGTAGGGTGGCGGACAGTAGCTAGCAAGACAGCGCATGCCAGCACTTTCATTCCAGTAATAATATGTGTAGATCGGATAGATCTGATATCCGGTAGTCTTAATATCCTTATCCTCTATTCCCTCACTCTTCAAGAAGGCAAGGACGTCATTGATCTTCTTAGAGGCCACCTCCTGGGCGGCAGAGGCTGTAGTGGCCTTCTGACTCTCGGTGAAGTTGATCCGGGCGATATCCGGAGCCACATAGCGCTCGGCCTTACCATCCACGCTCATGGTCTGACGAGCAGTCGTGTCAATGGCCCTGTTGGCATTAAGGACAAAAAAGAATCCAGCTACCGCCACAAAACAAAGTATCAATATCAAGATAGAAACTGATTGAAAGAGCCTCTTTTTCGCTATTGTAAGTGGATCCATAATTATAAATTAGTTGTTAATGCTAACTACTGTCGTAGACGTACACAATAGCATAAACTTACAAATCCTCAAAACTGGTGCTATTTGAAGTAAACACTGATCTCGTCATGGTCACGCATGACATATTTGAGGCCATCCGCCACCTCGCTCCCATTAACAATCAACTTATCAACTTCGCCAAAGTCTTTCCCTTGTCTCTCGGACATCCTACTCCAAGCTTCGAAAAAACGTGTTAGCATTACCTGTTTCGCCAGTACCGGAGAGCTTATCTCCATGTGGATATTGTTGTCATCGCCGTGAGTATGGAGCGTTTCCGGATGCTCTATCTGGTCAGAAAGTCCAATACCACCAGGTATGGATATATACTGTCCGGACTTGTAAACAAAAACTTTGGCGTGCCAATGAATAGGTTCCTCAGAAACTACCAAAGGGCTAGTGGAATCTATTAATCTCCCCACCAAGATAGCCAACCCTCCTAAAACAACCAAGAGGAGAACTGTAAAAGCAATCCTAATATCAAACCTCCCGGTCAAACGTGTAGGACGTTTTTTTATTTCCCTTATTAGTTCTTCGTTCCTAATTAACTCAGGGTCAATTTCTTTCATTGCTTAAAGGGATTATCTATTCTCCTCGCCAATACGTACGTAGACCAAAGGAGAAGTCCCAATCCAAGTATAGCAAATTCTCCGCCACCAAGCGGTAGAGTTGCCAAGAATCCGCCAGCAGCCACGCCGATAAGCGGAGTAAGGATAAGCGAACCGCAAGAAGCGCAACCAACTCCCAGAAATCCGATAAGTAAACTGCCTACCCCTCGAGCGGAAAATTTTCCCGAATGTCGGAATTGGTAAATACTCAAACTTACACTGATACCGAAGATGACAGCGAGAGCGATAAGATATAAGAACTGCACTATCCCAAGTACTGAAGGAAGAGAGATAACAAGCCGGAAAATAAACACCCACCCCGTGGCCGCAAGCAAGGCAATGTTATTGAAAAGGGCGGTGATAAACATAATAGCAAGGGCGAAAAAGATGGACACTACGATGTAGCGTTTATCTTCGAAAACCTTTTTCATCACTCTTATGAGCATTAGATCTTCTTGGATTGGTAGCTACCCGGTGCACTTGTAAGATATTGCTCAAGTTTATCTCGCGTAAGAAGCCCGGCTTGTGCCCCAATCTTCTGGACCACGCTCATGGAATTGATGGGAGCCCAGGCGAGGGCCGTGCTCACACTCTTACCAAGAGCAAGTGCGGTAGCGAAGGTGGAGGCGAAGGCGTCTCCGGCTCCGGTGCGATCAAGCGGATCGGCCGGATCCGGGTATGGGGGCATAAACCAGGCCTCGCCTGATTCATTCATAGCATAAGCTCCGTCGGGGCCATCGGTCACACACACGATCTTGGGACCGAGAGAGCGTAAACTCTCCATTAAGTTTTTAACATCTTGTTCTTTGACACCCAATATTTCTTGAGCCTCGTCTTTGTTGCAAAAAAATAAATATGAATGCTTGTATATCTC
>Ga0209542_10007006_pt1 | contig 21650 bp, 21 predicted proteins | sample RifCSPhighO2_01_FD_184028 | JGI IMG/M metagenome (GOLD analysis project Ga0209542, IMG submission 184028) | Soil microbial communities from Rifle, Colorado - Rifle CSP2_plank highO2_0.1 (SPAdes) (version 2) | ecosystem: Environmental > Terrestrial > Deep subsurface > Rock core/Sediment ... | reverse complement strand
TTTTAAGCCACATAATACTCCTCCTGTGCGGTTCTTGCGCAATGAATGGAACGGATTCTAGAACAATGTTTGCATAATTTATCTTATCTGTCAAAAACGTACCCCCCGTTCAAAAAGAAAAAGGGGCGAGCTGTGCTCGCCCCTCTTGATTTGTCCGTTCAGCTTTTTAGACTGGTAGCTGGAACCCTTGGTATCGGAACCCTTTGTATCCAAGGTAATAGTATTGGAGAATCTCGAGGATGCTATCGTGATCCTCGCCACTGCTCGCAATCACGACTTGATCGCCCTCTTGCGGCCGCTTGCCATGAATATTCGTAATGGTGCCGCCCGCCTCTTCGATGAGAAGAACTCCCGGGGCAATATCCTGCCACCCGCCAACGGCGTCCACGATCGCAATATGCGCCCGGCCCTGGGCTACAAGCGCCCAATGCAGAATACTGCTTCCGAAACTTCTCATGTTCATGGCAATCTCGTTGCTCACCCCCATCGCTGTAACAAAGAGACCTTTCCGAGCCGCGGTCTGGAAATTGAGCAGGGAATCCACCAGAACAAACCGCCGGTTGAAGGGAACGCCTTTTCGGACAGAAATCCTCTGGGCCCGTAGAGTATCGTCTCCGAACAGCGTGGTTTCCCACGCGCCTTTGCCTTTTTCGGCAAAGATGAGCGAGTTCTCGAACGGGTTGCCCACCGCGGCAACAATGATTTCGCCATGCTTCTCCACCGCCAAGCCAACCACGGAGTTCGGCAAACCAGCCATGACGTTGCTTGTACCGTCCAGCTCATCGAGCACCCAACGGCGTTCAGGATTGCCGGCGATTTGCTGTTCTTCTCCCATGATTTCGTCGTCGGGGAAGTCTCTGCGGATAATGGGGTGCATCGCATCCCCTACCTGATAATCAATGATAGAAACCGGCGTGTCCCCGTCTTTCTTTTTATAAGCAATTTGGAGCTTGTCAGTAGGAAGATTGAACAATCCGCCCAGAACGCCTGCCCCTGCCTTGACAGCTGCCAAAGCAACCAGAAGTTCTTTGGATGGATCTGCAATACCCACGACTATCACCTCGCTGTAAATTTCCTTGGCTACTGCTCTTAAACACCAAAATCTTCTCTGTGTCAATGAAAACCGCCACGCTGAACGTGGCGGCAAAGTTTGTATGGTTTCACAATAACTGCTGAAATTCGCGGGGATACGCGGTACACACTCCTTCAATACCCCACGCAATAAAGTTCTTCCAGTCCTGCTGGTATCCGTCTTTGGCGTGAGGATGTCCGTGATCAGCATGCAATTCAGGAGAAATTGCGTAGATGCGTTTGCCAACCAGGTTCGATACGCACCCGCCAAATACCCCGTCCAAGTCAAATAAGATAGCTTTAATCATAGGGAAATTCCTCTTCAGGCAGTTTTACTGTAGCTTAAAATCGGCCTCCTGGCAATAAAAGAAGACGGGGGCAGTGCTCGACAGACATACCGACCTTAGCCCTCATTTTTTACCATACCATCAAGACTACATTACCCGAATAGGTTTTATTGACAAAGGATATTAACTCTAGTAGAAAGGAACTAGTTCTACGACCCAAAGGAGGGGCTGCTATGAAAATTGGTACGTTGGTGCTTATTCTTAATCCCGACGATTTAATGCTGATCTATTCATACCCGAATGAGAAATGCAAACATCCTCCAGAGTATGGCATTGTAAGGGGGGTGATATCTCTTCCAGGAACCTTTGAGTGGTATCGCTACACGGTAGAGCATGGCGGGGTTACTCAAATAATTCCTGCCAATAGGCTCGTGACTTTAATTCACCTACCAGAGGGAGATGTCTTACTTACTCCCGAGGAGGCTGTTTCCAAATGGGCTCCTGAAATAATAAAACGGCTAGTTTTATACAGTAGGGAGCTAGAAGCACTAATCTAATGAAGGCAAAGATCATGTCTTAAAGGAGCAAATTCAAAAGGGCTGGAAAATCATCCAGCCCTTTTTACTTGAGCGTGAGCTCAAAAAACTAGAGAAGTTGTCAGAATTCCCTTTGGATACGCGGTACACACTCCTTCAATACCCCACGCAATAAAGTTCTTCCAGTCCTGCTGGTATCCGTCTTTGGCGTGAGGATGTCCGTGGTCTGTATGCAATTCCGGAGAGATGGCATAGATGCGTTTGCCGGCGCTATGGATACGCTCTGCAATCTCTTTGGTATACATGCTCCCCGGAATTTTCCATTCATCCCACCATACCACGTCAAACAGCTGAAGATTTTCCATTGCCTGTTCTAACGTGTAAATGGTTGGAGAATAGTTTTCTTCACCTACGGAAATCGCAAGTTCAATCTTGGGATCCGCGTTGCGAATGAGTTGGCAGCTCTCCAGCGTGAGATCAAATAACAGCGCTTTGTCGTGCAGTTGGTATGTTTTGAATGTTTCCAATAAAATTGCCAACTGCTGTTCGCCTTGTTCGTCTGCTTTCACGTGGATGGCGGCTTTCTGGCCCGGCTTGAAATTCACCATGACTTGCTCAACAACATCAAGGAATCTTGGGATTTTATACCCAGGTTCCTTCACGTCCAATTGCTGAAGCTGGTCAACCGTGCTTTCTCGAACCACAAGTTTTGTACCCGTTATATGCTCGGTATCCGGGTTGTGCAGGCAAATCAACTGACCGTCCTTGGTAAGCCGAACATCCAGCTCAATGCCGAATCCCAAGTCAGCCGCGGCCTTGAACGCTTCCAATGTGTTTTCCGGACGAACGAGCTTTAACCCTCGGTGAGCGAATATATACATAGTATCCTCCTTAAAAGTTTCTTATCTTCTTGTAGCACAGCACCTCGCTCATTTCAAATCTTTTACGATATCCACTACTTCCTGTATGGTCGCTTCTTTTCTTCTTTTGATCGCGTCTTGCATATCCTCCAGTTGCTCTTTGGAAAAAACCGACCCATACGAAACATCCATGCCAACATTCTCAAACAATTTGTTCCGTTGCGCGGTTTTGCCAGAATCCTTTCTCATATATTCAAACGGGGTTTTAAATATGGTACATGCAATTGCTGTATGAATCCTTGTAGTCGAGACAAATGCCGCATTTGCATACATGTTGCAAAATTCCGTCCAGCTTCCCAAGAACACAAAATCCTTTTCTGTATGCAAGGTAGAGGTATTTTCCGTAAGATATACGTTGGGAAAACGTTTCTCCAATTCTTTCCGTTTCTTTCCAATCCGCATTTTATTTCTCCATGTAACATCCATATTCACAACTCCATATTCCCCGCGGGCAAGAGGAGGTAAATAGGAATCTTTCAAAAAGAAGGCCATATCCAGCGCATTCAGTTTCTTGGTAGTACGCATAGCTTCATACGTTTCTTTGTCTCGGCACCACACCAAGCTGTAGTTGGAAAATACCTTGCCGGCAAGTGTTCGTTCCTCTTCGTTGTAATGATACGTCCCCACTCCAAGCATTATCTTGGGAGGTTTCAAAGCATTGATGCTGTCCAGGATGTTCTTCATATACGCGTTAAGGATTGACCCGCCCGAAACAAAAATCATATCCACCACATTCAGCCACTCGATTGTTTCCGGAGTATTCCAATTTATTGTCTGTTTTCTTCCAATAGGAAGCGCGGTCTGCCAAAACTCTATCTCATACAGTTGATACACAGAAATTCCAAGATCGCGCAAAATTCTCTGAATAACATATTTTGCACCGATGTTAATAAACTCGTTACCGATATTTAAAGTGCCTGGCGCTTTGAGATGAACAATTTTTTTCATGAGAATTGAACCATCTGTTTCTTCCACCCTATCAAAATAATACCGCAATAGACAAGCAAAGCAAGCAAGCCAACCGCAAAAGGATGCAATCCATTTGCCAACCCTAAAAGGATTCCACCCGCCATTCCAGCTCCAGCTGTCAGCAAAAAAAGAACAAGCCGAAGCATTCCCGAATGCCAAAGCACATGATCAAATAATCCCAAACGCAATGACAAAAATGCTTGCAAGCCAAGCAAGAGAGCATACGCGAACACCGTGGATGCAGCCGCTCCCATCATGCCAAAGCGCGGGATCAACAATATATTTAAGGATACATTTGCCAAGGCCGCCGCGCCCGCGGCCAGAGTATATAAATGCTCTTTTCGCGCAATAAGAAAAGCCATGCTAAAGATATTCGCGAGAAACGCGAGAACTACCATGATAAAAAGCAACTGCAACACGGGAGCTCCGGCTTGATAATCTTCTCCATAAAAAAGTCCCGTTAGAGGAGAAGCAAGAATGACACCGCCCACGCCGATAGGAACTACGCAGAGCAGAATAATGGGCCAACAAAAGCGCAGAATATGCTGAAAGCTCTCTCTTGATTGAGAAAATGCTTTTCCTAACGCCGGATAAAATCCCATAGAAAGAAAGGTAAGCACAAGCATGGGGATGCCTGCAATCCGATATGCGGCGCCATATACGCCCGCAACATGTTCTCCTTTCCATATTCCAAGCATTACAGTGTCGGTATGAATATACACGCCTGCAAACGCCATTGCAGCTCCCGCGGAAAGCGAGGGAACAAGAAATTTTTTCAAGACCTCCCTCCGCCAAACTAATTTGAAAGGATGCACGCGCAAGAAAAACCAAACAAGAATCCCCATGCTTGTGATCACGCTCGAGATGGCGGAAATTTGAGCAAAAAATAAAACCTCCCTGCCAAGCGCAAGCGCGAAAAATCCCGCGATTCCAATCAGAATCGCCTGCCCAATTCGTAACATCGCCTCAAAATGCATTACCTGGCGAGCGCGCAAAAGCGTAAAAACGCTTTTGGGAAATTCGCGAGCCAGCGAAAACACACCAAAAACCCAGCATAGCATGCGAGTTTCCCCATCATCTATAAAAACCGCAGATCCCATTATAATCACGAGAAAAGCAATCAGGAAAAATACGAGCCGCAGCGTAAAGAATGAAGAGAAATCTTCTTCGTTCCCGGAATCTTTAGAGAATTCCCGTATGCCAATATGAGTCAAGCCAAAGTCAGCCACAATCGTGATAAGAGAAACAAAGGAAAACGCAATCGCCAATTTCCCAAAATCAGCCGGGCTAAAAATTCGAGCCGCCCAAATAAGCAAGAGAAGCCAAAGCCCTCTCGAAACCGCTTCGCTCGCTCCCAGCCAAAATGTATTCTGCAAGACGAGAAAGCGAATCCCCTTATTGTCCGCGTGAAGATAGTTCCGCACGCTCATACATTTAAGTTTTTCTCAAACCAAGATAACGTGGAACGCATTCCCTCCATCAGTTCAGTTCGCGGCATCCAGCCAAATCTTTGTTGCGCAAGTTTGTTGTCCAAACAGCTCCGCAATGCTTCTCCTAAGCGCGCGGGATGATATTCCACATCGAAGGATTTGCCGGCAATTTCTCTTAATTTTTCAATCACGTCGTTCACGGAAGTTTCTTTTTGAGTGCCGATATGCAACGTCCCCGAATAATCGCTTTCCAGTGCCCTCAAAAAAGCATCTGCGACATCATCAACAAAAATGAAATCCCGCGTCTGCTTGCCCGTTCCATATACGGTCAATGGTTTTTGAGATAGAATACTGCGGATGAAAATCGCTATCACTCCCGCTTCCCCTTGGGCATTTTGGCGAGGCCCGTACACATTTGCCAAACGCAGCGCGATAAAAGGCAAAGAATACACACGGTAATAAAATCCAAGGTACGCTTCTACGGTATATTTGGCAATACCATAGGGAGACAAAGGGTTTACCTTGGAAGATTCTAATGAGGGAATCTCGCTTCCATCGCCATACATCGCTCCTCCCGTGGAAGCAAAGATACATTTCTTGACACCCGCCTTCCGACTTTGTTCAAGCGCATGAAGAGAACCTAAGATGTTTGTCCGGGCATCATTCAGAGGATTCTCCACCGATTTTCGAACATTGATTTGAGCCGCCAAATGAAACACCGCCTCCGGTTGTTCTTTTTGAAATATCTCCCCCAAACGCTCATCCGCTATATCCATCTCATAGAATTTCGCTTGGGAATTTATATATTCTTTTTTGCCAGTTGAAAGATTATCAATAACACAGACCGAATACCCCCGCTCAACAAGTTTATCTACGAGGCAAGATCCGATAAATCCTGCCCCCCCAGTTACGAGTATTTTCATATAATTGAGTTAAAGAAATCTTAGCAAAGGGAAAAGCAAGTAATGTGAGCAACACAAGAAACGCCGGCATGCGAATCCTCATATATACTCCAAAGTTACTCGCAAGCAAGAGCGCAAGCATACTAAATAATCCTACGTCGAAAAGAATAACGGGCAGGAATACTCTCCATCTTCGACGTTCGCGGATTGTTCCCCAAACGATAAAGAAAAATATGACGCACCACGGTATTGTCTCAAGGAGAGCAAGGTATTGTCTAGCATATCTCATATGCCAAGGGAAAGGACCCAAAGAAACAAAACTAAACGACAAAAGGTAGTTGAGTATGAAACTTACGGCAGTATCGCCAGTTTCAACAATAACAGTAGACCCTGGGCCTCCCCCCTTTCTAGGGGGAGAAACGATTGAAGGAGAAGAAGGTTCGACGGATGGTTCCTCGGTTTTGATGAGAACAGGAGACTCTGGTTCCTTTGGAGATATAGGAGACACAGGAGATACAGGAGATGGATCGGAAGATTCGTCATTTTTGTCTGGTTCTAATATTTGCCGTGTATAAACATGCTCTCGGTAAAGCTCTATTTTTTCGGGATTGGTATATTGAAGAATGACACCTGACGCATAATATCCATATCCAAACATCTGTGGTATAAATCCAATCGGAATAAGCACAAAGATACCATAACGAATCTTCTTTCTCCAATCAATTCCCATAAGAAATGGCCATGATAAACTAAATGTCCATAAAAGAGCGACTGCCATATAGAATCTAAATTGTAACGCAGGCAATAAAACAAAAACAAAAAGAATTATATATTTCCAAGAAAATCTTTGGACAATTTTTATCATACAAAGTAATCCCAATAGAATAACAGGAACTACAACAGTATCTTTTAAAAGCAAACTTCCAAAATATAACAAGCTTGGGTATAATGCCGCTGCCATCCCTGCGAAAAATGAACCCTTTGGGGAACCACTTATTTGTAACGCAATGAGATACACTAATATGACTGAAATCGCAGAGAACCAAGCACTCATCATCATCCCAACGATTCTTTCTGGTGTAGTAATAGCGTAGAGGACTCCTAAAATGACAGGATAGCCATGAGTTCCATGGTAAGTTTCCAGATGCTCTTTAATCTCCCCCAAAGTAACTACTCCCTCACGAAAATCGCGCGCTATGCTTACGGCGGCCGCGTGATAGAGATCCTGGTCTCCTTCACCGCCGCCAAAAGGATAAAAATTTGTGTAATGGATCAAAAAGGCAGATGAAATATGAAGAACGAAAGCAACAACAAAAATAAGCCGGATCAAAGAACAATTCTTAAAAGCGACATTAAGAAAAAACCATGTACTTATAGCGAATATCAAAGCTACAACAACAGCCCAAATGAGTGCACTCATAGAATTTTATGAACCAGGCGAATCCAGTCTTCTTGAAACCTTTCTTTGGAAAATTGGGAAGCAAAGCGATATCCTCTTTCTCCCTGCTCTTTTCGCGCTGTCTCGTTCGCCAAAAGGTATTCTACCATTTCCTTGAGCTTGGATATATCCTCACATACCATTTGCTGCCCACCTTCGAGAAGTTCCCGCATACCGCCTCGTCCAGAACCAATCACAGGAGTTTTCAAAAGCATTGCCTCATGCGCTGTTCTGCTCCAACCCTCCTGGAAACGAGACATTGCCACAACAACGCTCGATGCTTTCAAAAGCTTGAGATAATCTCGATACTCAAGTTCCAGATTCTGCGCAGGAATTTGAATCATACGCCTTCCAGAGGTAACCAAGTGCGCATGGAAATCTTTCAGAGCATTCCATGATTCTTTCACACCCTTTGGCTTTTGGCAATTCCCCAAGTAAATGATAGGTCTGCCTTCTAGTTTCCAACTCTTTTTAAACTCGTTCACTTCTTCTTGAGAAATCTCAAAATCTTCAAGATGAAATCCGTTGAAAATAAGATATACATTGGAGAACCCTTTTTTCTCGAAATATGTTTTCCAGTATTGAGACACCACCACAATCGCGTCTAATTTTTTTGCATTGTGCTCAAAGATTTTTTCCAGTATCCAAAAAAACGGTCTGCTTATCAACGGGAACCCGGAAAAATCCGCATGATGCCGCACAACCACCTGCTTGCCTCGAGTGCGATCCATCGGCATTGTAAGCACCGCATAAAAATTCCTTATCCACACATCGCTCTCTCCCTTCAATCGAGCCAACCGCCACATAATTTCAAGAAATTTGAGCGGGCGGAATTTTCGAAAAACTTGTATCGGGGTAAGAACCAGACGCACATCAAAATACCGGCCCAGCGATACCCTGGCTAAATCATTATACGCAAATCCTCCATATTGTTTAAGGGAAATTTCAATCCATGAAATTTTTTTCATAAGCGTTTTTCAAAATAATTTTCGTTCCATAAAAATTCGTATTCCTGTAAAATTCTTTCGTTATCAAAATCTTGGGCTCTTCTGCCAGACTGCAATCCCAGTTGTCTGGCATACGAAGAATCCCTTAAAACTCTCACAAGAGCTTCGGCAAGCAAACGCTCCTCGCGGCTTGCTTGCGCCCTGTATTCCCAACTTCGCGAACAAACCGGCGTAAGCGCTCCAAACTCCGCGTATTCTATTTCCTGCGTTTGGAATTTCACATCAGTGGAAGGAGCAAGAATCTCCCTTGGACCAGATTTACAATCCGCAGACACGATAGGCAAACCGCACGCCATTGCCTCCAATAATACCATCGGAAGCCCTTCCCATAGAGAAGACAAGACAAACACACGAGCGCGGCCCAAGAAGGCATACGGATTCTCCTGCCAGCCAGCAAAATAAACATCTCCTGCTATTCCAACGCTGGAAACATAAGAACGCAATTCTTCTTCCATGCTTCCCTTGCCCAAAATGCACAATTTTGCTTGCGGCAGTTGCTTTTTCACTTCTTGAAACGCCTTAATGATATGCCACTGCCCTTTCTGTTTGGTCAGACGACCCATGGCAACAACCACAGGAAATTCGAATACCTTTTGATAAGCAGAAGGCAATTCTTCTTGGGAAAGCTTTTTGATACGCTCAACATCAATGGGATTTCGCAGAACTCGAATCTTCTCTGTGGATATTCCAAACGTTTCGCCCAAATCCATCTTGATAGCTTCCGAAACCGCAAGAATAAGATACGCTCTGCGAAATACGAATTTCGCTATCCATTTTGTAAAGGAGCCCCAAACGCCTCTTCTTCCCTCTGTCAAAAACATATCTACACGAATAACAGCTTTCCTATTGGTAAAGATATTGATAATATCCGCAGAATACCCAAAACTGATAACCGCGTCCGGGCGCTCTTTTTCAAGCAAACGGCGGAAACGCCACCATCGCAAAAAAAAACGATACACGCGAGGGACAAGGGATTTAGTCAAAGCAACATCGAGAGATTCGATTCTTCCCTGAAAGGGATATGAAATGTTTCGTTCAAATACCGCCAGTACGAGTTCTACATGAGCCGGTGCCTGAAAAGACAAGCTGGACACAACCCGTTCAGCGCCTCCATGAGCAAGAGTGGGGATAAGAATAATGACTTTCCGTGTTGCCATATATCCTGCAATTTAATTTTTCAAAGACGCTTCATTGTATCGCAGAACCGTTTTGCCGCATTGCCATCCTGATAGGTATAGCACATATCTCTCACCTTTTTTCGAGCAGACGCATATTCATCTCGCGATCCATGCGCGGCTTGTTCCAACGCTTTCATCAGTTCTTGCAACGTCTTTACTTTGGGCCCCGGCGTAACTTCCTCATAAGGGAAATACAGCTCACGATCCACCGTCGTGTACTTCTCATAATCAAACGGGAAGAAGATAATCGGACGGTCCAGCAAAAGAAATTCAAAATAAATTCCGGAATAATCCGTCACAAGGATATCAATATGAGGAAGCAAGGGGTCTGCATCAGAATCTGCACGCACAAAGACAATATGCTCATATACAACAGAGTACGCATTTTGGAACGTTTTTGCCTGCGCCAACGGATGCAGTTTCAAAAAAAACTTCATGTGCTGTTGTCCCAGAAAAGCATTCAGTTCTTTCAATTTTTCTTCACTTTCAAAAAAAGAATCCCCTCCGGTATCACGCCAGGTGGGTGCATATAGAATAGTCTTGAACATTCCCGCCACGCGCAATGATTTGAGTTGTTCTACTGCCGAAATATCTGATCCAACTTCAGAACCCGGCACTTCATAGAAAAGAATATCATTTTTGGGAAATCCTGTAATAAAAATCCGCTCCTTCGGGACTTGAAACGCCGAAGAACAAATATCGCGAAATACCGATGAGGTGACTGCTATATAATCGGTTTGGCGAAAACGCCAAGGCAGAAGATATCGAAACAACACGGGCTTAATGCCCTTAGTCTTATGCAGCACAATATCCAAAGACAATCCTTTCTTCACATCGTGGGCCACATGCTTCAAGGGAATGCCGTGCCAAATCAGCACAACTTTTGCTCCTCCGGAAAGCCAGAAATTAATAGTTTCGATAGAAGCATCAATAATATGATACTTAGCGATTAAGGGGTATAAAATTCCACGCCAGGAGAGCCAAAAATAACAAGGATATCCTTTTTCGCGCAATTCACGGCTCATTTCACGGCTTCGGGAAATCCAAACAACCTTGATTCCTTTTTGCCTGGTATTGTTGGCATACAGAAATATGTATTTGCTGTTCCACACAAATTTCTGGGGAATCCCGCACACCCATACCCGTTTTGAACGCGGGGAAAGATGCGAAAGCCAATATATCGGATATAAGAGAGGGTTGATGACAAAATTCGTCAGCAAACGCTTGATATACCGAGGCGCTCTGCCCTTGTCCACATAGATATTCCAGATTCTCATGCGCTTTATCATACTTGTTTTCTTCCGAACGAGCAACATTGACAAAGAAATGCATTCATAGTAAAGTGCGAATGCGTATCCTCAAAAATTTATACGGAAGGTGCAAGGAGCCGCGATGACTACACAAAAACCAGTCAAGCCAGTCGTAGTTTGGGTTATTTTTCGCCATGGACCCACTGGCTTTGAGGTCATGACAGCATGGCGAGAGATAAGGAACAAACCCTACGACCCGCAAGGGGTCACAGATAAAGTTTGGGAAAGTGGCGGCGAAACCTTAGGCCCCAGGGAAGATGAAATCACTGCTCTTCTTCGGGGGATCAAAGAGGAGCTTGGGGTTCCAGTGAAACGCGAGTGGATTTTCCCAAAGCCAACAGAGTGGACCAACAAGAAAGGAGGTAGGGTAATCTTAAATCCCGAACCCTCCCCCCTCTGTAGGGTTAAAAGCGTGGGCGAGCCTCACCATTGGGAGGGCAATGCCTATGCTGTTCAGGTTCCCTTAGACTGGACTCCGGATCCAAAAAAGGGAGATGGCGAGGTAAAAAATGTGAGCTGGTGGCGACTCCCTCAGCTCTCAGTAGAGATTCGGAAGGATCCGGATCAGTTTATGATCCTCCATCTTCCGGCTATCATCCTCCTGCTCGATCTCCTTGGCAGTCCAACTCTCCTGTGGAAAAAACTCTTCTAATCCTAAGGATAAGGCATTCAAGGGAGGTCTATAAAGGCCTCTCTTTTTATTTTGCCAAATTAAATATCCTCTTTACTTTTTCAATATGGCAAGCAATTTTGTTGCTTTCTCCAAATCTTCAAAATCATCCACTTCCATACAAAGCTCGTGATCTTCAAAATACACCGGATGCAAGACAAGCTGCGGTATCATTTCATTAAACGCATCCTCGGCATAATGGGACAGACGCTCTTGTTGCACAAATTTTTCAATTTCAGCCATCCACAAGTTCAAATCTTCTGCTTTCAGTTTGTATATCGGCGCGCAAAAACTTACGTTCGGCCCTGATATTTTTACTCTTACTTCTTTTACAACATCGTCTTCCACGCGGGCATTAAAATCTTTAGGAGAAATTGCGTTACCTTTCTGCACCAACACTCCGGACTTTGGATGGCTTAATAATCGGTCAAGCAAAGCAGGATCAAACAGCATATCGCTATGAAACAGCAAAACATCATGCTCATTTCCGATTGCCTCTTTCGCCAGCCAAAGAGAATAAATATAATTAGTTTCGCTGTATCTTGGATTCAGCACAAAAGAAGTGTGTAAGGAAGGATACCGACTTTGCACAAACTGTTTTATTTTGTCTTCCATATGCCCTGTGGTAAATACCACTTCCGTGATTCCCCGCGCCACAAGAGTATCCAAAATACGGGCGAGCAATTCTTTGCCGCCCACTTTGACCAATGGCTTTGGCAGTTCATCGGTTAACGGCCGCAACCTCCTCCCCACTCCTGAAGCTAAAATAATCGCTTTCATATAAATTTATCTTATCTGTTCCAATAATGATTTCAAGGCCTCTCTGGTTACCTGTCGAGGATTATTTTTCATCCGTTGAGGATTAAATCCATTGACAATAATAAGGTTAATGTCCTCATCAGTTGCAATACCCAGTCGAGAGAGTTTTCTTTCCAATCCAATCTCGTCCATAAGCTGCTCAATCTTCTCTTTTGCTTCAGTTGCATCTTTGGCTCCCAGAAGAGTTATAACCTTCTGCATACCATTCTTTACATATTCTGCGCCGCGTTGGTCTTGGCAATCTTCTTTCGTAACCTGTGCATTATATTCGATCATGGAAGGAAGGGTCAAACCAACCGCATGGCCGTGGGGAATACCATAGTATGATGTAAAAGGATAGGATATGGCATGGCACGCGGTCGTTTGAGCAATGTTAATAGCTTTTCCTGATAAGTGCGCAGCTTTGCTCATGGCGCTTCTGCTTTCGGGCGTTGGACTTTTTACTACCAAGAGCAGGTTTTCGAGAATTAAAGAAATTGCTTCTTCTGCGTATTGCTTAGATTCTTCGTTTGAGTTCACGCTCCAATACGCTTCTATACATTGAGCCAACGCATCCATGCCGGTTGCCGCAGTAATGGAAGCCGGCAGAGAAAAGGTAAGCGCAGGATCAATAATCGCATACGAGGGAAGCATGGATTCATGAGCCAATGAATACTTTGTCTTTCCGATATACACCACGGCAAAATGCGTTGCCTCGGCTCCCGTTCCTGATGTCGTGGGAATCGCAATGACGGGAAGCGCCAGATGACCAATTGGTTTTGCTTGCGTAACATATTCTTCCGCATTTCCTTTCTGCTGGGAAAGAAGCGCAATTGCTTTGGCAGTATCCATGACGCTTCCGCCGCCCAGCGCAATAACCAAATCAGCTCCATACTCATGAAGCGATTGCATTCCGGACATAAGGGATACCATATCCGGATTTATTTTCACGTCAAAAAAGAAAAACGCCGTATATCCTTTCAGTAATTCTCTCAATTGTTCTTCCAAATTCAACACTTTTAACAATTCTTTTTGCGTAACAAAAAAAATGCGACGAGGCGCGTTTTCTTGGAGAATATCTTTCAGTTTTTCAAGCGAACCTATGCCAAAAAGTTCTCCTTGCGACATACACAAACTTATTGTTCCTTTGTAAGATTTCTATCTTCTTTTTGAGCGAACAAAAACTCCATAAACCCTTCCTTGTTTTGAGCAGGCGTCGTAGCAGGCCGCCCAAGATTATCTCGAGATCCCGGAGAAACACGAATGACAACCGCCAAAGGCCCGTTTATCTGATCTAATTTCAAACTCCCCAATTCATCTCTTGTCTCAACTGTCATCACACTCTGATATCCTACGGCCTGAAAAATTCCTTCCCAATGAACAGTTCGGGATACGGTCGGCTGGCCTCCTGTGCTTTCATGCACTCCGTTATCAATGAGAATATGCGCCAAATTTTTTGGCTTGTAGTTGCCAATGGTCGCCAATGTTCCCATTTTCATCAAAAGAGATCCATCTCCGTCAATTATGTACACATTCTTGCTCTGGCTTTTTGCGATTCCAAGCCCAATGGAAGAAGCGCAACCCAAAGAACCCACCGTAAGAAAATCGAATTGGTGGCCTTCGCCGCTTTTCTCTCGAATTTCATAAATTTCGCGGGAGGCCTTGCCCGTTGTGGACACCACAATATTTTTGCCTATTTTCGCAAGCAATGTTTCCAAAACTTCTTCTCTCGTCATATATTGCTTTTCTTCCAGGGCAACCTGATCCTTTGCCAAGATTCCTTGCCGAAAAATCAACGCAACCGGCATGCGTTCCTGCAACGCTTTTTCTTTCATTTTTTTGATTTGCCGCGCCAAATAGAAAAGATTGGAATCTGCCATTTCATGAGGGATTTCCAGCACATCGAGCATATCGCACATAATCCTCCCCATTTTTTTATGTTGGGGCTCATCATGCTGACCTGGTTCCGCGCGCCATGAAACAAACAGCAAGGCAGGAATGCTGTACACCTCTTTGTCCATCAAGGATGTCAACGGGTTTATCGCGTTTCCAAGCCCGGAATTTTGCATATACACAAGGGGAACCTTTTGCGTTGCCAGATAATACCCCGCAGCGATTCCGATGCTTTCCCCTTCGCTCGTGGCTCTTATATGCGTAATCTCTTCTTCGTGATTATTCACATAAATCAAAAAATCGCGGTACGTGCTACATGGCACTCCAGTGATGAAACTCAAATCCTGCTGCTTTAACACCTCAAAGAGTTCTTTGCTCTGGATCATATTATTCGGCATCCCCGTAGGGAATAAGAGTTAAAATATCCTTGATAGACAAACAGTATTTATCTGCTTCCTTGGCTCTTCCATTTTTGAGAATCGTTTCGGCGGTTTTCACCATCGCAGGGTACGCAGAGCGCAACATCTGATTGGCATAAATTACCATTTGAATTCCCGCATTTTGCAATTCATCCTCTGTTACCTGACTGTACGTACTGGGAACCACTACCAGAGGAACTTTTGTTTTGAATTTCTGATACTGTTTGCAAAAATCGAAAATCTCATCTGGAGTTTTCTCTTTGCTGTGGATCATAATACCGTCTGCTCCAGCTTCAATATACGCCTTTGCACGGCGCAACGCATCTTTGACTCCCTGCTTTAAGATCAAACTTTCAATGCGAGCGATGATCATAAAGTCGTCTGAAACCTGCGCCTTTTTTCCTGCCGTGATTTTTTCCGCAAAGTTTTCAATCGAATCCTGCAATTGCGCCACATCCGTTCCGAATAACGAGTTGCGCTTGGGGCCGATTTTGTCTTCAATAATAAGCGCAGATACGCCCAGGCGTTCAGCAGATCTTACGGTAAAAATGAAGTGCTCCGTAAGACCCCCGCTATCTCCATCTACGATCAGAGGTTTGGTGGTAACTTCCAAAATCTGCTCAATCGTCTGGAGCCGTGAAGACACATCCACTACCGCCGTGTCCGGTTTCCCCTTGGATGTGGAGTCTGTTAAGCTACTTTCCCACATCGCGTCAAATTCCAAATCCTTACCCTGTTTCTTAATTTTTGTTTTTTCCGCAATCAGTCCGGTTAATCCGTTATGCACTTCCAACACGCGCACCATAGGCTTAACCTCCAATAACCGACGCAAACGCGAAAGACGCTGGCCAGGCGTAATACCTTGTTCCACCGCGTAGCTTAATAATTCTGTCGAAGAAATACCTGGTGTATATTCTGGTTCCACCAGTTCGCCCCCCCATTCTTGAAGGGTTTCAATCACTCGCGCTCTGGTTTCTTTTTGCACTCCTGTCCGCCAGTCACTTCCATGAACCACATAATCTGGTTTGATTTTCCGCAGATTTTCCACATAATCCAAGGTTTTCTGGGGAATTACCTTTTCCACACCCACAATATTCCGGATTATAATTTCCCGATGTTCATAGCGCAACAAAGGCACTCGTTTGTAGCTTGCAATTGCCTCATCGGTTAAAAGCCCTACCACTACCTTTCCAAGCTTTCTTGCCTCTTCTAAGATATTGATATGCCCATGGTGGATAAGATCCGCCGACATGCCTACATAGACAGTCGGTGTCTCATCTTGTGATTTGCGAGTACCCATAAAAAGCGGCTACTTGTAATACTTTGTTATAGCGAATTGAGTGAATTATGCAAGTTTTTTAGAATAACGAGAATTTTCCGATTCATTGTGCTCCATAATGATTTTGCTTTTATATCCGGGACGAAAAAGAACATTCGTGGTCCATTGACGCGCGATTGTTTCTTGATTTAATTCTTTACTTGGATTGATTACTTCAAAAGGAACGTATGAAAATTGCGCCATATATTGAAGTAATTCATCTAAGCTAGAACCGGAAAGAGATACCGCAGAAGGACAAATCTCACATATAATCACTGGCAAATCGCGAGTATTTCGAAAAAAATTCTCAAGTCCTTTCAGAACTAAAAATTCATAACCATCGACATCAATTTTAATTATCCGTATCGTATGAAGAGCATGTTCCTCTATATAAGAATCAAGTCTTCCTACGGGGACATTAATCGTTTCCAGTTGCTTCATCGAACCTAAAAGATCACGGATCATCGTACTATATCCCATTCCTTCTTTTGCAATGTACATCGGTGCGTTTCCCTGTTGATCGCTAAGCGCGACCTGATTGGAAAAGATTTTGTATTCGCTATTGATCTCGGCAAATTTCTTGAGCTTTCCAAAAGGTTTTGCCACTGGTTCAAAACTATGGATCTGTCCGGTTATTCCCACGAAACCGGCCGCCAAAGCACTTATATACCCGATCTTCGCTCCTACATCAATAAAGGTATCCCCGCAGCGAAGAAATCTTTGCATCGAGAAACGCACTCCCATTTCGTAAAGATCGAAATACATGCTCCTTGCGCTTCTCAATCCTTCGTCAAAAGGAATTGGAAATCGAACGCCTTTGATTTCTTTTATAACGGTGCCCTTTGGCATCGGCCATACAAACGCCCGAAATTCCAGAAAAATACGGTATAAGAATAAATGTGGGTTCAAAAAAAACAGATGAATTGCCGCAAGAAATATCTTTTTTGTTTTCATCTTGATTTCAAACTTTTAACGCAATGATGCGGTTAATGACTTTGTCTGGTTTTTTCATAGTGTAGCACGATGGCATGGGGAAGATCGTTAAGTTCTCCAAACACATGTAGTCCCTTCTGCAGGAGTGGAAGAACGGAGGATATTTCTTGACAATCAACAATGAGGCGCATTTGAGTGTAAGACTAAGCTATATGTCATATCATCTTCCTGAAAAATACGAAAGTTGTGCCTCCCGAAAAGAGTTAATGATGCTTTATTCTCTTTGCGCACCTTGGCTTGTAATTCCCCACCATCAAGAGATTGCGAAAAAAATTCTTTTACTCCGCCGTGAAGGAGATAATGCCCTAATCCTTTTCCCTGATAACTTGCAGAAAGAGCTATAGAAATCTCAAAATATCCTTCAGGATTTCTGACAAAACGACAATATCCCACTACGCCATGTTCATGTTCAAGTACAAAAAAGATCATTCCCGCCTTTTGCCAATGATCTTCAAACCATTTCAAATGATCTTCCCAAATAATTGGCTCTGCGCGAAGAGAATTACCGCGCGCGCAGGGATCATTTCTGATCTCAAATACTGCTTTTGCATCTTCTGATCTTGCTCTTCTTATGATCCATTTTTGAGCATACTCTTTTATTTTTTCCATTTCAAGCTGGAGCATTCTTAAAGCAGTTTTATCCCTTCCCCCTGGATTTTGATCCCAAGGGAGCAACACTGGTTGCATGATAATTGTTCCCTGCCAATGCTGAATTTGAGCTTCTTCTTTAAAAGTTTCAAACGCTCGAAGAACATTATAGGCAGAACTGACTATGATAAAAGATTTCCACCCGCGCGCGCGCGCAATCTTTACCACATTACGCGCCTGATCTCCCGTATGCAAAGCCCGATCATCCAAGACGATCGAATCCTCTGGTACCCCCATATCCTTCAAACGACCCACCATCTCCGACAAAGAAACATTGTTTTCACCAGGACGAATATGAGGTCCGATAAGATCATTATTGCCCGTAAGAAGAAGTACATCCGCATACCCACATCGAAATAATGCTGTCGCTTTCTCCATCCGATCAAATCGATCTCCTTGCAAAAGCACAATTGCATTTGCGCGCTCAGGTTTTTGCGAAAGCAATTTTTCAAAAAGTTGCGCAGCATTCTTTCCCAGATATTCCTCTACAATCTGATATGGCTGTATATTCATATCACTTAAAGTTACCTAACTTATTCGAGCGCGAGCTCAATAAACATACCTCCATTTTTCTTTCCTCTCCTCATTCCATATATCCACAAACAGAAAGCTGGGATTCCTCCAAGGATATACACCTTTATAGTCCCTAATACATACAAAATTCTTGTTTTTATTCTACGACTATTTAAAGATGGGGAACCCTGACTGCTGTTCGCGCCTCTCCTTACCAGACCAGTATGGAATTTTGCGTTCATGGATTCAAGTAAAATACGAAATTGCTCGATATAAGTAATGGAGAGAACCTTCAACCCGCTCAATTTGCATACATTCATAATCGCTTTCTCATTCCAGCGACTTAGATGGTTAGGAGGATAATCCCATCCATTAAGATGAGCTCCCATGCGTTCTCTGGAGGGTGTGCTTAAAAAAATCTTCCCTGCAGGTTTGATATGCGCAACAAGATTCAAAAGGAGCTGTTTCGGATTATCCACATGTTCAATAACTTCAAAGCAGGTAATGCAATCGAATATCGGAAGAGGAGTTGCCTCAAAGAATTTGTTAATTGGCATTGCATAAAGATTTTTCAGCAAAAAATGTTTTCGGCCTACTCGAATAGCTATAGGATCAAAATCGATTCCCCATACTTCACATCCTTTTTTTTGAAGTTCAGCTAAAAATTCTCCTGTTCCGCATCCTACATCTAAAATTTTCTTCCCTTTCCAATCTTTTTGGGCCAGATCAAGTATTCGCTTATGGTATTCTCTTGTAATAGTTGGTTTGAGTATCTCCTGAATCTTATTATTTCCTCTCGTTTCATACCACGTAGCTCCTGGGCTCTGAAATGGTTGCCAAAACTGAAACGCGCAAACATTACATTCATACAAACTAAAAGTTCTCTCCTCTCGTGAAAAATCCTGAAGAAATGTAAATTTATTCTGTGTCCCACATATAGGGCACTCGCTGGGAGAAGGATCAAAAACCATATTTTTTAACGAATACAACACGCTAATCAACACACATATCTATAAATAATTATCTGTATCGTATCGCAAGGGTAAAAAGAAATCAACTTGCAAACAGAACGCCGGAGCTTGAAAATCTCAAGCTCCGGCTCATTTTCTGAATTTTATTCCACATCTTCTGGCATTATCGGGTCGGCAAACTCGATATCCCGCGCAACCCGCTTGCCAGCCAAACTTTCAAAATCCTTCGCTCGGATACTGCCATAGACAGTCGGACGGGCAACACGGATATTGCCTCCCAGCACAAATTTTTCCCCTTTCTTCATATCCGTCTTTGCCCATACGGTATCCGGACGAAATACTTTATTCTCTTCTTCCTGTAGAGATGCGGGGCCGTAGTGCACCTTGCCCATAGCACGCTCTACTTGCTCCACACCGATCTCATGGAGAACCGCTTCACGCTCGCCTGCTTCCGCGCGGCGAATCAACTGCGCTATGCGTTTGAGTTGAGCAGGATCCACCGAGAATCTGGCATCCGGTCCTCCGCTCTGACGATCCAGAATCAAATGCTTCTCAATAAGAGAAGCTCCTCCTTCTACCACCGCTGCAACGGGCATCTCCACTCCTCCATTGTTGTCAGAGAAGCCAGCTTCCACGCCATAACGTTCACGAATATCCGCAATGGTGGCTAAATTCATTGCGTCCACATTCGGGACATCCGCATATCCTGTTACACAGTGGAGAATAGCGATTTCTGAAGCTCCATTCTCTCGAAGCGTTTGAACAGCTAAGGATACTTCCTCGGAGGAAGCAAATCCAATGGACATAATCACGGGGTTACCTGTTTTGGCAATTTTTTTAAGCAAGGGAATATGCACCGCTTCATAAGAAGCCACCTTGAACGCAGGCACCTCCACCTCTCTCTCAAGGAAATCCACCGCCGTGTCGTCAAACGGGCTGGAAAACAAGATGATTCCCAGTTCGTCTGCGAGTTTCTTGAGCTTTGGCTGCCAGTCCCAGGGAGTGTATGCGGTCTGATACAGCTCGTACAAACTGTTTCCCTTCCAGGAATCCGGCTGATCTTTGCCGCCCACGATAAAAGGTTTCTTCGCGGAGTTGAGCGTAATGGTGTCTGGCGTGTAGGTCTGCAGTTTCACCGCATCTGCTCCAGCTTCTTTCGCGGCCTTTACCAACTCCACCGCTTCCTCGTAGCTTTGATGATGGTTTCCGGACAATTCGGCGATAATGAACGCCGGCTGTCCTGCCCCAATTATTCGATTCTGAATTTTCATAAAATATGCGTACCTTAATCTTGAATCTACTCTATCCTTCTTCTCACGCATTGACAAGATCAACAAAATTCGTACAATGGGCATGCCCTTGCATTCAATCATAAGGAGGCATACCATGCTGGCTCTTTTCGCGCATACATTAGGATATTCTTACTGGATACTCCTTGCCATTCTCCTGGCAGGAGGTCTCGTGCAGGTCCCAGACCAAGGTTTTTCCGAGGCATTCCACTGGATCGCATTTTACCTCCCTCCCATTGCTCTGCTCGCCGTCATCTCAGGGCAAATAGACTTGTTGTATGCAATCTCCCGGGGTCAACAAATCAACATCCAAGCCAGGATGTATGACTTCATCCACTGGTTTATGTTGGTCGCCCTCAATATCGGCATCTGGATGTTTGGAGGGGTAACCATCTGGTGGTTCTTACTCCAGCTTCCTTTGCTCGCAATCATTGCCTGGCAAATCGGCATTGCATTCCATCGCCATTTGAGACTTAGCTACCCTGAATGGGTAGCGGGCGTTGGGGCTGGTTGCTTTGCTCTTTTGCTAGGGATAGGAACTGCGGCAATCCGTTACGCAGATTCCTCAACCTTTGGATGGGGATGGATACTCGAAACCATCACCGCCACAGTTGCTACTCTCATTGTATTGAGATGGATTCTGCTGGACATCAGCACCATTCGTACCACCCTTCAGGGGTCCAATACTGGCTATCCCAGAGCATTTTTCCTCAAAGGAGTGTTTGGGAATAGTCTCATTCTAGTGTTTTGGTTCCACGTGATGCTGGAAGGAGGTATTAGCAACCAGCTATGGTGGCTGAAAAACATTGGCCTTACATTCAACGTCCTCGTGGGGAATGCCTTGTATCTCGCATACTGGCTACTCTACGAATATTACCGTTCCAAGTCCGGCAAATCAAAACAACCGGTCACTCCGGACTAAAACAATTGTCCCGTGACCTTAACGCCTGCGAAATAATTCCGCAGGCGTTTTTTTATCTACCAACACAGTGTAACCCCTCACACCCTCAAATACTCTGCAAAGAAGTTGGATTGGAATCTTTGTTTAAGCGACATCAAAACGGAAAGAAGCACGGCCAAATTGTCCGCT
>Ga0209542_10007004_pt1 | contig 21652 bp, 26 predicted proteins | sample RifCSPhighO2_01_FD_184028 | JGI IMG/M metagenome (GOLD analysis project Ga0209542, IMG submission 184028) | Soil microbial communities from Rifle, Colorado - Rifle CSP2_plank highO2_0.1 (SPAdes) (version 2) | ecosystem: Environmental > Terrestrial > Deep subsurface > Rock core/Sediment ... | reverse complement strand
GAAACTGAAGATGGAGCCAAAGCAGCAATTGAGAAATTTAATAATTACGAGATGGACGGACGCAAGCTGGTAGTTAATGAATCAAGACCAAAAGAAGACGGTGGCAGAAGAGATAATAACAGAGGTTCGTTTTCAAGGGATAGAGGCTAAGCCGACTGCTTTTCCATTTTCGGATGCTGAATTTTTGTCTTAAGTAAGAGAACTTGCGGTGTTCATTTTGTGGGCTGCGATAAATGGACTATGTTAGAACTTCTGGTATACTTTCAATATGTCAGACCAACGTCCTCAGGCACCAATTTCACCATACGTTGAAAAAAGTGGATTTATATTTACCTCTGGGCAAGTGTATTTAACGAGCGAGGGGAAATTACTTGAAGGAACAATTCAAGAACAAACTCATCAGGTGATGACGAACCTAAAAAATGTACTCGGGAAAGCCGGTGCTACTTTCAGCGATGTAGTGAAGGCAACGGTTTATGTAACAGACATGTCTTTATATGCTGATATTAATGAAGTATACGCAATTTATTTTCTGACGGATATCCAGCCAGAGAACTTGTTTGCGTCAAAGAATTACCACTTGGTGCAAAAATTGAAATCAGTCTAATTGCCGCAATAGACTAAGTTTTATCTATAAAAAGTTCCTACATAGTTAACGAGAGCCACGCTAAGGTTGTAGAGGATTAAATTTAAGGCGGGAGGGGAATCAGAAGACTGGTGTTTGATTTGGTTTCATTCATCTTTTATTATCTTCTGGAAGTATTTGTAGAGTTTTTGGATTTTAGGGTCAATTACTAATTGGCAATATGGGGCATTTTTGTTGTTTTCGAAATAATTTTGGTGGTAATTTTCGGCTTTGTAAAAGTTTGAAAAGGGTACAATTTCGGTGACGATTTTGCCCTTGTAGATTTTCTGCATTTTCTGCTTTACATTTTTGGCTGTCTCTTTTTGCTTCTGGTCATGATAAAAGATGGCAGACCGGTATTGGGTGCCTACGTCATTGCCCTGTCGATTTAAAGTAGTCGGATCGTGGAGTTTGAAAAAGACTTCCAGCAATTTTTCATAGGAGATAATTCTTGGATCGAATTCAATCCGGATTGCTTCGGCATGGCCGGTTGTGCCTGAACAAACTTGGTCGTAAGTGGGGTTTTCTCCGCCAGCCGGCGGATTTCCTCCGGAATATCCCGGAATGACCAATTTAACCCCTTTTAACCTTTTAAAAATCGCCTCAGTGCACCAAAAGCAGCCTCCCGCGAATGTAGCTATCTCTGACCTACTTTTTGTTCTCGCCTGCAACATACGAACAAACCCACGAAGCGGCAATTGCCGTTATCGGTACGGCCATCACCAGGCCAATGCTTCCCGCCAAAGTCCTCACCACTTCCTCCATAATGACTTCACTATTTAGGATGAACCACAAGGGCTGATGCGACGGGTTAAGAATTATAAAAAGAAAAATCGGGAGCGATGCGCCTGCATAGGCCAAAACCAGCGTGTTGACAAGCGAGCTTATATGCTCGCTGCCGACTCTTAAACCTTTTGAAAGCAATTCTTGAAATTTAATTGCGGAATTTGCGCTTTTGATTTCAAATATGGCCGCAGATAAGCTTGTTGTTACATCGTCCAGAACACCCAAAGTTCCGATAATGATTGCGCCCAGTAAAAGCCCCTGAAAGTTAATAATTGACGTCGGGCCAAATCTCAGAGAATTTGCATCTTCTGTCCCCAAACCTGTCAGATGGGCGGTATTTACAAATAAAACCGCCAAAATTCCGGTGATTATCAAAGATAAAAATGTTGAGAAAAGGGCGACCGAGGTTTTTTTGGAAAAACCATGGGCAAGGTAAATGGTGCTTGCTAAAATTATAAAAGAGCCGGCAATGCTGATTGTGAGCGGGTCTTTGCCTGCCAAGATCTGGGGGACGATAAATTTAACGATTACCAAAAGACTGATTCCTAAACCTAAAATCGAGCCTGCGCCTTTCCATCTGGAAAGGAAAATTACCAGAATTGCAAAAACCAAAAGCATACCTGGGATTTTGTTAAGCCTGTACGTATCGACAATTTGATATATGGGTTCCTGGCCGGTTGGGCTTTCGCTCTTTACGACAACTATCGTCTCCCCATTTTTGACTTTCTGAGCTTCGGTGATTGTGAAAGTTTGGCCATGGTCGATCTTTTTGACATTACCTTTTTCCGATCCTTCATTAAATTCAACCTCGACAATCTGATATGGATATTTCTTGTCAACTATTTCTTTTTCGCCTTCTTCTGCAATTTTGATAACTTTGGCCCGCAGTATTTCATCTTTGGTAGGAAGAACAAGGGGAGTTTGGTTATCCTGTGCAAGAATGCTTTTTGTAAAAGGGAAAAGGGGAATTGCCAAAATCGAAAGAAATATTATGACTCTTTTCATCCAGGATTAATTTCGCAAGACAAGTATATCCTGTTGGTGAAATTCTACAAATACTCGGTTATAATCTTTTAGCAGAATGACAAAGTACTTAAAGAAAATTTTTGAAGAGAACAGAACATGGACGATTACGGGGATTATTGCCGCCGTTGGAGTAGTAATAGTTTTGATTTTGTTTAACGACGAAGTCGACCGGTTCACTTTTATTATGCCGATTTTTGCAGCCTTTATCGTTGTCGGAATCCTGACTTTAGCAGACGAGGAAGAAAAAAAAGAAAAGAAAAACTAAACTTTTTCAGTAACACGATACTCCAAGTATTTTCCAAGCATCAGTCTTGTGTGGGCGTCAATTCCGGGCAAAGCCGTGAATAAAAATGTAACAACAGGCATCATCACAAACTCAAACGGCATTATAATTTTTTTAAAAAATGATGCATGGACATCCCGTTTTGGCCTCTGCCGAAAATCGATAAATAATATTATTGCCAGAAATATCCATGTTACCGATAGAATTACCATGGCTATTCGTGGTAGGTTTTGACCCATCACAGTCTGCGCAAATGCCGGATTCAAAAGAACCGGAATGGTGGCACCTAACGTTATCGCAAACCAGTTAACAGGCCAAAGAAAATGGTCTTCCAAAACTTTAAATACGCGGATTGTCCTTCTCCAAAACGGAATATGGGTATGCGTCAGCCACTTTTTAATAAAGTAGGCATCATCGGAAACCCCCCATGCCCAGCGTCTTTCCTGCTCGTAAAAGTTGATTAATGATTTTATATAAGTTGTTGATTCGGCAGCGTCTGCGTATGCCGGCAAAAATATCGGTTCAACATCAACTTGACCATCATTTTTAAAAAAGCTCTTGAAAAATATACGGTAATCTTCTGGAATCACATCAACATCCCAATAGCCGACATCGTGCAGAAGCTTCATTGAAAGCGAATACATCGAATAGTTAACAAGTCTGTCTGTTCTTGAGTTTTGGGCCGTCTGCCAGACAGAGCCAAGGCTGTTCATTACCCGAATTGGCGCCGGAACCCGCCAGATATTGGTGTAGAAAAGAATAACCGGTTGCCAGAATCTAAGGTACTTGTTTTCATCCGTTAAAAATTTATAGGTAAGTGCGGAAAGATATTTTTCCGAAAGCACGCCGTCCGCGTCTTTTGAAGTGACAGTAATGTAGTTTATATCGCGCTTTTGTCTGTCAACCAAAAGCTTTTTGGCAAATTTTCCGGCAAATGCCTCGTTTGAGGATTTGCCTTTGACCTCATGGGCAATATCAGGATGGAATGTAAAAATAAGGTTTGCCCACTTTTTGCCGTATTTTTTGCGGATGGCCAATGCTTTTTCCTGCGCGGCCTTACCTTCCCGTTTTTCAAACGCCATACAGACCGATATTTGCTTCTGCGCAAAATCCTGCCTTACCAATGAATCAAGGCCTCTTTCTAAAACGTGCAGAGGTTCTTTGTAGGTTGGAATAACAATTAAATGGTGGACCTTTTTATATTCGGGCAGTCGTCTGACATCCGAAATCCAGTCGTATTTCTGTGAAGCATTAAGCTTCAGATGGGAAATAATTGCCGTAAATGCCAATATTGCCGATTTGTAAAACCAAAAGATTATAAAAAGAATTACGTAATAGGCAACGTAATGAGGAATCCAGAAACTTCCCCAAACGGGAAACAGAATCAGAGTCCACGAAAAAGTCCCCGGCAATATTTCCAAAAACCGGTGGACTTGTCGATCATATCTGGTGACAAATCTCTTAAGCATGATTATTTTTCCTCTTCGAGCGGAGTCGAGAAGTTTCCGATTTGATGTTCTCGACGGGCTCGAACAATAAATATCTAACCCCCAAACAATCTCTTTGCGTTATCAGCGCTTGCCCCGATAATCTTGTCAATTGGCTGACTGCGGAGATGGGCTAGAAACTCGGCTATTATTCTAACATTTTTAGGTTCGTTCTGCTTGTATACCCGCCGATTACGCTCCTCGAGCCGTGTACGAATAGTACTGGAAAGGTGAGAGGTAAGTTTAGGCGGGCCGTTTCTGATTGGCTCAGGCGAAAGAAATGGAGAATCGGTTTCAATCATCATCCTCTCAATCGGCATTTTTTTGCCAACTTCTTGAATTTCTTTGGCATTTTTGAATGTGACGATTCCGGAAAAAGAGATATAAAATCCAAGGCCGAGTGCTTTTTTAGCATCCTGCCATATTCCTGTAAATGAGTGGAAGACACCCCAGAGACTTGGTACTTTACTGTTCGAGCTTGTCGAGAACCCTTCGGTCTTGAGCTCAGGGTCGAAAGACTTCTCGATTCGACCTTTGGTCTCACTCGAAGAATAATTAATCGTAGTTTTCAACAGCTCAAAAATTTCATCCCAGCCATTACGACAGTGGATGATCAGGGGTAAATTCAAATCTGCAGCAAGGTTTATTTGTGCCTTAAAAAGTTCTCTTTGAAAGCCTTTTTCTTCGTCAGTTGTCAGTTGTTCGTTATCAGTAGTTAAACGATAGTCTAGACCAACTTCACCGACTCCAACAACCTTGCTTGATGATTTCGCTATTTGCTTCAATGTTTCGAAACAGTGAAACATGCCTAAGTTATCGATTTCACCTTTTGCGTCTCTTGGATGAAGTCCGCAAGTTGCGTAAATTTGCAGATCACCAGCCGAAAATTTATCTGCAATCTCAATTGCTTTTCTGCTTGAGGCAAGTGATGTGCCGATGGTAATTATTTTTCCGACTCCGGCTTCTTTTGCGCGTTTAAGCGAACCTTCCAAATCATCAACAGCCTCCAAATGGGCATGGGAATCAACAAGCATTAAATTTCCCTCAAAATCTCACGCAAATCGTGAATTTTGTAATCGGCCGCCGTTTTTTCCACAGGAAATCCTTTTCTCAAATACTGATAGGTCACCGCGCCTACAGCAATTCCTGAGTTGACGTCGGCGGCTTTATCACCAATCGTAACAAGTTGGCCCTTTTTAAGATTTTCTTTCTTTATAATCTTCCTTAAAATTTTAGCTTTTTCTTCCGTTGGATTTTGTTTTTTATGACTGTAGTGTCTGTCAACCGCATATACTTCGCTTACTAAATCTTTCATCCCGACAAGCGCAATTAGGAGCTTAATATGCTTTGGGTGGGAATTCGACAAGACAATATTTTCAAAACCCGACGCCTTAATTTTCTCCAAAACTTCAACCGCGTAAGGAGCGGGTTTAACGAATTTTTTTAGGTGTTTTTGATTTTGGATTTGGGCGATATTTATCATCATTGCTTTGATTTGAGATAAATTAGCCTCTGGAAAAAAATATCTAAGATAATCGGCAACACTTACGCCATACTTTTTTCTGACTTCAGAAAGTGTAATTTTTACGTCTGTTTTATATTTTTTTTTAAGCAGTTGTAAAATTTCAAAAAAACCGACCTCAACACCTTCTTCCAGCGTCCCATGGAAATCCCAGGCAAAGAGTTTGGTGTTTTTTGTCATATGCGGGGGAAGAGGGGATTTTGTGCCGAAACTTTGCCCGTGAACTGGTCGAGAATTTTTTGTGAAGTTTTTGGCAGAAACGGTGAAAGGTTGAAGGCAATCTCGCGGATTTCCTGGGCAATTGGAGCAATTGTTTTTTTTAGAGCTGGACCCGCAAGCTCCCATGGCTTTTCTTCATTAATGCGCTTATCTAATTTGGCAATTTCTTCCCAAAGCGCAATAAGCGCTCGGTCGAAGCGGTAATTTTCAAGCTCCAAAGAAACTGTTTTTTTAAACTTGAAATTTTTCTTTGGCGGTAAATTCAGTTTTGTATCGGCACAAAGTCTGGCAACCCGGGCAACCAGATTTCCCAAGCCGTTTGCCAATTCGCCGTTGTAAAGTTCTTTGAATCGTGAAATCGAAAAATCACCGTCTCCCCAAGCAGGAATCTCGCGAAGTAAATAATAGCGGACCGCTTCCTGTCCGAATTTTTTAACAAGGTCAAAGGGATCGATGACGTTTCCTAAAGTCTTGGAGATTTTTTGTCCTTCAACCGTAATATAACCATGTACGAATTCGGTTTTTGGCAGAGGAATACCTGCGGACTTAAGCATGGCCGGCCAATAGACTGCATGAAAGCGGATAATGCCTTTGCCGATAACATGCAGGCGGTTGGGGTTTTCCGGCCAGTACTTTTTGTAGAGTTTTCCGTCGGCCCCATACCCAAGCGCCGTCAAATAGGTGGTTAAGGCATCGAACCAGACGTACATCACCTGTGAATCGTCGCCGGGCACAGGCACGCCCCAGCCGCGTGCCCGTTCGACCGACCGGGAAATACTAAAATCCTCAAGCCCTTGGCGGATGAATGACAAAACTTCGTTCTTCCTAGTTTCCGGAACAACTTGCAGTTTATTCGTTTCAATTAGCTTATCTAAAAATTCGCTGTAATTTGACAATTTAAAAAAGTAATTTTCTTCCTCAACTTCCTCAATATTCTTGTGGCCGTCCGGACAAATCCCGCCCTTGACCTCATCTGCCGTATAAAAAACCTCACAGCCGACGCAATAAAGACCGCGGTACTTTTTCTTGTAAATGTCTTCTTTTTTGCACTGCAACCACAGCTTTTGGGCACCGGCGATGTGATGTCTTTGGCTGGTCCTGTTAAAAACATCCCAGCTGATATTCAGTGCATCTTTCAAATTCTCATACTCTTTGGCGTATTTGTCGACGAGTTTTTGAATGGGCACATTTTCCGCTTCTGCCGCTTGGACGTTTTTTAGCGAATTTTCGTCGGCGCCTGCCGCGTAAAATACGTCATAACCCAAAAGTTTGTAAAACCGCACGAGACAATCGGTCTGCACGTATTCCAGCGCATGGCCAACATGCGGCGCGGCATTGACATAAGGAATGGCATTGGTAATGTAGATTCGTTTCATGCGCAAATTCTAGCATACAATATTTTTTGTCACGATTTTTTTCTTTCAGATTAGAGGTGTTAGGCAGGGAATATCAAGAATATCAACCAGAAATATCAGAAATATCAGGTTCAACCTGATTGGTGACTGACTAATGAGACTGAAGGGTGCTTACTCGCAATGGCACTTTTATTTGTATCCAAAAGCAAAAGGTGAAATGATGGAGGTATGAGAGGTATGCGCAGAGGCTATTTTACTCCGCCGGTTATAATCGTCCTTGCCCTAATCGTTTTCGGCGTCGCAGCTGCCCTTTATCTAAACCTCATACTTTTCAGTGATTCCAAAAAACCAGAAAATCAAAACCAGCTACGAGCGGTTTCAACCCCGACACCAACTCAAAGTACTTCTCTTTCTTCAAACACAGCATTGAAACTACATCCGGCCGAAATTACAGGCTGGAATACCTTTAAAAGTGAGACGTTTTCATACGAGATTGGCTTTCCAAAAGAATTCATTATAAAAGCAAAACAGGGCCCTGATCTTCTGGAATGGATAGAAATTTCTTCAGACGAGACTTTTACAGATTTTGTGGTTGTGATAGTGATTGAAAACTTAAATAGTTCATCACCAAAAGAATGGTTGTCTGGTAAAAGGCCCTATGTTGAGCTCCCTGAAAAACCAAACGCCACTTTAGATGGGTATCAAGCTTATAGAGCTCAACGTAAAGGTACATCGGACTTCTTAGCCTACATATCCTATTACATTCCTAAAGATGAGTACCTATATACTCTGAACTTCAATTATGATGATGAAACTTTTCAGGACAAAGAGACATTTTCCGATTTTGCACTCATTAATCAAATTCTCTCCACCTTTCAGTTTCTGAACTGATCCATCGTAGATCGCCCCTCAAGTCGTGTTCGAATAGAACTGAAAAGACTTGGGGTAAGATCAGGTGGACAAATTCCTAGACTGATTTTTCCACCCATGTACAGTTTTCATTACAAAATACTTGACATTTTTTTGTACGTGTTTCATAATTGCAACTATATGAATACAAATATCGTGCCGATAACCAAGGCAAGGAGCAATTTAAGCAGTCTTACCCAAAAGGTTAAGGGAGAAAAGTATGTTGTTCTGACAAAGGGGGGTAGTCCCCGTGCCGCTCTTGTCGATATTAAGTACCTTACCAAACTTGAAGACGAAGTCAAAAAAATTTACGGCAAAACGTTTATTGACCCTTCTCTTTTGCCCCTAACCCGGCAATTTAGCAAAAAGGAAACTGAAAAGTGGCGCCAGGAAGATAAACTGGCATGAAGTCGGTTTTTATCGACTCCAGCGTATTTTTTACCGCCACAAATTCCCCAACCGGCGGTTCAGCAAAGCTATTTACACTTGCAAACGTAAAACTTTTAGTTTCGCCGTTAGTTTTGACAGAGACGGAAAGAAACGTCAGAAGTAAATTGCATTCTTATCAACTACAGCGTTTTTTTAAATTGGCAGAAAAAACCCAAATCTTGAATCAAAAACCGGATCCGGGTTTAATCATAAAAGCAGAGAAGGTTATTGCCCAAAAAGATGCTGTGATTTTAGCTGAAGCAAAACTTGCAAAGTGCGATTTTTTAGTAACTTTGGATAAAAAAGATTTTTTAAATGAAAGAGTGGCCAAGTTCTTTAAACCTTCGATTGCTTTAACACCGAAAGATATTATCGAGTTGCTTCGTCCATCTTTGTGAGTAACTATTCATCTTTTATCAAAATAGACTCACTCTTTGTCATTCCCGCGAAGGCGGGAATCTATCTAATTGAAACTGGATCCTCGCTTTCGCGAGGATGACATTGGAAAACCGAATTCTTACATTTTTGATTCTTTTGGCAAAAGATGAAATGATGAATGTATGCGCAGAGGCTATTTTACCCCGCCGGTTTTGATTATCCTTGCCATTATTATCTTTGCCGTGGCAATCTTACGCACTTAACACCGATCTTGTAAAGCGCCTCAAAAAAGAACCGAGTCCAACTCCAAGCCCATCGCCAGCATCTCAGCAATCAACTCCTTCGTCCGACGAAACAGCAAGTTGGAAAACATATACGAACTATAAATACAAAATATCAATTATGTACCCTGCTGATTACTTGATAACAGAAAACCTGGGATATGATGTGTATTTCTCAAGTTCGAAATCTGAAAAGAAAGATTTGGAAGAGTGTCACAATGACCCAGATGCAATGGAGTGCAATCTTTATTCTTTAGGACTCTCGTTCGATATTAAAAGCAAACCTAAAAATCAAAGTTTAGAGGATTTTGTTGAGAAAGTCAGGGGGCCTTCGATTCCTTTTTCTTCTACAATGGTAGATGGCTACCCAGCCGTGCAAAACCAATTTGAAGGTATTGGATTGGTCCATCATGTGTACATAGATAGAGATGATAGGGTGTTTCATATATTCGCAAACACTATTGTGAATGCTGAGAAAAATATGGAAATATACAATAAGATGCTTTCCACGTTTAAATTTCTAGAATGAGCAACAACCAGCTGACTTTAAACGAGGAACGACCTCGAATTAACTCAACGAGGTCGCACCTCGTTTTTCTTGGTCGTTTTACGTTGGCGGCGATGGTGAAGGGCCTGGTTGGGGGCAAGAAACACAGAAGTCCTTTTTGGAGTAAGGATCCTTAATTACAACTTCCTCTTTTTCCTGCGCGTTTGGTGCACCCGGTTCCACAACTTGTCCGTTTGTAACATCTATCCAAACTTTGGCCTTTTTAAACGTGTCTTCTTTGGGTTCGGTGCCTGCCAGAAAATATTCAAACCTGCCTGCACAGCCTTCGTTTTTAGTCCCGCCGGTTAGAGTACAGACTTCCCTTGAAACAACGCCGGAGGGAACTTTAAACGTTTCATTGACTTTATCGCGCAAAAGTTCGGTCATTATTTCGTTCCAGATAGGAGTTGCGCCGGTTATACCTGAGGCAATTGCCGGATTCATCGGGGTATTGTCATTGTTGCCGACCCAGGTAGAAACCACATAGCTTGGCGTATAGCCGAATGTCCAGTTGTCGCGTTTGTCATCGGTTGTGCCGGTTTTGACGGCAACCGTTTTGCCGTCAATCTTGAGAAGGCTGTTGGCGCCGAAGGCTGCCGACCTTGCGCCGTTGTCCGAAAGAATGGACGAAATTAAAAAGGCAACCTCGACAGGCAAAACTCTTTCTGTAGGCCTTTCCTTGTACTCTTCGATAATCCGGCCTTCGGAGTCTTCGACTTTTAAAATCGGTGTGAAATCGATTTTTTCGCCGCCGGTTGCAAAAATTGCAAAGGCATTAGCAAGCTCGGTCATTTTAACCTCGCCGCCGCCCAAGGTTAAAGAAAGTCCGTAGCGCGATTCGTCCTGAAAAGTGGTGATTCCCATTTTACGCGCCATATTTATCATCTCTACGACGCCGTTTATCGCTAAAACTTTGACAGCAGGGATATTGTAGGAATTGGCCAGAGCAAATCTGACCTGCACCGGCCCGTGATATCTGCCATCGTAATTTACCGGCCTGTAAGGAACGGGACCGCCGGAAAAAGTCGTAGCAACATCGATAATTACGGTTGCCGGCGTAATTAATTTCCTGTTCAAAGCCGTTGCGTAATTTATGGGTTTGATGGCAGAACCCGGCTGTCTTAAGGCAATTGTCACGTTGACATTGCCGTCGTGTTCGACATCGAAGAAATCGCGCGAGCCGACCATGGCCAGAATTTCACCGGTTTTGGGCTTGGCCACAAGCGCCGCGCCGTTTGTGGCCCGGTATCTTTCAAGCTCCTCGACATTTTCGCGAACAATCGTTTGCGCTTTTTCCTGAATATCCAAATCCAAAGTGGTTGTGACTTTTAATCCTGCTTTATCAACTACTGCCTCGCCGTATTTCTGCGCCAAATACTCGCGCACATACATCACAAAATGCGGCGCCTTGATGTCGATTGTGTTTGTCCTGTATGTAAGTTTTTCGGAAACTGCCTCGTCTGCCTGCTCTTTTTCGATATAGCCATCCTCGACCATTCTTCGAAGGACCTGTTTCTGCCTGTCTTTTGCTCTCTGGGCATCCTGTCCAAAAGGCGAATAATAAGTTGGAGCGGCCGGTAAGCCCGCAAGCATCGCCGCCTCTGCCAAAGTAAGTTCGGAAACGCTTTTGCCGAAATACTGTTCTGCCGCGGCGGCAACTCCCCAGGCCGTGCCGCCGTATGGAACCTGATTCATGTACATTTCCAGAATCCTGTCTTTGTCAAAGGCCATTTCGACCCTGAAAGCCAGATAGAGTTCTTTAATTTTTCGGTCAATGGTGCGCTCCGGTGTCAAGAAGGCACTTTTTACCAGCTGCTGGGTGATGGTTGAGCCGCCCTGCAGACTGCCTTCAAACAGAGTTTTTCTGGCCGCCCTGGCAATTCCGTAAATGTCAAAGCCCTTGTGCTTGTAAAAATCCTTGTCTTCGATTGCGATTGTGGCGTGTTTTAAGTTGTCGGGCATTTCAGAAAGCGGCACCACGGTCCGGTTTTGTTCGTTGTAGATGTTGAAAAGCAGTTTGCCGTTTCTGTCATAAATTTTGGTTGTTTGCGCAAGGTCACGGGTTTCCAGTTGTTTTGGGCTTGGCAGATCCTTGGTGGCAAACCAGACGCCGAAAATTAAAAGAAGAATTGTCAAAAGACCGATTTTAAAGCTTCTGTCCTGGGAAATCACAGGATGGGCAAAGAGCACCTTTATCCTGCGGCCGGATGATAAAATCCTTTTCTTTTTATCCAAATTTAGCCAGGCAATCAAAAGATAGATGCTTCTTATGACATTTCTGACAATCCAGACGGTGATATCGCCAAAAAAAGTAATCAGCCTAATAAACCACGTTAAAAAACCGATTATTGCCGAAAATATGGCTGTTGCCAGTCTGGAAAGAGGGTTAAGACGCTTGCCCATACGGGCACATTCTATCGTAAAATTTTAAAGTTTGACAGTGGCAACAAGGCCGTTTTTTAACTTGATTTAGGGCTGGTATAATAGGTACTTATGGCAGAAGAAAAGGAAAAACGCGGCCCGATTGAAAAGGGAGAAAAGGGCTGGCCCATAAATCCGCTTGGAGTTTTTGCGCTTGCGATTTTTCTTTTGATTGTGGTTCTTCTGATTGTCCGGCCGCTGTTTGAAAAAAAGGCGACTTCGGTCAATCCCGAACAAGGCAATGCGCTCGGCGGCAGGATAATTTCGCCAACGCCCGGACAGATCGTCAGAGGTGGCTCGCTCCAGCTTAAGCTTGACGTTGATAATGTCGATGAGGTCGATAAAGTCCAGTTTTGGGCTAAAGTTTATGCAGACGGCAAGTGGCAGATGATCGGCGAAGTCAACACAGCACCGTATATTTTAGACTGGCAGATTCCCGCGGAATTTGAAAACAAGGCAATCGCCGTAACCACCCACATCTATCAAAAAGACGGCGATATTGTAAAGGACCCCGGCGGCTGGAGAGAAGGGATTATCATTTTATCTCAATAAGTTGACAATCAATTCATGACTATGGTACCATGACCGTGGTCATGCAAACTGTATCTAAAGCGCAATTTAAATCACACTTACTCGAATATCTGCGCAGGGTAGAAAGGGACAAAAAACCCCTAATCGTCACCCATGCAGGCAAGCCTGTCGTTGAGATTACACCTTATAAAAAAGATCCGGAGGAAATCCTGAAGTCTTTACGCGGAAAGATCACGAGATATGATAATCCTACCGAACCAGTGGGATTAGAAGATTGGGAAGCATTAAAATGATTGTTTTGGATACCCATGTTTTGATTTGGTGGATAAATGAAACCAACAGGCTTTCTACAAAGGCACAGAAAGCTATAGAAAACTCCATCAATAAAGGTACAAAACTTCTGGTTTCATCAATAAGTGTCTGGGAAATTTTTCTATTATTTAAGAAAGGGAGTTTAGAATCAGATATGGATTTGGACGTTTGGCTCAAAAATGTTGAGAGCTTACAATATTTACAGTTTATACCTGTCGATAATTCAATTGCCGCTAAATCAGTTATGTTGCGCGAATTTCCAGACAAAGATCCGGCAGACCGTATAATTGTGGCAACAGCCAGAGAACTGGGAGCAACTTTAATTACTAGTGATGCAAGGATCAGAAAATACCGTCACGTCCAGTCGGTTTGGTAAGATTTATTCCCTCCCTGATAAACTTAAACTAGAGTGCAAAAAGGTTTTTGGGTAATTTATTTTGTTATACTCACAGCTGTTGCCATTCTCCTTCTGATATTAAATTTTAAGACAATTTCTGCCTATTATTACCAAATCCGATATCCGGCAACTGCTACATCTGCAACCGAGGTGATTGATGCTAGTCTTGAACCTGAACAGGAAGCAGTCACCAAAGATTCAATTTTTGTTACGGATAGAAAAGGGAGGCGCAGCGAACTTATACCTGTCGCAAACTATAATATTCAGGCCAAAGTCGCAATTAATGCGCGACATCCTCAGTCTGTAAAAATAGGAAATTTTCTGGATGATTTATTAACCAACGATCTTGTTCTGGTTTGGGGCAAAATAGCCGACGATTATTACCTCAAGCGTATTAATTTTTCCCACCAGTTTGCTTATATGACATTTAAATATAAAGATCCTGATTTAAATCAGGATCCCGGCCAAGAATACATTTTTACTCATGTTTCCAGCAATCATCTGATTGCCGCAAATACAAATCTTGATCATGCACTGCGCCAGCTTCAAAAAGGCGACATAGTCAGACTTAAAGGTTATTTGGTTAATATTACGGGGGCCGATAAAACTTTGATTAACACGTCCACCGTTCGAACGGATAATTGGCAGCAAGGAGAGGGCAACACCGGAGGTTCGGAATTTATTTATGTGACAGAACTCCAAAACGGCGATCGATTATTTAAATAGTGCTAGACTAAAATTATGAATGAACAATTAGTTAATTACATCAGAGAAAACCTAGCCAAGGGAGTAACTCAAGACCAGATCCGCCAAACTCTACTGACTTCCGGTTGGCAATCAGCGGACGTTGATGCAGCATTTCTGCAATTGCAATCGCCACAGTCAGCCAATCTACCAACTCAACCAGTAAATCCACCTAAATCTGCCTTTAACTTGAAATTTTTAATAATTGGGTTTCTAGCAGTGCTTCTTTTAGCCTCCGCCGGAGGCGGCGCCTACCTATATTTTAACAAAAAAACTGAACCAGCCTCCCAGCAAACTCATCAATCATTAACCAATGAAACTCAAAACGATATCAATAATGATACGAGCAAAGAGCTCGAAAAGTTAAAAAAGTCGTGGAACGATTGCAAAATTCACCTATCAGAATTGGATTATTTACCACAAAATTTAGGCAGTTTTGTTGCTGAAGAAAGGGCACAAACAAATAATGTTTTTTCTGTTAAATATGTCTCTAGTACTGAAACATCAGCCGAAAAGATTTTCAGTTTGGTTTTGGAAAAGTCAAAGTCCTCTACAGAAAAATTGCAAGAAAGTACTGACTATTACAATAATAATTTAAATAAGGAATTAGATGCCTTCACAGTTATTAGTGCTGAGAAGACCAAAGTTTTAGGAAGCATCGATGCACTCTTAACTCTCCAAAAACAGGACTTAAATGAAACTCACGAAATTGTTCGGGCCAAACTAAGTATAGCAATACCTGTGCATGAAGTTTTTGCGTCATTTGCAGTTGAAAGAAGAAATGTTTTGAAACAATTAAGAACAACTGTTAACGCTGACCTTTTAGAGTACTATCAAACTTGGTTCTTTTCTGTTTGTAAGTAAAAACCTGCTCAATTGACAAACCCATATTTCAGCATAATTGTCCTTTTCTTCTACTACTGACAATAATAGAAATAATGCCATTACAAAACCCAGATATTTTATTATCACAACGACTTTCGAGTTTATACACCAAAATTAAGCTGTATCTAAGAATAAGTAACTGGTCTAAAAAAACTCGAATTTTGGTGGCAATTTTCACATTTTTTCCTCTTTTTTCCTTTTTAACTATTTCACATCTGTTCTATTTTATGTCTTTACTTAGCCCGTTGCTAAATTCAAAAAACCAAAATTTACTTTTAGGAGGTGCTATTATAATTACCTTTGGTTCATGGCTTTTTGGTTTTTTTGCAAGCACCTTTCTTACATTAGTATTATTTAAAAACTCCTTTGCAAATTCTCAAAACAAAATTATTGGAATCGCATCTAATACTTTCTCGTATATAGGCAGTTATAGTTTAATCGTGCCACCCCTGATGCTATTCGGTTTAGTGGAAGTCGAAAAATCAGAAATTTTTGCTACTCTGAAAGGTAAAAATATCTTTCTCTACGTAATTCTCTACACATTCGTTGTTTATTTAATCAGGAAGATTTTAGGGAAGTTCGTGCATCAAAATATAGCTGTTAACGGCAAAATGATTTATTCCCCAAGAAGAATAGTACTGTTGAATTTTTTAACAGCTTTTATTTATGCTCAGTTCGTTAATATTGTAGCTTTACTAGCCTCATTTTTTCTTTGAGTTTGTCAGAGGAGTCCTTTGTAGTGGAAGGATATAAAGATGCTACTTCTTGCGAAAGTGACTACCTTTTTCTTATCTTTTTTCCCAAATAACTCCAAACTGCAAAAAGGGAAGGAAGAATAGCTGGCTAGATATCTATCTGAAATGGAATTCGAACTCTTTACCTGTTGCTTCGGCTATTCTATTTAAGGTTTCAATTGTTATATTTTGTTCTCCGCTTTCGATTCTGGTGATAAATTCTCTCTTTACTTTCATCTTACGAGCCAATTCATTTTGAGAAATTTTAAGCTGTTTCCTTAATTTTCTGAGCTCCGTTGCTGCTTTTAGGTATCTTGCACGCTTTAAGATTTCTTGTTGCCGCTTTTTTGAGTAGTTTGCAAAAAGGTCTGCATAGTCAACTAGGAACCCTCTTTTGACAGCTTGATTAATTTTACGAATCATATTGTTTTAGCCTCCTTTTGGCGAGTTCTAGCTCTTTTATTGGTGTCTTTTGTGTTTTCTTTCTAAAAAAGTGCAAAATCACGATATCCATTTTTCCAATATAGGCATAAAATCCCCGATACTCTCCTTTTAACTTAATTCGAATCTCAAATATTTCCTTAGAAACTTTTCTACCTTGAGGGAAATCCAGTCTACCTTCAAGCTCTAAGATTTTAAAATACGCCTCAAAATCTAGCTGTACTTCCTCACTGAATTTTCGCAGTTCCTTTTCAGCGTTTTTATCAAGATATACGTTCTTCTTCATATAGTAACTTATAAGTTACTTATTGTCAAGCAAGTGATGTGACTATTTTTTTCTTATCTTTTTTCCTAAATAACTCCACACAGCAAAAAGGGCGATTGAGAGAATTGCCAGGGAGACGTTGAATAGGCTCACAAGATCAAAAATTGCCAAAGTTGCGGCAATTGCCGCAAAGAGCGCTACAAAAAAAGCCATTTTAAAAGAGGTGAAAATATACCAGTTAACGTCGTACCGCCTGTACAATCTTGTCCTTAGAAAATAAATAATAAGGCCCAAAAAGCCAAAGACGACGACAAAAAGCAAAAAGACAAATAATGCAAAAATCCAAATAGGTGCGGTTTGGGGGTCAATATCGGTCACAATCCAGAAAAGGCCGAATAGTGAAAATACTGATGTCAAAAAGATAATCGGCAGACGGTACATAATTCCATTTTAGAATTTCTAATTTTTAATTTCTAATTTCTAAATAATTTCCCAATAACCAAAATCCCAAATTACGAAAAGTTTGGGTCATTTGATTTTAGAATGTAAATATTGCTTAGAGTTTAGATATTGAGATTTAGGATTTAATTAGGAATTAGAGCAATTAGGTCAATTAGGTAAATTTGGGATATAATTCTGCGGCATGGATCCTCAAAATACCCTTATCGTCATCGTCGCCTTAGTTATTGTCGCCTTCGCCATCATCTATTTTCAGATCAAAAAGCTTGTTGATTCCAAATCGGAAGATGAAACCACTAAGCTTTTGACGCAATTGGTTTCCGACATGCGCGGATCGATGGATAAGACTACCGACTCGATGGTCCGCCAAACGACGGCAATCAACGAACGTTTGGATCGGGCCGCTCAGGTAATCTCCGGCGTCTCAAAATCTGTCGGTGAAATGACCGAAATTGGTAGAAGCATGCGTGAGCTTCAGGAATTCTTGCGTTCTCCCAAAATGCGTGGCCAAATAGGGGAAGCGATTTTAAAAGATCTTTTGGGCCAAACCCTGCCCAAACAAAATTTTCACCTTCAGTATGCCTTCAAAGGCGGCGAAATTGTCGATGCGGCACTAAAATTGGAGCAGGGGATTATCCCGATTGATGCCAAATTCCCGATGGAAAATTTTAGGAAAATGGCCAAAAGCAAAGATGAAAAAGAGACTAATGATGCGCGTAAGGCTTTTGTCGCTGACGTTAAAAAACATATCGATGCGATATCAACAAAATACATCAGGCCTGCAGAAGGCACTTTGGACTTTGCCCTGATGTACATTCCATCCGAGCCGATTTATTACGAGATATTGACCAACAGCCCTGACCTTGATGATTACGCATACCAGAAACGCGTGCGGCCGGTTTCGCCAAATACTCTTTATGCGTATCTTCGGGCAATAATCATGAGCCTTGAGGGCTCTAAAATTGAAAAACAGGCAGGCCAGATTTTGGCAGCTTTGCGCGAAATTGGCGCAGAAACCGAAAAATTCGGAACTTCACTCGGCGTTTTAACCAAACACATCAAAAACGCCGCCGCATCTTCCGACGACGTCAACTCGCGCTTTTCCCGATTATCCTCCAAAATCTCCACTGTCCAATCAATAGAGACTAAGTCGGCAAAATCTATCAAAGCAAAATAACTGCTATAATTTTTTTGTGAAATTGAAATCTGCCATAATAGCTCCTTTCGTCCTTTTTGTAATTTTGATATCTGTTTTGTTATCAGTTTTTTATTTTCTCCAAAATAATGTTAATAATTACCAAACTTTATATCAGAAAGAAACTGAAATTGCTCAACTTAAAAAACAAATATCAGTGTTAAGAGATTTTAAAAGTACTAGGGATGAGAATGATCAGGGTAATGCAGTTGAAGTAGTCGACCTTAACTCTCTTAGAGGAGATAAAGTTTATTCTCTAAAATGTCACCGCAAATCTCAAGGCGATAAATTAAATCTCTTGTTTCTTAGAGAAATTAATATTCAGGGAGAAATACCCACAATTTGCGAAATTCAGGATCAGAATAGCTATCTCATAGTTATATTAAATAAAACCGATGAGGGAGGTACGGGCCGGCCTAATGCAGGAATATTCTCATTCAAGATTTATTCGCCAATAGATGATTCCTTAAAAGAAATTGCTACAACCGGAGGCGAATTTTATTCTTTATGCGATGATGTTATTGCCCTGACAAAGGACGGTAAATTATATGTTAATTGTTCTGGAACAGTTTTCAGGTTAATTACGAAATGACACACCTGTGCCGAACTTGCTCAATGGCTCAAATGAAAATTCTCAACTGGCCTTTTTGTAATCGAATTTCCCGGCTAATATAATTAGGAAAGACCTATGTTTGGTGAAACGGCTGCCCATATTAATCAAAGGAAGAGAATTCACCAGAAGCACCAACCATTTCCTCACCCCAATCCAAAGATTCGACTTTTGGATAATGTCGTTAGTGTTGTTTCTTTGGTTTTACCCCTAACTGCAATTCCTCAATTATTAAAAATTTGGCAGACGCAAGACGCAAGCGGAATATCGATTTTAACATGGTCTTTGTGGCTAATTCTTGGTTTTCCGATGCTTGCCTACGGCATTGTCCACAAAACCAAGCCTTTCACTATTATGTATGCGCTTTGGACCATTATTGAAACTGCCGTAATTTTAAGCGCATTAAAATTCAGCTAGCTTCTTGGCCGCGGAAGTTTAAAGAAGATTCTGGAGTTTTTCGATTATACCCTGAAGCAGCGCAATTATATCTGCAAGGACGTCACTAGTCTCGGTTGATGTCGCACCTGCCTCTGGTGAGGGAAAAACTTCTGGTGAAGGTGAAACCTCCGGTGATGGAGAAACCTCAGGTGAAGGTGACACTTCCGGGGATGGTGAGACCTCCGGGCTCGGTGAAACTTCCGGAGATGGACTTACCTCAGGACTTGGGCTTACTTCCGGTGAAGGTGAAACGCCCGGTGACGGAGAAACTGCAGGTGATCCTGTGGCATTCTTCTTGCCGACATCAGATTTTGCCGCCTCCGAAACTACAGCACCTCCCGGATGCTCGTGGGCTACACAGGAAACATACTGACCGTGATTTTTCCATTCGGCTTCTGGATCACAATTATTACCATTGCCGTTTCCATTTTGAGCAACAACTTTTGGGGTGATAAATAAAATTAAAACAAAAGCCAGAAACGGCAGAAATTTTTTCATTGTTGATAATAAAACGGAGAATTCCCCAAAATGTTACAGATTGCATGATAAAATTGCGGTGTGTCTGATACGCTTATTAGCCGGCGCTGCCTCCGCCACCGCCACCTCCTCCGCCACCACCGCCGGAGAAACCTCCCCCGGAACCGGCAGCTCCAAAGGTTCCAGTTGAGAAGCCGGATGTCAATCCTGAAAATCCTGAAGAAAAATCACTAAACGAGCCAGAACCTTCTGCGCCGGATGAAACATACCAACTAGGCGTCACATCACCAATAATCTGGGGCATTAGCTTCAGAATCTTTTTCGTCTCTCCAAAAAGCACTCCATAAACCAAATATTCTTCCCAGATAGGTAAGTGTGTAGGCAATTTTTCCTTAAAATGTCCCAGATCCGAAAGAAAATTTTGAAATGCCTGCCATCTTTGGGCTTCTTGCCCCCAAGCCACACCCCACCTTTTCATGAAAGAAAGAGTAAAGCGTAGTTTCGTAAATCTTGAAGAAAATAGCGAAATCCAGAGAATTATAAAAATAAATGTGACTCCAGCGGTTGTAGACGACTGGAAAGATGAATAATAAGCACCCGTAACCAACGCTACAATGTGAAGTAGAACTATTACTCCTAGTGAAATCAGGAACCAACGATTTCTGTTCACACTGCCTTGCTCCAAAAATTTGAGTTTTCCACCTTCCTTTTTAATTTCCTCTTCCCAGCTTTGCCAAAAAGTTCTAAAAGTTGGTTGCTTTATATGCTTTTTTAATTCATTGAATTTGATAATTGAATCACTTGGTCTAAGCGCAAAACTGATGCGTTCTTTTTCTGTAGGCTTCTCTTCATAAACATGAAGCTCTAAGAGTAACTTCTTCTCGTATTCTTTAAGTTGATTATCGGCTTTGATCTCCGAAAGTTTTTTTCTGATGACAAAACCGTAATCATGTTTGACGCTCGAAAAAAGAAAATAATTTTTAAGCTCTCTTTTTTCAGTCAGGAGTAAATACTTTCTGCGCGCCAAATCAAAAAGCGTTGCTGCAAAAGATCGCAATGTTACCGTGTTCCCCTGCGAAAGAAGGATCTCAACAAGTGCAGGCTGAAGCCCTGAGGGTGGGTCATGGATATATTTGGGCATTTTCTCTCGGTATTCTTTTCCGTACTTAAACCAGACATAGGTCCAGTAAAGAAGCCAGAGTAGAGAAATTGCAATAGTTGCAATTAGTAAAACCCTTTTGTAATAGGCAGGAGACTTGTAACTTTGCTCTTCACTAAGTACTTGTTTTAGAGACTTATTAGAGTTTATAGAGCCTTGGATATTATCCTTCGGGAAAACTAATCGAACCTCGACAAATTGTTTTGGTGGTATGTCACCAGCAGTAAATCTAACGGAATTCTCGCTGGCAAAATCATATTTCCCATTTAATGGCCCATGGGCAAAAGCATAAACTTGATTTTGCGGGATTTTAGGCGGAAAGGATACTAGAAACTCAATTTGATCGGTCCGCTTTTCCCACTCATCCCCAATTATCTGCCAGTAGAATTCCGAAAAATCTTTTCCGTCTCCAATAGCGTTTTTTAATTTATAGGAAATGTCAAAGGTCTTATTTTCGTTATAAGCCGAGTAATTCCATCTGGCGGTGAACACTCCTCCTGTTTGGTTTGCTCCTTTATATAAAATGTTTTCAGCTTCAGAAACCTGGAAATCCTCAATTCTTGCCGAGTACTTGTAGCCTTTTTTCGAAACGGTGAGCGGAATTGTTATATCTGCCCAGCTAAAATCCCCGTCAAATGAATATGTTCTTCTTTCGAGAACGTCTACAGAGCCGTCCTTGTTTATTGAATAGTCACCCTCAACTTTAGGGAAGTAATAGTCTTTAGCAAGGACGGTTT
>Ga0209542_10007003_pt1 | contig 21655 bp, 19 predicted proteins | sample RifCSPhighO2_01_FD_184028 | JGI IMG/M metagenome (GOLD analysis project Ga0209542, IMG submission 184028) | Soil microbial communities from Rifle, Colorado - Rifle CSP2_plank highO2_0.1 (SPAdes) (version 2) | ecosystem: Environmental > Terrestrial > Deep subsurface > Rock core/Sediment ... | reverse complement strand
AAAGTCCCCAAGTTGCGAGACTCTGTTTGATGTCCCCGTTCAGAACCCCGCGAATCAGGATTCTGTAGAGATAGGCTGCGATCGCTATGCCGACCCAAAGCAGAATCTCTCTCACCTCTGAACTCCTTTCTTTTAACTGCGTTGAATGAGAGCGGAAATACTGTGAAAAGTGTAACAAATAAATGCTAACTTGTCAATGGTGCTTTCAAAAATATGTCGTAGTAGAATATATGCATGCTAGAGATTGGAAAAACTTTGATGCCTATTGGGATTGTACTTTTGCAGGCTGGGAGCCTAATACTTCTGCTTGCTTTGATATTTGCTCGGGAGTCTGGTTTGGTTAAATGGCTCGGTACCAACGCTGTGCTAATCTCCTTTCTTGCCACGCTCTCTGCCATCGCCGGCAGTTTATTTTATTCTAATATCATTGGCTTCGATCCTTGCGTGCTCTGCTGGTGGCAACGCATATTCATGTATCCGCAGGTTATTATCTTCGCAATGGCTGTTTGGAAAAAACGCGCTGATGTCTTTTTATATTCTCTTCCCCTCTCTATCATCGGCGCACTTATCGCTATTTACCAAATTTTACTACCTTATATAGAAAGTTACGGTCTCGGGTGCGGAGCAACAACTGTTTCGTGTACTAAACTCTACATCAACGCCTTCGGATATATTACTATCCCCGTTATGTCACTCACAATATTCGCCACACTAATTCTTCTGGCTGTGGCGAACAGAATGGCAAATAGTAAAAGTTAAATGTTAAAAGTAAATAAAAAATTATGCAAAATAATAAAATTCTTTGGATCGGCTCTCTAATTGTAATCGTATTCATAGCATGGATTGCTCTATCAGGATCCACTTCGGATTCTACCCCAAGTCCCTTAGACGCCTTCGCGCAATGTCTCACCGACAAGGGACTTAAGTATTATGGCGCTTTCTGGTGCCCTAATTGTGCTAAACAGAATGCCCTCTTTGGAAAATCGAAGAAGTTCGTTAATTACACTGAATGTTCTACCCCTGATGGCCAAGGACAGTTACAAGTCTGCAAAGATGCGAAAATTATGAATTATCCTACATGGGAAATCCCAGCCATGGGCGAAGCAACCACATCATCGCGCCTGATTGGAACACAGGAACTCTCAACGCTATCTCAAATATCAAACTGTCAATTGCCTAAATAAAAGCGGGCCCAGGTTTCCCCGGGCCCCTGATCATCGTCTCCCGCACGTTATACGTGCTCGGCATCTTCATCCGATGCCGGCTCCTTGCATGGCCAATGACGCACCACACACATCTTCTTTGTTGCCTGTGCGAGCGACGAACCCAACGTACGCTGGGAACTCGCGACTAGCTCGTTGAAATAGAGCAGGTCGCCCTCCGGGTTGCGCACCTCGACGCGAATGCGTTCGGTCTCGCCGTAGCCGGTGCTTGTGACGCTCACCCGCAAATCGACATAGTCGATTTGCGAATCGTTCGACGGCTGGGAACGCAGGACGCGCACGCCCGCCTCCTCGAGAGCCATCCGGAGTGCATCCGACCTGCCGTTCAGGTAGACGTCTTCCGAGACATAGACAGGACGGCACTCGAGAATCGAGCCGAGCGTAACCCTCTGCTTGGAGGGACAACTGGCGCCCCGGACGACGTCGAACGGAGACTGAATCGTGAAGGTGATGGAGGCGCCCGCCTGCGCGGACTGCGCAATGGCGAGAGCGACGATAAATGCTAGAATGAGCTTCATGGCTGGATTACTCCTTTCTCTTTTCCTAGTGTATCACATATTCATACCTGCGTCAAGTCACTCATTCCCGAAAGGCAACCTTTCGAGTAGCTCTGAAAAAATACTTGATTTGCAACTTGATATTGCTAGTTCAGAGAGCAAACAGAAACTTGGATTATCTGGGCGAGAAAGTTTAGACAGTAATGCTGGTATGCTTTTCGTCTTCGACCCACCCAGCAAACCCGGCTTCTGGATGAAGGATATGAATTTTGCACTTGATATAATTTGGTTAGATCAAGATTCCCACATAGTGCAAATTAATGAGAACCTATCCCCCGCTACATTTCCGAATATATTTACAGCACCTAGTCCAGTAAAGTACGTGCTAGAAATCACCGCCGGCAAAACCAAAACGCTAAATCTTATAGTTGGAGACAAAATTAAACTACCTAAATAATGGCCACTGAAGTACCCGTAATGTGCTGGTAGATATAAGCAAGCACGACCACGAACACCACAAGCGCAAGGCCTGTGATTATGTGTTTGCCATGATGATGCTTAATTTCAATGAAGAGCGACAACACTATGGCGAATAGCACTATAATCAAGAGTATCAGATAGATTAGGCGCAAAATAGTATTGGGGCTGGAAAGCACTTTTTCTTGTAAGGTTGCATACTGCGTAACACCCTGAATGTTATCTCTATTAGATACGGGAGATTTAACACTGGCGATTGGCTCAACTATTTCTGCATTCTTAACCGCGATGAAACTACTTGTCGGCTGATTAGACAAATTTGTTTCTGTTAATGATTCAACCCTAGGTTCAACGATTTCAGAAGATTCGGCACGAGCGATGTTCACAGAACCGGCTACTGGAAATGAGACAACCGGTGACGGAATCGGACGACCGAAGTACTGGGCGACGAACGTCGTAGGGCGACCTTGATAGATACCCTCTGCTGTAGCGATGCCAATTTCCGTGAATTGCTGATTGAGAATATTAGCTCGGTGCCCGGGAGAATTCATCCAGGCCTGATTAACAACACTTGAATCAGAAAAGTTAACGGCAAGATTCTCGCCAGCGTAAAGAAAACGATAACGATTTTTGGTGAACCAGTACCAGGGAGTAATGCCTGTGGGAGAAACGTGAGCAAAATAACTATACTTGGCCATATCGTTAGCCTTCTCTTGAGCAACTGCTTCAAGTAGGGGGTTGCGAGCGAGAGGTATAAGTTTATAGAGTGAGCGATCCTCGTTGGCAAGGTCAACAAGCACTGAAGGCAGGACATTGGCAAGATAATCAATACGGCTTAATACGGCCGAATACCCCAAAGATAAGACGAAGACTGCGCTAGCAAGCAGAGCCAATACAGTAATACTAGCTCCACTGAATAAGTGAGGCCTATAGCCATTACCTTCATGTGGCACGAAATAGTGTTTCAGCACTTTTCTCATGTTGAATCAAACTATATCCTAAAACCTGACAAAAGTCAAGGTTAGGAATATTGCTTTACTTATTTAGCTCGGCGCGAGTGAGAGGCCCCACGAAGCCGGTTGAGATTATGCCGTGAAGAATCTGGTACTTCTTTGCGCCAGCGAAGGTCAGGGGACCAAAATAACCTGTGATTGGCCCTGTGTATACACCCTCACTTGTGAGACGATTTTGTAATTCAGTTACGTCATTAATCTTCATCCCCTGCTTTAAATTGATAGTGAAAATAAACTTAGACGAACCTGCTACCAATCCCCCACCAAATTGCTCTTGAATCAAGGCGTCTATTTGTTTCCTAAGAGCATCAATCTGCTCCTTGAGGGCTTCAATGTGGTTTGTTATAGATGAACCCAATACTTGACCTTGGGCACCTGTCGGCACAATTGTTACGAAAGAACCAAGCACAGAACCACCGCCGCCAAAAGAGCCGACGACAGGTCCATTACCTCCTCCACCGCCACCACTATTACTAGGTGGAGGCACCACAGGAGCTGATTTGTTAATCACAAGCGTGCCTATAAGCGTTGAGGGAATTCTCGCGAACAAGACTGTGCCCTCTACCGTAGTATCACCCACGTTAGGATTACGAGCATCTACATTGTATGATGCTGAATTGTCGTTATCATCATCAGAGGAAATAATATCTTCTGTTGCTGGATCTTTAGGGTTAACCCCTTCGGCAGTGAAGCTAGTCTCGAGACCAACGCCACCACCTACCGCTTCGCCTGCGCTATTGATAATCTGGGCTTTGATGGGATTGTTGCTCGTGAGATTGAGTGTCGCGAGCCAGGGAGCATAATCAACTCTATCGCTCACTTCATCCCCAGTACCGTCAATATTGCTTTCGTGAGTAGGTCCTGTTCGAGTGCCCCACCAGTTATTATTCGCGTCAATATCATCCCTGCCTTCGGCTATACCATCTACAACAAGGCCATTTCCGTTTCCTGTGATTGCGTTGAAGTTAATTTTTACTCCAGCACTTCCGTCAATCCAGTTAATATGAACTCCCGTTAATCTCTCGTCAAGATCACTATTATCACTAATCGTGTTGTTCGTGATACTAAGTGATGTGATACCCTCACCCCTACCTTCTTCCAGATCCCCAATGTAGATCCCTGCCTCGGCATTATTATCAATTATATTACCATCGATAAGAATAGTGCTGTCATAGATATCGCCTATATATAGGCCATTACTGCCGTTCTCGTTGATTTCGTTGTCGGAAATAGTCAGAGTGCCATCACTAATTTCGTTGAAATAAATACCGTAACTGCCGTTACTGGCAATATTGTTATTGCTTATCGTCAATGTTGTGAAGTTGACATCTCCTCCATCTACGTGGATGCCACTGTCAGAATCCTCGTTATCATAGATATGATTACCGGTAATTTCGTTCCCACTAACATCACCGGATTCCCCATCTCCGCCTTCTCCCAGACCAATACCTGTTGCATTGCCATATATCTCATTGTCAGAAATAGTATTGTTCGTTGAACCACCTATCCACACACCCTCCCTATCATTGTCATGAATTATATTATTCGTTACGGTGTTGTCGTCTGAATATGGAGAGAGATCAACACCCTTCCTGCCATTTTCTATTTCGTTATCAGAAATTTCGGTATTACTAACCTCTTCGCCAATCCTAACGACTGGCCTACTACATCCATTACCATCAAGCACAAAACCTTTGACTGTAATATCATTGGCCTCAATACTTAGAATTCGACTTTCGCAATCGCTACTGTCACGGATAATTGGTGCTCCTTCGGCCGGGCCAGCGCTAGTATCTCCAACATCACCCAAAAGAGTCAAACTTTTACTTATATCTAGATTTTCATTATATGTTCCGAAAGCAACATGCACAGTCCCCCCGTTTGGCACGGCGTTTATACCTTCTTCGATTGTGAGGAAGGGATTGGCTTCGGTTCCATCCTGCACTTCGCTCTCGCTACTGTCATCGACATAGACATTGTCATCTATGTCGAACTGGGTAAAGTGAGCGGCATTGAAGACTAGAGTCCCAGTTTCAGCATCATAACTCACATCCTCTATTATATCTGTGCCATCAATAGTTGTATCATTATCATCTTTTACAATAATACTGGGTTTGGAGCTGATGCCTAATTCGTCAAGTTCGTACATGTAGACTTTAGCTCCCGTGACCGACATCGCAGTTGCGGTTTCGGAATCAAAAGCTATATGACCTTCTGACATTTCCATAGCCTCACCCAAACTTTGCAAAACAGCCACTGTTGCTCGATCACTCAAGTTTAAACTCTTCTCAAAAACAATTTTACCCTTACTTTCCTTCTCAAAGTACAAAGCACCTTCGTCTTCGGTAGCCGGAGTAGCTGATGGATTATCCAATTCGCCTATATTAGAATTTATACCCGCTAGAGTTAAAAAAGATTCGATAGAATCATCACCACTCAATAGTGGCGCTTTACCGTCCTGGCCGGCATCATTGAACCAACCCTTACTGGGCGTAGAGCTAATTGCCCAGGTTGAGGGCAAAGAAACGAAAATTGCAGACTCTCCATCGGCCGGAGCTGTAATACTAAGCTCCGCATCAGAGCCGTAACTGACACTGTGAATAGCTGTGTTAGTTTCATCGAATATCGTAATCGTCTCTGTCGCTGGATCATTGTTCAACCAGCCAGCTGGTTGTTCAAAAACGACAAGACCATTGGCTGGAATTGTACCTAAATCAGAAAGTGATTTAGGTGGGTTAACAGCGTCTTGTATTGTCCAACCCTCTAAACTGATGGGACTACCGGTGGTGTTCAGTAATTCCACCCATTCAGGGTCAGAGGCGGACGAAAATTCGTTGATAATGACATCACCCGAACTGACGGCAAAACCTGATATTGGATAAGCCAAAAAGCTAAATATTAAAAAACTTGTCAAAATAGAAGCGCTAATTAAGCGTAATAATTTAATATCTATCTTGATATACTTTATAAAATATGTCATAGTATTATTCAGACCTTAATTACTGATAGTGTGCCCATAATACACCCTTACTCAATAAGCAACAACAAGCCCATAAGCGCGAAACCCAGCATAATAGCAAGTAGTTGAATGACTGATTTATGTACGTCAGAAGTTTTGTGAAGTTCTGGCACTAAGTCGGAACCGGCAATATAGAGAAAGCCTCCGGCGGCAAGAGGAAGAATATACACAATAATATTTCCACCCCCTGTCCCAAGTAGGATTGCAATGAAAAGTCCAAGGAAGGCCACAAGAGCCGAAAAAAAGTTAGCTAATAAGGCTTGTGCTCGGCTGAAACCGACGTGAAGAAGCAGGCCAAAATCTCCTATCTCTTGAGGAATCTCGTGCAGAACGACCGCTATTGTAGTGGCAATGCCTACTTCAGTGCTGACGAAGTAGCTTCCGCCGATGACAAGACCATCGATGAGATTATGGAGACCGTCAGAGACTATATTAAGATATCCGATGTGCTTGGTGCCGTGTTCGTGACCCAAGTCAGATTGCTCGTCATGAACTTCGCCTTCGTGACCATGATGCCAGAGAAGAAATTTCTCAAGTATAAAGAAAATCAGGAAACCGATAAAAATAAGGCTCATTGATAATGTCAGATTGCTCGTCATGAACTTCGCCTTCGTGACCATGATGCCAGAGAAGAAATTTCTCAAGTATAAAGAAAATCAGGAAACCGATAAAAATAAGGCTCATTGATAATGTCAAATTGCCATTGCCTTCGAAAATCTCTGGCAAAATATGAAGAAACACGTCACCCAATAAGGCTCCCACAGATAAACTTATCAGAGCGAAAAGGGTCTTGCGCAAGCGTATCGGTGATAAAGACAAAGCAAAAAGTCCCACTAGAGAGACAAGACTAACAGCAAAAACAGATAAAAATGCTAGAGCTGGCATGACAATATAATATACTAAAGAGAGCAAAAGCAATAGAAAAGCAGGAGGGGGGTTTACACGAAACACGTGTGCATATATACTTGGTTCATATGGAAACAAAAGAAAACAAATTTGGGGTACCGGGCGCTATTATCACCGCAGGAATTATCATTGCTCTGGCTCTGGTCTACACGAATGGCAAGAAATCAAATGGCCCAGAAAATCCGGTGACTAACCCATCAGATGCTGTAGCGCAAAGAGCACAAGCTCAACAGAAGCAAGCAGATAGCCTTAAGCCAGTTAGCCCGGATGAGCACATATTGGGTAACCCAAATGCCAAGGTAATGATTGTAGAATTTTCCGATATTGAATGTCCTTATTGTAAAAAAATACATCCCGATCTTATAAAAATAATAGATGAGTATGGAAAAAGTGGAGAGGTAGCTTGGGCCTATCGACACTTTCCACTCGAGATACATCCCAAGGCCACCCCCGAGGCCGAAGCCACAGAGTGTGTATGGGCTCAAGGTGGAAATACGCTATTTTGGAAATACCTAGATCGTATGTTTGAAGTCGTGCTATCTAATAACCAGACCGACCCTGCCGTACCAGCACAAGTAGCGAAGGAACTCGGCGTAAACATGAGTAAATACAATGAATGCATGAGCTCTAGAACATACGCGAATAAAGTTCAAGCTAATATTCAGGATGGTTTAGACTCTGGTGTTAATGGCACTCCATACAGCATAGTGATAGCGGCCAATGGAAAGAAATTCCCGATTAACGGAGCATTGCCCTACGAAAATATTAAAACCATCATTGACCTCGCGTTAAAGGAGAAATAAATGCCAGGAAGTTCTAAAGCAAGAGCTGTAGTCCTGTCCACAGGAGTGCTAGTTATACTATTAGTCCTTGCGCTACGTCTTTTCCAAACTACAGATAACCCAAAAGTGTTCAGAAATCCCGGACCCCTCATGCCCAGTGGAATCGGCTCTGAACACTCTCACGCTAGTTTCTTGATAGTTATCAACGGTAAGAACCTGGATTTTTCGGACAGTACATATTCCGAACGAGGCGAATATGCGCACCTTCACGATAGAAACGGCTTCTATATTCATAAGCATGCCGAGGGGGTTAGTCTAAGTTTTTTCTTGAACACCCTTGGTATCAAATTGACGAGCGAATGTCTGGCGCTTGATACCGGAGTAGAATATTGTACTAGTCAAGACAATAAACTTCTAAGTTACGTTAATAGAAAGTTATTCACCGATAACCCAGACTATTATGAATTGCAAGATGGTGATAAGATATTGATTGATTACGGGACGTCATCAGCATTTCAAATTGGGCTGGAATTAAACAGCATACCGGATCTAACACCAGACTTATTACAGAACGAATAATATGAACCCCTTAAATTTCAATCTACCTAATTTCACTGAGACAACTAGTTTTAATCTCGGTCAATATCTGCCAGATTTTTCCGAAAATATCTTATGGGGAGCCGTGGCTCTATTGGCTATTGTTATTGGAGCCGTCACTCTTGTTTTGTACTATCATTGGTTCCGATACGGCTTCGGAGATAAAATGGTAATTTTCGCCCAGGTACTCTACACAGTTGTAACACTGGCGAGTTTCATTGTTATGATAAACGCTATGAATTATTATGTCTAATTTACCTAGAATGAAATTGCGGGAGCTACCGCTGGAACCCGGTGAACAAATAATAATAACTTGCCATAAGCATTGGATAGTCTATTGGCTAGATGCGTTAGTACTTTTCATTCTTTTCCTTCTACCTTATGGAGCATATCGATTCTTGGGGCTAGATACCAGCATCAATCTTGCGGGTAGAAATTACCAGCTGGCTGTCTTCTTTTACTCAGCTTGGTTTGTTCTGCTTTGGACATATTTCTTTATTGTCTGGACGAATGTATATCTGGATTCTTGGATAGTCACAGATAGACGCATTATAGATATTGAGCAAGAAAGTCTCTTCCACAGATCCGTCAGTGACTTTCGTGTAGAGAAAATTCAAAATATCACTGTCAAAGAGCAAGGCTTCATAGCCAACATGCTTGTTTCCCAGATTATCCACGTAGAAACCGCCGGCGAACGTGTAGAACTTGCCTTTGACACTATTCCTCACCCCTACAAAATTCGCGATCTAATTAGTGAGTGCCACGACAAATGCCTAGCTCGCCTAGAAAACAACAACGTCTCCCCCACAGCCCTAGACATCATCACCGAACACTAACCTCAACTAACTTCAAGGTTCAACCTTGAAGTTATCTTCGGAGCCATAATCTAGCCATTCGCTAAGTTCATCCAACCTATCTTGGTGTGTTTTGAAATAATCTGGGAAATTTTTTAGACTTAGGACTGCTGATGAACGTCTAGCGTTGGTGTGTAGGTAGTCGGCCAAACTGGAGTATTTGTAGGAAGCTATCTTTTGAATGTTTGGGGATCCAAATAAATCTCTTACATTTAAATGGATATAGGCAAAAAGATATTTAAGATGAGCATCATTTTGCACATGCTTAGCCTTAAACCTTCCCTGGAAAAGAGCTCCAGTACGATCATTAAGAATATTAAAGTACATGGTATACGCAGTCATCAATTTCTGCATAAACAAGCTTATCCCATTCTCTCGTAACTCCTTGAGCAGAAGATGAAAGTGATTATCCATGATAGCATAAAGTCCGATATCAACAAGCCTAGTCTCACGATCAAGTTTATAAATATCCTCTCCTTTATGTTGATCTGTCAATTCACTTAAATGAACAATCTTGGTACTGTTGCAGAGGAAAAGTAATTTCTGGAATCGCACCTTGTCGGCATCAGAAGTAAAAACTACCCTCTTATCAACACCCCTATTGTAGACATGATAATATTCGCCAACAGAAAACTGAAAGTTACGCGCCATATCTTAAATTATACTCTGCACCACTTAAACTTCAAGGTTCAACCTTGAATTAATAGGGATGGGGAAGGGACCTAGTAGCCGTAACCTGCTAGGCGTTTGGTTTTTTTGTGGGTTCTTATTTTCTCGTGGGCTTTGGCTTCTATTTGGCGGATGCGTTCACGCGTTACGGCGAATTGTTTGCCTACTTCTTCTAAGGTTCTTTGGACGCCATCCTTGAGCCCGTGACGCAATTCCAGGATCTCGCGTTCTTTTGGTGACAAGTCACCCAATATTTCACGTATCTGGTCTTGCAAGATACGCTGGGAAGCATTGTAGTCCGGAGGAGCAATCTTATCGTCAGCGAGGAAGTCCCCAAGCATACTCTTGCCGTCGTCTTCGTCCCCCACCGGCTTCTCAAGTGAAATTGTTGATTGGTCTATGCTTTCAATGTGATGCACCTTTTCTACATCAATGCCCATTTCTGTGGCAATCTCACTAGGCAGTGGATCACGACCAAGGTCTTGAGATAGACGACGTAGCACTTGTTTATACTTAGCGATAGTTTCCACCATGTGCACCGGAATCCTGATGGTACGTGATTGATCGGCTATGGCTCGAGTAATAGCTTGACGAATCCACCACGTTGCGTATGTGGAGAACTTATAACCCTTGCTCCAATCGAATTTCTCAACTGCTTTGAACAAGCCTATATTCCCTTCTTGGATAAGATCAAGTAAGGTGAGGTCACTCGAGCGACCCATATATTTCTTTGCTATAGAAACAACGAGGCGTAGATTAGCTTTAGCCAACTCGTTCTTGGCCTCTTCGTCACCAACAGCAATCCTTTTAGCAAATTCCTTCTCTTCCGACGCGGTAATCAATCGATAACGACCAATCTCTTTTAGGTACATCTGCACTGAATCATAGTCTGTACCTTCTACGAGTGAACGCTTCCCATGCTCTGTAACTTCCTCAACTTCAAGTAAACCACCACCTTCCAATATATCAATCCCCTTCTCATTCAACCTTTCGTAGAGCTCATCTAGAAATAGAATATCGTCCTCAATTTTTGGAAAATCCTTAAGAATTTCGCCGTAGGTTACGAAACCTCGCTTTTTGCCTTTTTCTATCAGCAATTCAGCTTTTTTTTCTAAATGCGCTTTTCTTTTCGGGAGAACTCTGGCAATTTTACTAGTGTGCTTAAGTGTAGGCTTTTTCTTTACTTTGTTTATTTTGAGTTTTTTGTGATTTCTTTTTTTGCCACTACGAACTGCTTTCAGTTTTTTCTTAATCTGCTTTTTTTTTGAAATTTTAGCCCTTTTCTTTGTTTTTTTCATCTTTTATTTTTTAGGTTAGCTAATTTTTTTACTGATTTCTTGACACATCTTTAGCCACTTACTCACTTCTTGCTCATCACCTGTTCTTTCAGCCTTACGTAATTCGTTCATTGCATTCATAAATTCTTGTTTGTTTACCTCTCTTCTAAGCCGTGTTAGCAAAGATTCAATTTCTACCGACAAATCCTTATCAGGTGGATAATACACCTCAGCTTCAAAAATCAAATCCTCTCTTTCGCTCGGACTTATCTCCATCTTAATTATTTCTCTTAAATCTGCTATCAATTTAGTGGCTTCTTCTTTTTGCCCACGACTCTCTAGTAATGCACTTATGGCCAAAATTCGCCTACCTACTAAAAGCACATTGTTTGGTAGGGACAGTTCCTCAACTATGGGTTCCTTCTGGAGATTATTTTTCTGCGTGATAAGCCATTTTTCGAAATCCTTTTGTGCCGCATCGTGTGAGACAGCTAGCATGCTTGAGATTTTTTGAAGAGCCTGATCCTTTTCTATTTCATTATATATATCAGCAAGATGCGGATACAAATAAGTTTTAAGGGCAGTTTGCATATCTTTACTATCCGAAAATCTTGTAGAAATTACATCTAATGCATACTCAACAAATTGTTTTTCTTTTACAAGAACATTCTGCCAGATTTCAGGTTTATCCTGGATACAAGAAGCGGGATCGGTTCCAACCGGAAGTTCCACCACAGAAACATGCAGACCTCTCGACAAAGCAAGGCGTACAGATCTCTCTGATGCCCTGAATCCTGCCTCGTCTGCATCAAGGAGAATAGTTAAATTATCAGTAAGACGCGAGATTGTCTCAATATGTTCTAATGTGAGAGCAGTGCCAGAAACACCAATTACATTCGTTGTGCCCACTTGGTGCGCCATGATGACGTCAATTTGTCCCTCAACTAGAATCACCTTGTCTTTCTCTCGGATAGAATTTTTGGCAATATCTAACCCATAGAAAACTCTCGATTTATGAAAAAGCGGAGTTTCGGGAGAATTAACATATTTACCCTGATTGTCATCTGTCACTCCAGGAATCAAGCGCGAGGAAAAACCGATAGGCCTGCTTGAGTAATCAAAAAATGGGAACATTATTCTACCCCTAAATCTGTCATAATAACCTTTTGGTGATTTGACCAATAAACCTGCTTGCTCGGCATCTTCTTCGTTTAGGCCAATCTTCTTCAGATGGGTGGCCAGATTACGCCAGCCACCTGGAGCAAAGCCCAATTTGAATACATCTATCGAGCTCTGATCGAGCCCTCTTTCTGACATATATTTTTTAGCAATATCACTTTTTCTAAACTCATTTTGATAGAAAAGGAGTGATTCTTCCATCACGGTGCGCAATTTACCCTGAGATGAACTCGTCTTGGCATGCTCTCTCGAGAGAACTACGCCTGATTTATCAGCTAAGAGTTTCAATGCTTCTCTGAACTCGACTCCTTCTATTTCTTCAACGAAAGTGAAAATGTCTCCTCCCTTACCACAACCAAAACAATGAAAAGTTTCCCGTCCGGGTGATACGAAGAACGACGGCGTACGTTCATTGTGAAATGGACACCTTGCTCTATAATTAAGACCTGCTTTTTCTAATTTGACGTACGAACTGACCACATCTTTTATTGAGAGCTTGGACTTTATAAGATCAACTGGGGACTCCATCCCATTTCGCATATGTTGTTATTCTTTTGTTTTCCCTTTCGCGTTCGAATTGTTGTACCAACCGGTACCGGCAGGAATTAAACGTCCAACAAGAACATTCTCTTTCAGGCCTAAGAGTCTGTCTACTCCACCGCGCAAAGCAACAGATGTTAGAGTTCGCTGAGTATTCTCAAAAGAAGCGGCCGCGAGGAATGAAGGTGTTGTCATTGAAACATCCGAGATGCCAAGTAGTGTCTCTTCAGCCGTGGCCTTCTTGCCGTCCTTGGTTGCTACATATTCATTTTCCTCTACAAGTTCGAGCGCACTTACAATCTCACCTTTGGCGAAGACAGTATCGCCAGCATCCTTAATTCTCTTCCTACTGAACATTTGACGTACAATAACCTCGATATGTTTACGCGAAATCACAGCACCTTGAGATGAATATATCTCGTGGATAATCTGAAGAATGTGGTCCTCAGCTGGGATTCTGCCGGAAAGCTCAAATAACAATGAGACATCCACTGGACCGTCGGTTATTATATCCCCCTTCTTAATCGCAGAACCCTTCTTAACGAGTATTGTTCGGTTCCGTGATACTGCGTACTCGACATGTTCTGTCTTGCTTTTTCCACGCGATTCGGGATCAATCAAAATAGAGATGATTTGCTCTTTTTCAGAACCCCTTATATCAACCACCTCTCCATCATACTCGGCTATAACAGAGGGGTTCTTTGGCATTCTCTTCTCGAAAATCTCCTCGACACGAGGCAAACCTGAAGTAATATCTCCCTGGTCTGTTGCCACACCACCCTGGTGGAAAGTGCGCATAGTCAATTGAGTACCGGGTTCACCAATGGCTTGAGCAGCCACTACTCCCACCGTCTCACCAATATTAACAAGAGCGTTACGACCAAGATCTAACCCATAACACTTACGACACAAACCGTCCAGTATCTTACAAGCAAGAGGCGACCGGATAGAAAGTTTATCTAATTCAAGTTTATCAATTATTAGTGCCTCTTTTTTGAAGATAAGTTCACCTTTCTTATATATCACCTTACCGTCATTTCCTTTAACATCCTCTAAAATGATACGCCCACGTATATCTGCTCCGAAATTAGAATGAACATGCCCACTCTCACGACGTACGACTCGACCAATCGTATCACCGCAGTCCTCTTCTGTGATGATGCAACTGTCAGCCACATAGACAAGTTTACGAGTAAGGTAACCAGCCTTTGCTGTATTGAGTGCAGTATCGGTCAATCCCTTCCTTGCTCCGTGAGTCGTGATGAAATATTCTAGGGGCGATAGACCTTCTTTATATGAAGGGATGACGGGGAAATTGATGGTGCGTCCGGAAGGGTTAACAATGAGACCCTTCATGCCCGCCATCTGAGACACATTAATAATCTTACCTCTCGCTCCCGAAGTAAGCATATTCATAACTGAACCATCTGCTTCGAGTGTATTAGGTAAAACCTTATCTAGATTATTCTTCGCCTCCTGCCACACCTCAATGGACATTCGATATTTCTCCTCATCAGAGATGAAGCCTTCGTTAAATTTATCCTCAATCACAGCTATCTTTTGTTTAGCTTCCACGATAATTTCTTTTTTTTCTGGAGGCACTTGTACTGCATCAATACCCCAAGTGACACCACTTTTTTTGGCATAAAGGAATCCGAATTTCTTTACGTTATCCAGGATTGCGGGTAATCCCGCGAGGCCATAGCGGGCAATCAAATCATCCACAATCTCGGACATATCTTTTATCGTCACTGCCTTGTTTATATAAGGGAAATCGTCCGGAAGAAAACTGTTGAATCGCAAACGTCCGACTGAAGTTTTGAACAACTTATTCTCGAAAGTAGCGAACTTATCTTTCTCTGTGGGAAGAACCATAATTTCTTGACGAATACTAATCTGTCTATAATCATACGAAGCAATAGCAGCATTGGGACTCGAAAAATACTTTAAAGTTTTATCATCAGTCGTAACGCTTGGAATTTTCGTCATCCAATAACAACCCAGAATGATATCTAGAAGCTTGAATTTAGCCAACACTTCATTGTTACCAGGACCCAGTAAATTTTTCTCCGAAGCCATTATTTCGTCAGCTTCCTTCTGTGCCGCCTTGGAAAGAGGTAAATGTACGGCCATCTGATCACCATCGAAATCGGCATTGAAAGCGCTACAAACCAACGGATGAACCTGGATAGCGTTACCCTCTATGAGCACGGGTTTGAATGCTTGTACTCCCAATCTATGCAAGGTGGGAGCACGGTTGAGAAGTACACGTTTATCATGAATAACATCTTCCAGAATTTCCCAAACTTCCGGTATGCCCTCGTCTATCAACTTCCCCGCCCCTCTTATATTGAAAGCAAGTTCACGCTCAAGTAACTTAGCTATAACAAAAGGACGGAAAAGTTCCAAGGCCATATGCTTAGGCAAACCACATTGAGAAAGCTTCAAATCCGGACCCACCACAATAACCGAGCGCGCTGAATAATCAACGCGCTTACCCAAAAGATTCTGTCTAAACCTACCATGCTTGCCCTTTAGATTATCAGATAATGATTTAAGAGGCCGACGCTGAGCCTGCGAAACAGCACCTGTTTGCTTGTGAATAGAGTTATCAATGAGCGCGTCTACTGCTTCCTGCAAAATACGCTTCTCGTTGCGTAAAATAACATCGGGAGCATTAAGCTCAAGTAATTTCTTCAATCTATTATTGCGATTGATTACTCGTCTATACAAATCATTGATATCAGATGTAGCATGTCTACCACCATCAAGAGCGACCATTGGGCGTAGGGCTGGCGGTATAACTGGGATGACACGCAAAAACATCCATTCAGGACGCACTCCGGACCTGCGCAGTGATTTGAGTAAATTAAGCCTACGTTCTAATCTAGGCCTTTCGCCTGCATTAGCTTCCGCATATTCAGCCTTAGTAGACTCAAACATTTTATCCATGTCTAGAGAACGGAAAATATTAGAAACCGCCTCGGCTCCGATCTCCGCTTCGAAAACATGGCCATATTTCATTGAGTATTTATGGTAGGAAACCTCATCAAGAACCTTCCAGCGTCGCAACATCTCAAGTTCATCCTTGGCATCAGAAAGGGCTTGCTTCAATCTCTCGCGAGCCTCGTCACTTTGAAGAGTTTTGAACTTTGTTTTGTATTCATTGTCGAGTTCTTTGTAAACTTTCTGTTTCTCATCTTCATTGACCTTGGTAACAATATAACCCGAAAAATACACCACTTTTTCCAGCTCTGCCACAGGCACCCCCAACAGAACCCCCATCCTGGAGGGTATCCCCTTCAAGAACCAGACATGGGCTACAGGCGAAGCAAGTTCAATATGACCCATGCGCTCACGTCGCACTATACTACGCGTTACTTCCACGCCACATTTCTCGCAGATAATATCTTTATATCTGATTCTACGATATTTACCGCAATAGCATTCATAATCCTTTTCTGGACCAAAGATAGCCTCATCAAACAAACCTTTGCGTTCTGATCTTTGGGTACGATAATTTACGGTTTCAGGTTTAGTCACTTCGCCGTAGGACCATTCACGTATTCTCTCAGGACTTGCTAATTTTAAAGTAATGGCATTAAAATCAACTGGCTCTTTTATTTTCTGATTATTTGTTGGCATCATATTTACATTCTTTTTAGTTCAACGTCTAGAGCCAAACCCTTAAGTTCGTTCAGGAGAACATTGAAAGAAGCTGGTAAATTGATTTGAGTTACATCTTCGCCTCGTACAATCGCATCGAAGGCAGCCGAGCGACCTAAAATGTCATCTGACTTTACTGTGAGCATCTCGCGAAGCACATGTGAAGCTCCATAACCCTCAAGTGCCCAGACTTCCATTTCGCCGAATCTTTGCCCTCCCCCTTGGGCACGACCACCCAATGGCTGTTGAGTGATTAGAGAGTAAGGACCTATACTGCGCATATGAATTTTATCTTCCACCATGTGATGCAATTTGAGTAAATACATATAACCTACGGCCACGTTTTGCTCGAAGGGCTCTCCGGTTTGAGCGTCAAAAAGTTTGACTTGACCATTTGAAGGTAGGCCTGCCTTCACAAGTTCCTCTTTAATCTCGTCTGCAGTAGCACCAATAAATGTCGGGGTAACAGCTTGATAATTAAGCATATGAGCTGCCATACCCAGATGCATCTCAAGAATTTGTCCGAGGTTCATGCGGGAAGGCACACCGAGTGGTGTAAGTACAATATCAACAGGCGTACCATCGGTCATGTAGGGCATATCTTCTTCAGGTAACACGCGACTAACTACACCTTTGTTTCCATGTCGACCGGAAAGTTTGTCACCGATTGAGACATTACGTAATTGTGCAACTTCTATGTAAACACGCTTGATAATACCTGACTCGAGTTTATCGCCGTGATCTCGCGAGAAAACTTTCACTCCAATTATACGTCCGCGCTTGCCATGTTCCATACGCAAACTCGAATCTTTAACATCACGAGACTTCTCTCCAAAAATACTTCGTAGGAGTCGCTCTTCTGGAGTAAGCTCGGTCTCACCCTTGGGAGTGATCTTGCCAACCAATATGTCATTCGGCCCAACCTCTGCACCGATACGCACTACCCCTTCCTCGTCGAGATTCTTGAGTTTAGATTCTGAAACATTTGGGATATCATGAGTCGTAATTTCAGGACCCAACTTTGTATCACGCACATCACACACAAATTCCTCTAAGTGGATACTAGCGAATTTCGCATCCTTGACTAAACGTTCAGAAATTACAATAGCATCCTCGTAGTTAGAGCCTGCCCAAGAGAGAAAAGCGACCATAACATTCTGGCCAATGCCGATTTCGCCGTTCACAGATGTTGATGTGTCTGCGAGGAGATCTCCCTTCTTGACCTTGGCACCAAGGTCGATAACGGGCCTTTGGTGGAAGATAGTAAACTGGTTCGAGCGTGAAAAACTTACAAGAGGATACGTATGACTCTTTCCTGTGGCTGTCTCCTTCACCACGATCTTCCTCGCATCAACGGCTACTACTTCACCGGGCTCAAGCGCAGTCACTAATCGCCCACTGAATTCAGCCGCCGTCGCTTCAATTCCGGTCGCTACAAGTGGAGCCTCTGGAACAATACAGGGCGTAGCTTGCTTCTGCATGTTAGAGCCCATAAGCGCGCGATTGGCATCGTCGTGCTCAAGGAATGGCACCATTGCTGTGGCAAGTGAATAAGCCTGATAGGGCGCTACATCGATAAGCTCTACGTCTTCACGAGGAATAACAGTGGGATTGCCTTGAACCCTCGCTTCCACCTCTTCAGAAATAATTTGTCCAGTATCGTCAAATTTTGTTGCCCCATGAGCAATCTTGTGATTCTCTTCATCGAATGCATTGAGATAAACGATCTCCTTTGTTAGCTTACCATTCTTAACTCTCGCATAGGGTGCTTCAATAATTCCTAAATCATTAACTCTGGCATATGCTGACAAGGTCAAAATGAGTCCAATATTTGGACCCTCTGGAGTTTGAATGGGACAAACACGCCCGTAATGAGATGTGTGCACATCGCGAACCTCATAGCCAGCTCGTTCTCGCGTAAGACCTCCAGGCCCGAGAGCAGACATACGTCTTAAGTGTTCTATCTCTGAAAGAATATTCTCCTGACTCATGAACTGAGAAAGTTGGTTGGTTGTAAAAAACTCCTTCACTCGCGCCTGCAAGGGGCGCGTGGTAATAAATTGAACTGGCATGCTCGTCTCGGCATCCATAGTCGACATTCTATCCTGAACGTTACGTTTAATCTGAGCCAGCCCTAAACGCAATTTCTGTTGTAGCATCTCACCCACTGAACGTACACGACGACTGCCAAGATGGTCGATATCGTCCTCCTGAGCGTCCGGATCAAGAGAGAGTGTAATCATGTGAGAGACAATAACTATCAAATCCTCTAACGATAATGTCTTACGAATAATCGCCTTAGGTCCCGTATCTTTTCCGAATCGTTCATTAAATCTGAATCTTCCCACAACCGATAAATCGTATTTTTCCTCACCGAAAAGTCCCGTGATAAAGGCCTCGGCAGTTTCCGGTGTGGCCAAATCACCTTCACGAAGCTTGGAATAAACCTCCACCAACGAATCGGTTCTTGTCTTAGCCGAATCTTTAGCGAAAGTGTTCTTGAGGTGCGGAGTCTTAGTGGCGAATTCTCCAAAGGCAGAAAGTATGGCCTCATCTGATTTATCCGTGAAAGCTCGCAATAGAGAAGAAACTGGAAATTTGCGCTTCTTGTCCACCCTGACGTAAATACAATCATCTTGATCAGCCTCTATCTCAATCCAAGCGCCTCGAGCTGGGATAATCTTAGCGCCGAAAAACTTACGGCCCTTCAGGAAGTTTGAAGTGAACATAACACCAAAAGAACGAGCAAGTTGAGGTACGATTACTCTCTCCACTCCATTTATTATAAACGTGCCATGTTTTGTTTGAAGTGGGAAGTCAAGCATAAAAATCTCCTGCTCTTTCTGCGAACCCAGAGTTTTGTTGTTCAACCTAACGTTTACTCGAAGTGGTGTTTCATAAGTCAATTTCTGTTCCTTGGCGTGATACTCATCAAACTTTGGTTCGTCGATAGTGAAATCCAAAAATTCCAAACTGAATTTCTTTCCCGAATAATCACTGATGGGAGAGAACTCCTTGAAGATTTCCTTCAAGCCTTCCTTAATAAGCCAGTCATAAGAACGGGTTTGTAATTCAACTAAGTTGGGTAAGGGTAAAAGAGGCTCTTTAAAGCGAGAGAAATACTTCTTTTGCAGTTTTTGCATATTAAGTTAAAAAGAAATCACCCCAGACGATTAATCTTCTAGGGCACTTTATCCTCCCTAATTATTCTTTTGTAATATCATTCCGCTCCTCAATATAAGTATCAAAACAAGCGTAAGAACTATTATACTCATCCAGTATTCCGTGTCAAGCCCCCGAAAAGAGTCAAGCCCCAAACCTGTGGAAAACCCCATTTTGTTGGATACCGGGTATCCAACTTTATTCTTCGAGTAATATACTCTTAAGTTCCTCGTAATCAGCTCTTTTCGATTTCATGTATACAAGATTATCTTGTGAAAACTTTTTGTATCCCTGCTTATCTCTAAACTGTCCCAGAATAATGTTTTTCTTACACACGTTACCTATATCGCTAATGTATTCATCCCAACTTGACCGGACAAGTTCATTTAATTCATCTGATAAATTATGAACCTTATTATTTAGATTTATGTAACTACTTAGGTGTAATAGATGTTGATTATCTTCTATGTGCCGTACCTTAAACTGACCTTCGAACAAGGAACCTGTTCTGTGATGTTTAAGATTAAAGTAGTTCGCGTACCCACCCAACCTTTTCATAAACTTACTTATGCCATCATCCTTGAGTGGAGTCAGCAGGAAGTGAAAGTGGTTGGGATTTAAACAATAACAAATTATGTCAACTAATCTTTTTCTCGGCTTTAATCTCTCTTCCTTACTTAACTTCGAGTGTTCAAAAATACTCCAAACGGGATCCTCCGAGTTGTACAGATCCAAACCAAGCATAAATCTCTCGACGTCTGCCTTATCCATAACAATTTGACGATGATCCACTCCACGATTATAAACATGATAAAACTCACCTTGGACGAAACTTATCTTTCTCATAAAGTAAATCTTACCTGTTGGATACCCAGTATCCAACAGGGGGCTGTGGACACGTTCATCTAGAGTCCCAGTAAATACAGGTATTTGATTTTAGTGCTTCGATCGCTCGCTCAACTCTGGATCCAATTCCAGGACCACATAGACTATAGACCTCCTTAAGGTTTACGAATTTGTAAGCGCTCAACTCATCCGCTTGTAGCTTAATCATATTACTCTCGGTTTTGCTAAGTATCCCACCGAAAAATACGAAATGAAGCATCTCCTCTTTTCCAACTTGCGTATGTCTATAGTCAACAGCAACCAAGCGTGGATCCTTAAGTTCAAGTGCAATCTCTTCCTTCGTCTCACGAATAGCGGCCTCAAGGGGCGACTCATTTTCCTCAATTCCACCGCCTGGTACCTCCCAATGCTCTTTGTATATAGTTTCGAGTATGAGAACCTTACCCATCTCGTCTATGAATATAACAGACGAAGACATTAGCTTTCTGTTTCTCTTTGCCAAACATTGAGCTCGTTCTTCTAATGTAAATATTTCCATGATGTTTTGTCTATGTTGGATACCGGGTATCCAACAAGTCATTTTCTATTTGTTTTTAGTTAGACGCCATGATTCTATATTTTTGTGATGGCCAGAAAGAAGAATTTTGGGTACTTTGTAGGCCTTATTTCTGAATTTAAAAGATTCAGGGCGAGTGTAGACTTCGCTACTTGCTACTCTAGATTCTTCAAGTGATTGCTCATGGCCTAACACTCCGGGTAATCTGCGGGTAATCGCATCTATCATGATTAGTGCCGGTAACTCGCCACCAGTTAACGTATATGGTCCTACTGATATTTCTTCACACTTTAGAATTTTTTTGACTCGCGCATCTATGCCTTCGTAATGTCCAGCAATAATCACTATTTCTTTATATTTCTTTGTCCAATCGCTGGCAAGTTTATTCGTGA
>Ga0209542_10007001_pt1 | contig 21659 bp, 19 predicted proteins | sample RifCSPhighO2_01_FD_184028 | JGI IMG/M metagenome (GOLD analysis project Ga0209542, IMG submission 184028) | Soil microbial communities from Rifle, Colorado - Rifle CSP2_plank highO2_0.1 (SPAdes) (version 2) | ecosystem: Environmental > Terrestrial > Deep subsurface > Rock core/Sediment ... | reverse complement strand
GATTCGATTCGTAAACTGGTACAACACGGTTAAACCCCACCAAGGACTGAATGGTAAGACTCCGCTTGAACAACTTACTGAATACTTTTATCCAATTGAATTGTAAACAACGCTTGATTTATTAACATATAACTTTATGTCTGTTTTAAATAAAAATCAATTATCAGCTCTCCTTAAACGTCGTCACGATCTTATTCCTGGCGGCGCTCATACTTATTCCAAAGGGGACGACCAATTTCCCTCGAATGCCCCCAAAGCAGCGGTCAAAGGCCGTGGCGCCTATGTATGGTGCGAAGACGGAAAAAAATATCTTGATTGGTGCATGGGTCTTCGTTCGGTGTCGCTGGGCCATGTTTATCCAGCGGTAAATAAAGCGGTCAAAGTCCAAATGGATCAAGGCACCAATTTTGGCCGACCGCACTTGACTGAGTTTTTGTTGGCCGACCGCATTACCAAATTATTGCCAGGCGTGGAAATGGTAAAATTTGCCAAGAATGGTTCTACAGTAACGACTGCTGCCACCAAACTGGCTCGTGCCTATACTGGCCGAAAATATATTGCCGTCTGCAAAAGCCAGCCATTTTTTAGTTATGATGATTGGTTTATTGGTACTACGGACTGCGGTGCAGGTATTCCTGCAGAAATCAAAAAATTGACTTTGACTTTTGAATATAATAACTATGCAAGCTTAGAAACTTTGTTCAAAGAATATCCAGATCAAATTGCATGTGTAATTTTGGAACCAGTAACCATGGTAGAGCCAAAAGATAATTTTTTAAAAAAAATTGAAATTCTAACCAAAAAAAATAAAGCGGTCTTTATTATTGATGAAATGATCACTGGTTTTCGTTTTGATTTGCTCGGAGCAGTGAAGATATATGATTTAAAACCAGACCTTGTTACCTATGGAAAGGGGATTGCCAACGGGTATTCACTCGCAGTCTTGGGGGGTAAAAAAGAAATTATGGAGCGTGGTGGAATCCAGCACAATAAGGAGCGAGTTTTTTTGATTTCTACGACTCATGGCGCAGAAACCACGGCGATCGCGGCCGCACTTGCTACTATTGATGAGATGCAAAAGAAAAAAGTCCAGGAGCATTTTTGGAAAATTGGTGATCAGATAAAGACTGGAATGGAAAAACTTATTAAAAAATATGACCTTACTGGCCTTATTGAAGTTGTGGGCTTTGCACCGAATCTTTTTATGAATTTTAGGGATACTGATGGCGCCATTTCTTTTGTGCTTAAAACTATTTTTTTGCAAGAAACAATTAAGCGCGGGCTTTTGTTTCAAGGTGCCTTCCCTCTGTCATATTCACATAAATCAGCTGAAGTAGTTAAGACTTTAAAAGTAATGGATGAAGTAATGGCTGTATATAAAAAAGTTTTAGCCGACAAAAATCGTAATAAATATTTGGTTGGTGAAGCAATTAAACCAGTTTTCCGAAAGTTTAATTAACTAGAATGAAATCAGTAAAACCGATTCAAAATTTAAAAGTAGCTTTAGCTCAACTTAATATTGTCTGGGAAAATTCAGCTCTTAACCGCGATCGAGCAAAGAATGCTATTAGCGAAGCTGCTCGTAAAAAAGCTGACTTAATTGTTTTTCCAGAAATGTTTTTGACTGGTTTTTCTTTCAATACAGTATTATATAGCGATACAAATGAAATTCAGTTTTTTCAAAAATTAGCGCATGAGAATAATATTGGAATTATTATTGGTTTGGGGATAAAAAAAACTTCTTTGGAGTCAGCAGAAAATCAAGCCTTAGTAATTTCTAAAACCGGTAAAGTGCTGAGCCAGTATTGTAAAATTCATCCCTTTAGCTTTGTCGGTGAAGAGAGGGTAATGAAAGCTGGAAATAAATTGCCGATTTTTAAAATTAATGGTTTTACTGCTGCAACGGTCATTTGCTATGATTTGCGTTTCCCTGCTTTGTTTGAAGCCTTGGCCAGAAAAAAGATTGATCTTATTTTTGTGATTGCTAATTGGCCTGAAGCTCGGATTGAGGATTGGAAAACATTGCTTCGTGCGCGAGCTCTCGATACTCAAAGTTTCGTAGTTGGAGTAAATCGAATTGGGGTTGGTAATAATTTAAATTATTCGGGCCATTCTTTAGTTTATGATCCGTGTGGTGAAAAAATTATTGAAATAACTAAAGAAAAAATTGAAATTGTAGAATTAGATATTCGTGTGATAGGTGAAACTCGGAAAAATTTTCCATCCCTCAAAGATAAACGCTTTGGTGTCTATCAGAAATTTAATCCTGCGTAGGATATGTCTAAAATTTTAATTGTCGGCGGAGGATCAATTGGTAAAAGACATTTGCGAAATATTTTGTTGCTTGGTGGTTATGAGCCAGGGATAGTTGAAATTCAAAGCGAGCGGGCTGTGGCTTTGCGCGAAGAATTTAAATGTTCGGTGTTCACGAATTTCCCCCAGGCTTTAACCGACTTTTTTCCAGAAATTGTTTTTGTATGTTCGCCATCAATTTACCATTTAGATCAAGCAAAACTCGCAGTTCAGCACGGCTGCCACATCTTTATTGAAAAACCACTATCCCACAATACTCAGGGTTTGAAGGAATTAATTTCCTTGGCAAAAGAGAAAAATATTGTAACAATGGTCGGGAGTAATTGGAAATTTTATCCGCTTTTTAAGATCATGAAAGAACTATTAGATACGGGCGCGATCGGTCGAGTACTATCAGCTCGTTGTCAGTTCGGTCAGTATCTACCGGATTGGCACCCGTGGGAAGATTATCGTCGTGGGTACAGCGCTAATCGTAAACTTGGTGGTGGGGTTTTACTTGATTCGCATGAATTTGATTATTTGACCTGGTTTTTGGGACCAGTTAAAAAAATAGTCACTTTTGCTGGTAAAACGAGCAACTTGGAAATTGATGTAGAAGATGTTTCGGAAACTATTTTGGCTTTTGTGAGTGGTGCCATTGGTGAGATTCATCTTGATTATGTCCAGCGTTTTTATCAACGGAATTATGAATTTTTTGGTGAAACTGGAACTATAACTTGGGATGTTAACCACAAAAAAGTATTGGTAAAAAGAGTGGGTGACGAACCTCAGGAACATTTACTTGAATCGGACTATGATTTTAATACCATGTATCTTGAGGAATTGAAACATTTTCTGTTAGCTGTTCAAAATAAATTACCGACCATCACACCAATTGAAAAAGGGGGGGGAATTGTTACCCTGATCGAAGCGGCAAAAATTTCAGCCGCGGAAAGTCGAGTGGTTGAATTATAAAATATGAAAGTTATTGCAATTGTTCAAGCTCGTATGGGTTCAACCCGTTTACCCGGCAAAATGACCAAAGAAATTTTGGGCAAGCCAATAGTTGAATATGTTTTTGATCGCGTGCGACCGTCTAAACGCCTAACAGAAATTTGGCTGGCTACGACTACGGATACTTCGGATGATGTGCTCGCAGAATGGGCAAAAAATCATGGAGTAAAATGTTATCGCGGTAGCATGAATGATGTTTTGGATCGATACTATCAAACTGCCAAATTGGCAGAAGCCGATGTGGTAGTTCGTATTACTGGTGATTGTCCATTGGCCGATTGTCAGGTTATTGATTGTGTAATTAATGAGTACCTGACTGAATATCCAAAATTTGACTATGTATGCAACACGCAGCCGCCTACATTTCCTGATGGACTTGATACCGAAGTTGTCTCGTTTGTTGCCTTGGAAAAAGCCTGGCAAGAAGCTCGCTTGTCATCGGAACGCGAACACGTAACGCCTTATATTTGGAAACACCCGGAAATTTTTAAGATTAAAAATATCTTCAACGATGTTGATTTATCTGGTTTACGTTGGACGCTTGATACGGAAGAGGATTTTGCGTTCATTCTTTTAATCATTGAAAGAATTGCGGCTGAATCAGAATATCCATATTTTCAGAAGATTTTGGAAATTATTCGCGAGCACCCCGAGTGGAAAAATATTAATGCTGGTTACAAACGGAATGAAGGTTATCAAAAATCAATAAATAACGATCCAGTTGTGTAGTTTTTATCTAGTTATCCACAACTATCCCCAAAATATAACATTTAAACAGACAGATAGTTTTATTTAGAGTATAATTAGGCCACAAGCATCAAAAATAAAAATTTATGGAAAATGAGTCAAACGGAAATAATTCGTGGCTCCAAGATAATATAATGAGCATATTGGTTTTTTTTTGTTTTATATTAATAATTTTGGTTGGATTTTTTTCCTATATTGTGTCTGATCTTAAAGCAAGTATAGCGGGAGACAAAACAACTGACATCAATAAAATAGAAACAGGTACCAATATTCCCCTCGATCAGCCGGATCAAAAAATAGCTCCAGTCGAAACAGTCAATCCGGGTCCCCAAGTACAGGTTAATTCCAGTGATCCGGGCGTAGAGCAAATTGTCAAAAAAGTTTTTAAGCATGTTTTTCTTCCGAGTGGCGAGGTACAGATTCAGACAATAACTAATGCTGATGAGCTTAGAAAAATTAATCCGCTTTTCTATCAGTTTGCAAAATCAGGCGATCATATATTGGTCTACAAAGACAGGGCGATACTATATGACCCTGTGGCAGATCTTGTCCTCGATATAATTCATATTGCTAATAAGTAATAACCAATATCCAATTTATTTTTTTTATTAAAAGTTTTATGAGAAAAAAATGTCTCAAAAAGATCTTGGATCTTTTTGTCTTAATGTCAATGGCACTTTTGCCTTTGAGTCCAGTTTTAGGAGCCAGTACTGTTGGAAACAATGTTTCAGTCGGTGGCACATTAGCGGTGACCGGAGCAACTACTTTGACTGGTGCAACTACTCTTGCTGGTGCCGCCACTCTTTCCAGTACGCTTGGTGTTACCGGTCTCTCAACTTTGACCGGTGGTTTTATTGCCGCTTCATCGACGGTTACAAATTTGAATGTCAGTGGTAATCTTTCAGCCTCATCAACAATGACTCTTGCTGGTGCCGCCACTCTTTCCAGTACGCTTGGTGTTACCGGTCTTTCAACTTTGACCGGTGGTTTTATTTCCAGTGCATCGTCCAGTATTTCAGGTGGATTAAATGTTAATGGAAATTTTAATGCTTCGGGAACTTCACGATTCGGTGCTAATTTGTTGTCAGGTACGAATGATAATTCTGATTTAGGTACTTTTGGAAGTGCGTTTTCAGACGTTTATTCTTCAGGTACAATATTTTCAAATGTAATACTTGCTAATGATGGAAGTATGACTGCGCCAGCCTATTCTTGGATAGGCGATAGTGACACTGGACTTTTTAGACCATCAGCAGGGGGTGCCACTGGTTTTATATTAGCTGTTAATGGTTTATCTCAACTTGCTATTTCAGCCAGCTCAACTATCCCTGCTGGTCGCGGAACTACTGGGTACTCTGTCAATTTAGGTCAGTATTACAATAGTTTGACTGACCGTGGTCCATTTGGAGATATCTATTCTTCCAGCAGTCTTTTTGCTGCCAGTAGTACGTTATCTAATACCGGTACCTCAACCTTATTCTTGGATTCGGCTAACTCTGCTAGAGGTGGACAAATTGTGTTTAAGGCTGCTAATGGAACAAGTTGTATGGCGCTGTACTTTGGTGTTGATACAATTAATGGCGGTGGTGCAGGACTTGGCTTGGCTACTTCAACTGTCACCTGCCCTAAATAATTTATATAGCCACCTAACCCTATGAAAAAGACACAGCACTTGCTTTTCATGGTGGCTATGCTCTACGCGCTTAGTCCGCTTTGGGCGCAGGCAGCTTTCAATGACGTAACAACTGATGGTGGTTCTGCCAGTATCGTATTGGATGATAGCAGTTCTTATGTCATTGACGCGGCCAATAGAGTAGAGTCATTTACCGCAAACGCGAGTACCATTGATTTTGTGGTTCTCCCCGGTTCAGTTATTTCCATTACCTCTAATGATCGAAAGAATTTCACTTACAGCGCTACAACCTGTGAAACCGTTGAGAAAACCTGTAACAGCGATCTTTCTCGATTATTTATTCAATGTAATAATCAATCCACTTCTCACACCGTAACCGTAACACCAAGTGGTACGTGTACAGCCAGTTCCGGTGGCGGAAGTAATGGAGGGGGCAGTAGTGCCCCAACCAAAAATCCAGAACCGGAAAAAGTGATAGCAAAACCAATAATGGTAGAAGTACCAAAGCCTGCTCCGGCAGAAATTAAACTGGTTCGCTATGAGTTTAAAAAACAGTTTGGTTCAAGTTCAAAAGGCGAAGATGTAAAACAATTACAATTGAGACTTAAGGAAATTGGTTTCTTACCGGCTACAACAGTGGTAAATGATAAATTTGGTTCGGCAACAGTATTGGCAGTCAAGAAATTCCAGAAAGCCAATGGTATTGCCCAAGTGGGTAATGTCGGCCCGGCAACTTTGAAGGCTTTGAATAAAGTTGCTTCGGTTCTTGTACCAACACCTGCTGTCACTGCACCAAATTCGGTTGTCGCTCCTGCCCCAATTGTGAATTCGGATAAATTCACCTTTATTAAACAGTTAAAGTCCGGTAATAATAATGCTGATGTTTTACAACTTCAAATTAAGCTTAAAGCATTGGGTTATTTGCCGGCATCAGTGACACCAAATGGAAATTTTGGTTCGGCAACAGTATTGGCAGTCAAGAAATTCCAGAAAGCCAATGGTATTGCCCAAGTGGGTAATGTCGGCTCGGCAACACTAAAAGCACTTAATAAGTAAAAATCGCAGTAAATAAAAAACCGTCTTAGATATTTGAAGACGGTTTTTTATTTACAACTAATTTCCATAATTCAAGATTAATGGAGGGTAATTAAGTGAGGATTGTGTGAAATTAATTCACAAGCTATACTAAGCTCTAATTACACAAAAATGTTCAACGATCTGCATCATCATCGTATCTTTTACCAGACCAAGGCTTTAAATGGTTTGTATTTTTCCATTTTCATCATGAATCTGGCCGAAAGTATGATTAGTATTTTTGTGCCGATTTATCTCTATACTCATGGCTATTCATTGGCTCATGTCATTCTTTTTTTCTTAATTAGTAATATTGCGTCGGTCTTGGGAGCCATCCCAGCCGCACATTTGGTGACGAAGATTGGTCCGCGATTGGCCATACTTTTTTCTACGCCTTTTTTAATTCTCTATTATTTTGGATTACCAATTATAACGTCATTCCCCATTTTGTTTTTCCTATTACCGATTATTTTGGCTGGCCGAGTTCTACTCTACAATTTTGGTTTTGATTTAAATTTTATTGCTCACGCTGATCGCCAAAATTTGGGGAGTGAATTGTCATACATTGCCATTGTTGGTATGGCCGCCGGTATAGCCGCGCCATTTTTGGCTGGTTTTATTATTTTATTTTTTACATACCAAACACTTTTTTTAATTGGCTCGTTTCTTTTGGTACTGTCAGTAATTCCATTATTTTTTTCCTCATCACCGAATCAAAATGTTTCATTCAAATCAAAAAAAGTTTTCCAATTGGCGCAAACAAAAACTATTTTCCCTGTCTTGCTTAGTTTTGGTGGCTATGCCATAGAATCGAGTATTGGCCGAATCGTCTGGCCGATTTTTTTAATTATCATAGTGGGCACGACAAATAAAGTTGGCTCTATTGTTACCGTGTCGGCTTTGCTAACAGTTTTTGTAATTGCTGTTGTCGGCAAACTTACTGATCGACTTAAACCATCCCATCTTTTGCAGTGGGGAACCGCGCTTTATTTTTTGGGTTGGCTCGGAAGTGTGTTGGCAACCACGACCGCCACGGTTTTCTTGGCTGATTCGTACCGAAAAATTATTGAACGGTTTATTCTGTTACCGTGGTCTGCCTCATTTTATCGGCTAACATTGAATTCAGTTTATTTTGAGAGCGTGGTTTTGCGTGATATGGTTTTTAATGGGAGTCGAGTTTTAGTTTTGCCGTTCCTAATGATGGTGAGTGTGTTTTCTTCCCATCCTTATGCCATTATGTTCATAATCGCTTCGTTCGGTACGCTTTTTTATCCGCTTATCATTCGCCGTCAAGTACTTGCGTAAGTTGCTAATTTCCTTTAGACTATCTAGATAAAACTAACTTTTACAGGTAATAAAAGTATGAACATCCTCTACATAGGCGGCGGATTTGTGGGCGCTTGTTCGGCCGCGGTGTCGGCTGATTCCGGTCATCAGACTTTGATTTTTGATGTTGATCAAGAAAAAATTAAAAAGTTGGAGAGCGCTGACCGCGATATTATTGAATCCTGCTTGCATGAAAAAGGTCTAGGTGATCTGTTGATTCGCAATCGTGATCGTTTAACATTTACCACGAGTGTTGCGGATTTGGCTACATTTTGCGAAGACGTTCACGTCGTGTTTATGTGTTTGCCCACGCCGGAAAAAGATGGGGCAGAAGGCGAGTCAGACTTGTCATATTATGAAAAATCAGTGGAAACGATTGGGCCGATTTTGACTCGTCGAAATAATGGTAACCAAACTAATCGGTTGGTAATTGTAAATAAAAGCACGGTGCCGATTCGGATGATTGATTACACGGCAGAATTGTTTGCCCGCCAAGGGGTGCAAAATTTTGGCATAGTTTCCAATCCGGAATTTTTAGTGGAAGGCAAAGCCATTGCCGATTCCATTCATCCGGATCGCGTGGTTGTAGGCGCGAATAATGAAGCTGATTTTGTGGTGATGCGTGAAGTATATCGTCGGTTTTATGATTCGAGCACGGTTAAATACATTGAAGTGAATCCTTACGAAGCAGCCTGCGCCAAACTTTTGGCGAATTTTTTATTGTTTAATAAAATTGTTACGGCCTATGATGTGGTTGGGCGCACGGCTGAATATTTTGACAATGTAAATTATGAAAATGTTCGAAAAATCTTAGTGGCTGATCCACGTATTGGTGCTTGGGGACTGTATGATAGTTTGTTTGCTGGCGGAAGTTGTTTTATCAAAGACGCGGCTTCGCTCGCGCATCAACTGGAAACTGCGGGCACGCACGCGTATTTAGTACGCGGAATTTTGGAAGCGAATGTTTTTCAGCGTGATCATTTTTTGAGTCGCGCCGAAACTGAAGCCAAGTTTGAATGGGCGGGGAAAACCGTGACTGTGCTTGGTTTGGCTTTTAAGCAAGATACCAATGATTTGCGCAATTCCGGCGCCATTGGCATTATTCAACAACTACTTGGCTCAGGCGTTGCCACGATTAAAACCTATGATCCGGCGGCGCAAGATGAAGCCAAAAAATATTTTGCTCCAGAAAAAAATCCACTCTACCAAAAAATTGAATATGCGAATAGTGTTGCCGAGGCTCTGACCAATTCTCAAGCTGCCATTATTTGCACTGATTGGTCGCAATTCAAAACATTGGTTGATGTTATTACGGCTACGGTAAAACCACCATATTTAATTATGGATGGACGTCGGATTATTCATCAAGCCTATTCAATTTTGCAAGCGGCTGGTTATGATATTATTGCGGTTGGTTCGCCGTTTTTGCCGGGGAATATAAACACGTTAAGGAAATTAAAATAAAAATTCACTACTATCCATTCGGTTGTCAATCATCCCAACTGCGTCACTTGCTCGGTTGCCATCATGTCAGTCATCGCCGCTCGCTCGCAGTATATACTCAGTGAATGGCTCGCTCCCTACATTGTCCGCTCGGCTTTGATTATATATAGTATAGATTCAGCCTCGCGTTCAAATCCCGACATGTCGGGACTGACTGACATGAATGCCAACCTCACTAATGTCAATGTGAAAAATTCGGTCTACTGAATAAGTAAATAAGTGTATTTAATTATAAGTATATGCCCAATTATCTGGTAACCGGCGGCGCTGGCTTTATTGGCACTAATTTAGTTAAAACTTTATTGTCTGAAGGACATAGTGTTCGCGTTTTTGATAATTATGTAGGCGGAAATTTTCCTGAACGCCATCAAAAAGAAGCCGAGTATATTGTTGGTGATATTCGTGATAAAGATGCTCTGGTCAAAACTTTCGTTGGCATCGATGGTATTTTTCACTTGGCCGCAGTTCCACGTGTCAGTTATTCGGTAGAACATCCGTTGGAAACTCATGATGTAAATGTAAATGGAACATTAAATGTTTTGGAAGCCGTACGTTCGGCTGGAGTCAAGCGGGTAATTTTTGCCTCGTCATCCGCCGCGTTGGGCGATCAACCTCAATATCCGGTTCCGGAAACAGCTGTTCCCAAACCAATTAGCCCTTATGGACTTCATAAATTAGTTGGTGAGAATTATTGTCGTCTATGGTCAACATTCTATGGATTGGAAACTGTCTCATTGCGTTATTTTAATATCTACGGTGAATACATGGATCCGAATGGCGCCTACGCTTTGGTGGTTGGCAAATTTATGGCGCAAAAAAAACGCGGTGAGCCGCTTACTATTTGCGGTGACGGAGATTATTACCGCGATTACACGCATGTGCAGGATGTGGCCAAAGCCAACATACTGGCTATGACGAGTACTAATGTTGGTCATGGAGAAGTAATTGAAATCGGTGGTGGACATCCGTATTCAGTCAACGAAGTGGCCGCGTTAATTGGCGGAGCGACAACAAACATTCCGGCTCGAGCGGCTGATATGCGTTTTACTCAAGCAAATCTAGAGAAAGCAAAAACGCTTTTGGGCTGGGAATCAACCATTACTTTGCCCAATGGAATCGCCGAACTCAAAAAAATCGAAGGAGTGGAATAAAGGTTTAGCGTCCCATCATGCGGATCATTACATTAATGGTTCGTAAAAGGATGGAACAATCCAAAAGAAAAGACCGATTTTTAATATAAAAAAGATCGTATTGCAGTTTTTGAATGGCTTCAGAAACCGTTCCGGCATAATGCTGATTGATTGCGGCCCAGCCCGTAATGCCCGGTTTTACCAACAGACGCAAATGATAATAAGGCATCACCGCTTCCAGTTTTTGTACAATTTCCGGCCGTTCCGGTCGTGGTCCGATCAAGGTTATGTCTCCGCGCAAAAGATTTATAATTTGCGGTAATTCATCCAAACGCGTGCGCCGTAAGAATTTTCCCACTGCAGTTACGCGCAGATCATTGTGCTCAGCAAATTGCGCGCCTTTGGTTTCTGCACTGCCATCGGCCGACAACACGTACATGGTGCGGAATTTATATAAAGAAAATTGTTCGCCGCTTCGACCCATGCGCAATTGTTTGAAAATTATCGGTCCGCGCGAATTTATTTTAATGGCTAGAGCCGCAAACGGAAGCAAAATGATGAGTACAGCAGCCAAAAAAATCCCGGCTATATAGTCCAAACCCCGACGAATGCTTTCGTACGCCGGATGTTCCAGATTAATTAAATTACTAATAAACCAACTATCCGAATAACTGGATGCCGGCACTTGTCCGGTAATATTTTCGTACAATGAAGAAAAATCAGTGATCCGTACTGGCCAAAATAATAATTCGTACAATTCACGCACAATATCCGGATTATCTTTATAACTGGGCGCAGTTACCACGATTTGGGCTTTGTGCGTGGTTATGGCCGGACGAATCGCGGTTAAACTGTAGTATACTTCGATTCCCGGAGGCAAATGGGAATTTTTTAGAGTTCGTGAAGGATCAAAAATCGCCACGATATGATATCCTTTTTCCGGAGCCGATGTAATCAAATTAATCAATTCATTGGTCTGTTCATCAAAACCAACAAAAATAACTTTGGTTTGCAATCTAGATATGGCAAGAGTGTTTGAATAAATCAGACGCCAAAGTGCGCTTAAACCGTATCCAATGGCCACACTCAATACTAAAATTGTTTTTGGCGTAATCATTGTTTCGCCTTGCAAATAAAACGCGATTATACTAATGACCAGAGAAACAGCTGCCGACTGAGCCATGCGCCGATAATAGTCGGCTGCTCCTACTTTACCCAAGTCATACAAACCACTGATATAATTGATAATTGACCACAAAATAAATAATTTTAAAAAGAGCGGCACATGCAGAGCAATGACCGTGCTTGATGGAATAGTTAATTGACGCAGACCCAAACTAATGAAAATTGCCAGCGCATAGGCAACTGCGTCTCCTGTTATGAGAATAATTTGCTTTATTCGGTAGATAAAATTCATATTGCGGACAAGATTCAAACTATGTTATAATTGAGACCTTAAATGTATATCATATTTGAACAAAAATAACAAGATGAAACAGTCTTTTTTTATAAAAAGCATTAGCCTTATTTCTTTGGTTTTTTTGGGATTTCCGCTTTTGGCTTGGGCGCTCACGAGCAATGACCCGAAAAGTTTTCAAACCGCTTATGAACAAACCGGAGTGTACAGAGCTTGGGATTATTCCACCGGATCAGCCGATGTTATTGTCGCCGTCATTGACAATGGTTTTGATACCTTTCATCCGGATTTACAGCAAAATGTTTGGAAAAATACCAAAGAAATTCCGGACAATAAAATTGATGACGATCATAACGGTTATGTGGATGATGTCTGGGGCTGGAGTTTTTTGGATGGAACCAATAATCCACAGCCATCGGTCGCCAATTTAACTGCGGAAGAAAAAAAAGACGGCTTGTTTAGTCATGGTACTTTTGTGGCCGGAGTTATTGGCGCAGTCGGAAATAATAATCGTGATGGTGTTGGGATTAATTGGCGAGTTAAATTAATGAATATTCGTGTTTTGGGAAATAATGGATACGGGGAATTGGCACCATTGGGCAAGGCTATTCGGTATGCCGTGGATAATGGCGCTCAAGTAATTAATGTCAGTATGGTTGGAGATAAAGATGAAAATACTGCGAGCGCAGTTAAGTATGCGTATGAAAAGGGTGTAGTGGTTGTGGCGGCCATGGGTAATTACAATGGCAATTTAAATAACAATTTAATGTATCCGGCTTGTGCTGATGCTGATACTGGATTGACCATGGTTTTGGGTGTGAGCGCCGTCAATGCCGAGCGTCGCCTGGCTTCTTTTTCCAATACCGGTTCAAAATGCGTGGATATAACTGCGCCCGGAGTGGATATTGGTTCAACTGTTCGTTATTCGCCCAACGATGGATTGTCTGAAACTTATGTGCGTGGCTGGCAAGGAACATCATTTGCCACGCCGTTTGTTTCTGGAGCCGCGGCTTTGGTCAAAAGTATTCGGCCCGAATGGAAAGCGCCACAAATTTATGAAGCATTGTTGTCAACCACGCATCATACGCCGGCCAATGATGAAGCGGCTTACGCGCAATCGTATGGCAGAGGATTATTGCAAGTGCATCGTGCCGTGGCCTATGCCATGGGGTTAACCATTCCGCCAACGATGTTTGAAACTTCCACAACAAATATCGTGAGCACTACTATGTTTGCTGTTTTGCCCAAGAATCAAAAAACTTTTAGCGTAATCTGGCCAAACAGTGAATTGCGCGATGGTTATGCGGATAATTCGGAATTGGGCGCAATCTATGAACGGCCGGAAGCCAAAAATATTGAGAGCATCACTGCTGTTGGCGTGGGACGGGATCAGAAAATTATAACTGCTCGACCAAAAAATAAAACTGAACGGCAAATTACCGTGTATAATTATCGTTGGCAAGAAGAATCCAATTGGAATGTGTCGGCAAAAGGATCGGTCAATGTTTCGGCCATTTGGCGTGAATCCGGTTTAACGATTGGAGTCGCGCCAACAACGGCTGACACACAGATTTATTGGCTGTATGATAGCGCGGGAAATGTATTGGAGAGTAAGGCGCAAAAAATTATGCATAATGGCGCACGCGTTTTAGTTGGTGCCACCGATGTTTATGCGGTCGTGGGGCATAGTGCCAAAAATAAACAAACCATAAATATTTTTAATTATAAAGATGGTCAAATAATAACGGAATTTACCGCCGATGAATATACGGCGTTGCAAAATACTCCGATTGTGCCAACTGCGGCTTTGGGTGATGTGGTCGGAAACAGCGAACCGGAAATTATATTGGGAAGCGCGTTGGGCGCAAATGACATGATTACGATTTATTCTGCCAACGGTTCTTTGGTTCGCTCATTTGCGCCGTTTGGTAACGGCGCTGGTTTGGGAGCGACTGTTTCATTGTTTGATGCGGATGGCAATGGTTCGCTTGATATTGTAACCGGTTCAGTTATTAAGCCCACAACACTTCGTGCTTGGTCTGGTCGCGCTAAACTGGTCGCGGAGTGGTCGGTTCAGAATGTTTTTAAAAATTTTTTTCTTTTACCGCGTAAATAATTTTATGACAAATACTCAGGTTCCTATTTTTGAAAAAAAAAATGTTTTGGTTACGGGCGGAGCCGGTTTTATCGGTTCGCATTTGTGCGAACGTCTTTTGCGCGAAGCCAAAGTGATTTGTATTGATGATTTGTCCAATTCCGCTATTCGCAACATTGAACATTTATTGCAATATCCGGATTTTGAATTTATTAAATTTGATGTGAATCAGCCGTTGGATTTGAATGCATTTCCGGAATTGGACAAATTTCGCGTTAAGTTTCAAGGAATTCAAGAAGTGTATCATTTGGCTTGTCCCACTAGTCCCAAAAATTTTGCCAATTTAAAAATTCATTCACTATTGGCTAATTCACGAGCCATACTTTCCACGCTTGATTTGGCGGTTAAATATAAGGCCAAATATCTGTTCGCTTCCAGTTCAGTCGTGTATGGCGACGCGACTGAAGATCATAATATTTTTGCCGAAAATGATGAATCCAGCCACCTCAACCATCTCTCGCCGCGCGCGTGTTATGATGAAGGCAAACGATTCGCGGAAACGTGCGTGGAAACATATCGACAAGTTTATCATATTGATGCCAAAATCGCGCGCGTGTTTACCACTTATGGTCCGCGCATGAAACTGCGTGACGGTTTGCTGATTCCGGATTTTATTTTAAACGCGATCGAGGGCAAAGATTTGGTTATTTATGGCAATGAACAGCTCCAACAAACATTGTGTTATGTGACTGATATGACGGATGGCTTGGTTCGTTTAATGAATTCCGGAATTACCACTACGATTGTTAATCTTGGTTCGGATGAATCACTCAAAATGCTGGACGTGGCGCAAGGAATTATTACTTTAACCCGGTCAACCTCGCGCGTGGTGTTTGAAGCGCCGTTGGTATTTTTGACGCGCAAAGGCACGCCGAATTTAACGCGCGCCAAAGAAGAATTGGGTTGGTTGCCGTTGGTGCGACTGTCGGACGGATTGCAGAGAACAGTTGATTTTACCGTGGCGAACAAAGAGGCGCTTTTGTAAGATTTAATACATCAAGGAAATTAAAAAAATAAAAATCAAATTAATTAAATTCTATCCGTTCGGTGTCAATCATCCCAACCGCGCCGTTCGCTCGCAGATAAACTCACTGAATGGCTCGCTCCCTACATTGTCCGCTCGGCTTTGATTATTTACAGTATTACATCAGCCTCGCGTTCAAATCCCGACATGTCGGGACGTTATGGGATGATTGCCAACCTCACTAATGCAGCAGCGAAAGATTCGGTTTAATGATAAGCAAAATGTAGACGAATATACTTTTGCTGAAAGCTGAGTATATTGACTTACTGAGAATGCATAATCCGTCAGACTATCAGTTGAACAAAAGGATATCGTCGAATTTTGCTTAAGAGGGAGTATCGATGAAATTTGATTAAGACTTAGGAAACGGAGTTTGATTACGAGAGAGTAAAGACGAAGTTTGCTTACGAGTTAGTAAAAAATTTATTTTATATGATAATGATATTAGTTCCCGCACACAATGAAGCCAAAACAATTGAAAATGTGGTGAAACAATTGTTATTTGTCGGGGACAAGGTGGTGGTCATTGATGATGGTTCCACTGATGACACTGCTTTGTTGGCCGGCAATGCCGGCGCCACAGTTTTGCGTCATACGTTAAATCGCGGTCAAGGCGCGGCACTGGAAACCGGGCATACTTATGCCAGACAGAGTAATGCGGATTTTGTGGTTCATTTTGATGCCGACGGTCAATTTGATTTCCGCGATATTCCGCGCGCTTTAGCAAGCATGAAAGAAAAAAATGTTGATATAATTTTGGGCTCTCGTTTTTTGGGCAAGGAACAAAAAATCCCTTGGCTTAAGCGCGCGGTGATTCTGCCCTTTGCTCGAAACATTGATCGACTCTTTGGGTCAGTTTCGCTTTCTGACGCGCACAATGGCTTTCGCGTTATGAATCAACGTGCGCTCAATTTCATTCAATTGACCCAAGATCGGATGGCGCATGCCACGGAAATTCCGCAATTGATTCGCCGATATAATTTACGCTACGCTGAATTACCGATTTCCGTTTCCTACCACGAATTTGGCCAAGGACCGATTGGAGGATTTAGAATCGTGCGCGATTTATTAGTCGGTAAATTTATGTAATATGTGGAAAAAATATATAACTCGTAGGTTGGCTGTCCAGGTTGCGCAAGCTTGGAATTATGGCTGGGGAGAAGCCATGAAAAAAGTATACGGAATATCTCTAACTGATACTTTAGTTTTTCGTGATGACACAAAAACAGAATACTATGTTGAAACCAAACAACACGAAAAATATGTTGCGGGTTTATATTCTCTTTTGGAAAATGTCACTTTTATTAAAAATTTTCACCAAGATGCGCAAGCCAAACTTGAAAATATATTACAGATTACGATTGACGAATTCTCTATAGACCTAGACAAACTAAGTAACAAAAAACTTTTCCATATATACAAAGATTTCGTTTTACCAAATGTAGAACAATTCTATATAAGGATGTGGACAGTGTTTAATATCGGCGAACCATTGTCAGACGTGGTAAAAAGTAAATTGATAAAAAGTGTAGTGAATAAGGAAAAAATCAGTGATTATTTATTAAATTTGTCTTCTCCCTTATTTCCAAATGACATCATAAATGAAAGAATTGATATTTTAAAAATTTCCTTGAAGCTTAAAAAATTAAATAAAAATGAAACTATAAGTTTACTACAAAAACATACGGAAAAATATAAACATATTCCCATGTTTGATTTTGATCACGCGCCTCATACCATAAAATATTTTCAAAAAGAATTATCAGAAATTACCAATCCGAAAAAAGAATTGGAGGAATTGAAGAAAAGTTTTAAGCAACGCGGTTCTGATTTCAAGGCAATAGTAAATAAAATTAAACCCGACAAGGAATTTAATAGTTTACTGGTTTTTTTAAAAGAGAATGTTTTTTTACGTGACTATCGTGACATGATTAGGCAAAAACTCAATGTGGAATTAAGAAAATTTTATAGTGTCTTAGCCATGAGATTGAATATCACTGTTGAACAAATCGCCACTTTAAGCAATGAAGAAATACAAAAAAGTTTAAAAGATAATAATTTTTTTTCAAAGAAAACAGTAGCCGAAAGAGAAAAGAATTATTTGCTAATCCAAAAAACAAACAAAGTACAAATTTATTCTGGGAAAAAAGCAGTTGAAAAATTCAATCAAGAAGTTGGGAACATTAATTATAATAATGTCAACGAGATATCTGGGTATGTCGGGTCAAAAGGAGTAGTAAAAGGTGTTGTTAAAGTAATATATACAAACAAAGATCTAAAAAAGGTCAAAAATGGCGATGTTTTAGTTACTACTATGACCAGACAAGATTTTATCTCTGCCATAAGAAAGGCATCTGCTTTGGTAACAGACGAAGGCGGTGTTACGTGTCATGCCGCCATAATTGCTAGAGAATTAAATAAACCGTGTATCGTAGCTACAAAAAATGGAACAAAAATTTTAAAAGATGGTGATTGGGTGGAAGTTGATGCTTTTAAAGGAATTGTAAAAAAAATTATCTGATATGCAAATTATTTTCCAAATTATTTTTAGTTTATTCGCCATAGCCGCTTTGGGATTGGTGTGGCGACGGCGCGCTGATGGCTTATTAAGTAAACACAGTGCTTTGTGGTGGTCTATCATTTGGCTCGCGGTTTTGGCTCTGGCTTGGTATCCCAACAGCACGCAAGTTTTGGCCGATATACTGGGGATTGGTCGCGGTGTTGATTTGGTAACGTATTGCGCGTTGGCCTTTTTGTTTTTTACTATTTTCCGTTTGACCATAAAAATAGAATCATTACAGCGTGACATTACCAAAGTTGTTCGTCGTGATGCATTGGAAAAAAATAATATATGAAAATCGCCCAAATAGTGTGTCGGTATCCGCCATATTACAGTGGCATGGGAACAGTGGTTTTTGAAACCGCGGTTAATTTGGCGAAACGCGGACATAGTGTGGAAGTGATTACGCCGGAATATTATGAAGCCAAAGAAATAAAAGAGGTTGACGAGCCGGAAGAAAAAATCCATGCGCCGCGATTGCAAAAGGAAATTGATTACGCGCGGCGACTGGAACCAAGCGTCACGTATGGTAATGCGGCTAGGTTGCCGAATTTGGATAAAGAACTGGCGGAATTTGACATTGTTCATTTGCACTATCCTTTTTTTGGAACAGCCAACGCCGTGCGACGTTGGAAGCAAAAAAATCCCCACAAGCCTTTGGTCGTAACCTATCACATGGATACGCGCGCGACCGGTTGGCTGGATTTAGTGTTTAAATTATACGCGCGTTATTTTATGCCGAAAATTTTGAGTGTGGCTGATGCCATAGTTTCGGCTTCGTTTGATTATATTCAGGCGAGTGATGCGCGCGATATCTACGCGTCACAAGCCAAAAAATGGCGGGAAATTCCGTTTGGCGTTGATATTGAACGATTTTTTCCCGCTAAATCAAATATAGAATTTTTAACTAATCTGGGACTTGATTCAAATTTGCCAACGGTTTTATTTGTGGGAGGAATGGATCATGCGCATTTTTTTAAAGGCGTGCCGATTTTGTTGGAAGCTTTATTTTTGGCCAAGGAAAATGGCAAACCGATTCAAGCCATATTCGTCGGTGACGGTGAAAGGCGTGAACAGTTTATGCTCAAGGCCAAAGGTTTGGGTTTGGATTCTTTGGTGGTTTTTTCCGGTCGCGTGGAACATAATGATTTACCTCGTTTTTATCAAAATAGTGATATACTAGTTTTACCGTCAACCACGAGCAGTGAAGCATTTGGTATGGTTTTGCTGGAAGCATTCGCGAGTGGCACGCCGGTTATTGCCAGTGATTTACCCGGAGTGCGAACTGTAGCCACTCAAGCCGGTAGCGTGGTAAAACCAAATGATCCCCAAGATTTGGCGCGCGCGCTGCTGGAATATTTTTCTCCGGAAGTTGATCGCGCGGCCTGGCGAGTCGCGGCGCGTGATGTGGCGGAAAAAATATATGCGTGGCCCGGGATTGTGGCGCGGTTGGAGGATTTGTATGTTTCATTGTTGAAAAAATAAACTAAACACATTAAGAAAATCATTTTAATTTTAAATATATGGGAAATTTCAAACGCGGCATTTTTTTGGGAGGATTATTAGGCGCTGGATTGGCCTGGCTTTCCGTTACCAAAGAAGGCAAAGCCATGCGCGACCAAGCAATGGAGCATGGAGTGAAAGTTTATGAACGCGTCAAACGCGAATTACCCAAAACCGCGGCTTGGAAAAAAATGACCAAGTCGGATTTTGCCAAAGTTGTGCAAAAAATCGCGGATGATTATTCAGCCGAGTTCGGTCTGGCTAAAAAAATTACCAATACTGTTGTCGCGTTAGTGGTGAGTCAATGGAATAAATTGAAAAAGGAATAGTAACAATTTAGACTAGAAAAATGATGTCAGAGCTTATTTAATTTGGTTGGTAAAATGCAATCTTCTTACCATCGTCCCCGAGACGATAGCCGTTCGAATTTTTCCAAGCGTATCCGTGTGGCAGTATTTTTTTTATTTTTTGGAATTGTCTGCATAATCGCGCGGTTATTTTTTTTAATGATCATTCAGCATGATTTTTATACGGCATTGGCCGCCACTACGCAAGAAACATCAGGCACATTGTTTCCGCGTCGCGGTCAAATTTATTTATCGGACGCGCGGACGGGTGCGACGTATCCATTAGCCTTAAACAAAGATGTTTTTTTATTGTATGCTGACACGCGTGATATCAAAGACAATGAAACTGCAGAAAAAATCGCCACGATTTTGGAAAATAAATTTACCTATATGCCTGATCGCCGGATAACCGTTCTGGCTCAACTAAACAAACGGATTGATCCATACGAGCCTTTGGAACAAAAATTAAATCAAGAAACAATGGAGGAAATTAAAAAATTGGATTTACCCGGCTTGCATTTTGTGCGTCAAACACATCGCACGTATCCGGAACACAATTTGGCCGCGCATATTGTGGGATTTTTAGGCAAAGATAATGCGGGCAATGAACTTGGTCGTTATGGAATTGAAGGTTATTGGCAAAAAGAATTGGCCGGAAGCGGTGGATTTTTTGCCGGACTCAAAAGCGCTTCGGGAAATTGGATTCAAGCCGCGGCCAATGGTTTTAAACCGGCCCAAGATGGTGTTGATTTAATTTTAACGATTGACAGAACTTTGCAATATAAAGCCTGCGAACGTTTACGCCAAGGACTGATTGAATATGGCGCGACGAGCGCCGCGCTCGTAATTATGGATCCCCAAACTGGCGCGATTTTGACCATGTGTTCTTTGCCGGATTTTGATCCCAATCAATATGGTAAGGTGGAAGATCCTAACGTGTATAACAACGCGGCAATTTTTACGCCATACGAACCCGGTTCGATTTTTAAACCAATTGCTATGTCGGCGGCACTTAATCAAGGTGTGGTAAATCCGGACACGCCATTTCGCGATACCGGCCGACGCGATGGTATTTGTGAAAGTCCCATTCAAAACGCCGGCAATAAAATTCATGGTGATCAAACTATGACCGGAATTCTGCAAAATTCCATTAACACTGGCATGGTATTTGTGGCCGAACAATTGGGCAAACAAAAATTTGTGGATTATATTAAGCGATTTGGATTTGGCGTGGAAACCGGCATTGAGCTTGATACGGAAACCAGCGGCACGATTAATTCTTTATCTGTTAATAAAAGCAATAAAATTGATTGTTATACGGCCACAGCCGCGTTTGGTCAGGGGATTACGATTACTCCACTCCAAGCAGCAGTGGCATTTTCCGCCATTGCCAATGGTGGCACGCTGATTAAGCCGTATATTATAAAAGAAAAAAAGTTTAGCGATGGTCATGTAGAAATTACCAAACCAAAACCGGTTTATTCGGTTTTATCGCGCAAAGCCGCCAGTCAATTGGGCAGTATGCTGGTGTCAACAGTTGACAAAGGATATAGTGGCCGCGCTCGCGTTCCCGGCTACAATGTTGCCGGCAAATCCGGAACAGCCGAAATTCCCGGACCGGGCGGATATACCAAAACCTACAATCATTCATTCGTGGGTTTTGCTCCGGCCAATGATCCAAAGTATGTCATGCTGGTAAAATTTGAAAAACCCACTGCGGCTTACGCGGAAAGTACAGCTGCGCCGGTTTTTGGTGAACTATCAAAATTTCTTTTGGAATATTTTAGTGTCCCGCCCACGCGTGATGTGAAATAAAACCCAAAATAACTCTATGCATAAGTTAACATACATCCTGCACTCCTTGGAAACCCAAGGACTATGCAAGTACACCGACTATCGTATGGAGTAAAAGGATTTGTCAGACTGGCTCGGTA
>Ga0209542_10007000_pt1 | contig 21660 bp, 32 predicted proteins | sample RifCSPhighO2_01_FD_184028 | JGI IMG/M metagenome (GOLD analysis project Ga0209542, IMG submission 184028) | Soil microbial communities from Rifle, Colorado - Rifle CSP2_plank highO2_0.1 (SPAdes) (version 2) | ecosystem: Environmental > Terrestrial > Deep subsurface > Rock core/Sediment ... | reverse complement strand
AAAAAGGATGGTGGATTACACTATAATTGGGCATGCCCTCCAGCTCGCCGGGATATTCCTTGCGTTTATCGCCGCCGGAATTTCATTTCTTTTTGCGCTGCAGATTAAGGGGGGCGCCATGGGAAAGGCTGCCATACTGAGCGCCATTGGCTTTGTGGTGCTTGCATTCGACATACTGATGACATACCTCGGCGCAATAACCGGGCAGCTTGACATGATTCATATTACTCTTTTCTGGCCGCTGCTGGGATTCATTACGCTGGCAGGGTTCGGCATAATTGCATATGCGCAGTACAAGATGTACAGGGTGGTGAAATGAGGCCGCACAATGCATTTTTAATCCTGGGGCTGGCTCTTCTGGCCCTTATACCGCTCTGGCTGTTCTTTATCCTGCCTGAGCTCACCAAAGTTCCTGCAGATTACTCCTATCATGCAAGTTTTATCTCAAATGTCAATTTAAGGCCTGAAATCAACGGCGAGTGGCTGGGAAGCGAGATACAAAATACATATGTAGATGTACGCCCATTGCGCTGGGACAATAAGGTTATGCTCCTCAACGAGATGTTCAGGGCTGAGAGCGTAGAAGGCGAGGTTTCTTACGAGCTCGAGCTTAAATTTGCAGTTGACAGAAACACAAGAAAGAATGCAGAAGGGCTTGGTGAGGGGCTGAAAGAAGGCTTCTTTTTGCTTCCTATGCATGTTGAGAAAACAAGCTATCCGATATGGGCATTTGGATACTATCACAGCGCGAAATTCAGTTTTGCAGGGGAAGAAGATGTTAAGGGCATTAAAACGTACCGGTTTTCTGTCGTTAATGAGCTTTCCGACGACACGGAAGGATTTGCGCATCTCGAGCTTGTGCCCGAGAGATACAATGCGCTTTCTGAATATACCTCAAACATCTGGGTGGAGCCTGTTTCCGGCATTATTGTTAAGTATGAAGATAAGGGGATAAGCTATTATGCAGAAAAGGAAACCGGCAAAAGGGTTTGGGATTTTGACGAATGGAGCAGCAGGTTCAGCGAAGATACAGTTGCGAACATGGCGGGAACTGCAGGAAGGGAAAGGCAGAAAATAATCGTTTTTGAGCTGATAATTCCGCTTTTGCTTGGCGCAATCGCCCTTGCGCTTTTTGCAGTGGCATTTATTGGGGGGGGGCGTAGAAGATGAAGATTACCTCTAGGATGATTGCCATACTAGTGGTAATGGCATTAATCCCCATTATTTCATTAGGCATGCTTAGCTATTTCGGAGCAAGTGACCTTTTAGTGCATCCAAGCAAGGACATGGTAAAAGGCATTGCTGGGTTGGAAGCAGTTTCTGAGCTCAAGGTAAAAATTATTGAAGACTTTTTCAGGGAGAGAAAGGCCGATATCCGCGTTGCGCAGGATTTCTACAACATAAAAACAAACCTGCCAATCGTCACAAAATACGCATCCGACAGGAGCAATCCTGAATATCTCGGGGCAAAAAAAATGCTTGACGGCCAGCTCAGGACATTCCAGAAGGTTTATGGCTACTTGGACATTATGCTTGTAAGCCCGGATGGCAGGATAGTGTATTCTTCAGACGAAGTGGACGAACAAGCAGACCTTGGCGAGCCCCTTGACAATATTTCATTCTCACAAGGCAGAAGGGGAGTCTACCTTAGCGATGTTTTTGTCCACGCTATTGGGGGCAGGGAGCGTGTCCAGATGCTTATGACAGCGCCCGTTTACAGCCTCAGCAACCAGTTTATCGGAGAGATAGCATTTGAAATCGGCATGAACGGGATTTATGGGATTGCCAATATAACAACCGGCCTCGGAGATACAGGAGAAACTGTAATTGCAGCGAGAATGAAAAACCATGAGGGAAAGTTCATTATGGGGCACGAGACGTTCAGAAAAGGGGAGCATGCATTGGTGCTGAACGAGCTACGCAACAGGCCAAACTCCGCCATGCGCACGGAAATCTTCTTTGGGGACGAGTTCGGGTTTCCATTGCAGGAGGCTGTACGCGGCGTCGAAGGCTCCGGAATCTCGGTTGACTACAACGGCGTAAAGGTGCTTGCTGTGTGGAAGCATATCACTGAGCCCGACTGGGGGATTGTGACAAAGATAAGCATGGAAGAGGTAACTGAAGATTTGTATGTCCACCGGGACAAGATATTGCTGGTAGCCGTAATTTCTATAATAATTTCGGTTTTCATAGCGCTTCTCCTTTCAAGGTCCCTGACAAAACCTATTCTGGATTTAAAGGAAACGCTTGAGGCTATTTCGCATGGCAAACTTGAGGCAGAGACTGGAGAACTAAAGGAGAGGCCTGATGAGATAGGAGACCTCGCAAGGTCATTTGAAAGGATATCGAAGACCATGAAGGTTGCTGTCATGGAGAAAAAAATAGCTCCGTTTGGAGAGGAAAAGGCAAGGCCTGAAAAGGAATTTGAAAAGGCATTCAGGCTGAAAAGGGGAAAGCATGGAAGATAGAAATGTGGTACTTGCAACATTTGCCGTAAGAATCGCAGTTGCAGCTTTTATATTTCTTGTCTACTCAAAAAACAGAAACAAGCTTGCACTCTACACGGGGCTTTTTGTGCTTTCACTTGGGTTAAGCGCACTTTTCAGGTATCTTAACATGGTGACAGGAAGCCTGTTCATGTATTTTCTCCTCAGGTTTTTCGTCTACATCGGACCGGTATCCCTGCTGTGCGGAATTGGCTCTGTCGGAGCTGGCTGGGTAAGAAGGTACAAGGTTGCCCTGATTTCGGGGATTGTGCTTTCAATCGGCGCCTTTGCAGAAACCTACATTTTTGGCGGCCCCGCCGCCGAGGCTACCTACGCCCTTTTCCCTTCGCAGATTATTGGCGGCATCATTCTGCTGGTGTGCGCTTATTATTTTCTAACCTCTGGCGCAAGGATTCATCCCCTGGGAAGATTCCTTCTGGGCTGGGGGATAGCCCTTGAAGGCTTTTTGTTCCTTTTAGGCGGATTCTTGCTCCAGAAGGGCCTTGTGTCAACCGCATATTACCTCGGATTAATTTTCTTTCTTATGATTGGGGCAGGCTGTGCGCTCTGCACAGGGTACAAAAAATGAGAATCGGAGCATTGATAATTGCAGGGTTTGTTTTGCTTTTGGCTGCTATGACGATTATATGCCACCTCATATTGTCAAACGCATTTGAAGAAGCCGCTTCGCTCCAGAAAATTGCCGACAGCCAGACTGACCATCTTGTGACTACAGTTGGCAACATTGCGCCTGCAATGAGCGAACTTCATATCGAGGTTGAGAGGGTGATAGAAGAAAATGCCAGCACGCAGAGCATTGATGAACTGCTTACTGGGTTTGAGCGGTCAGTGCGGGAGCACACTGAAAGCATGGAAAGGACCGAATACGCCAGCATTGAGGGCTATTACGCTGAAGCTGCTAAGGAACTTGAGGCAAGGGCAGAGAATCTTTCCTTTATCGCCAGAGAAATTATCGGGATGAGGGCAGATGCAGCAAGCGAGCTTGAGCGCAGTAAATTCCACGGAGCGCTTTCGGAGCTGGCTGATGAGGTAAGCGAACACGTGGCTTTCCACGCAGGCCAGCTTGAGGAGTCCGGCGAAAGGGTTCTGGAAGCCTATGAAAAATACAGGAATTACAGCATAATATCCTCTTTATCAGGATTGATGCTTTCCCTCATAATCGCCTTTTTTGCAACAATGGCAATTTCCCGCCCACTGAAAAGGCTTTCAAAAAGCCTTGATGAAATCACAAAGGGAAATCTTGGGATACAGCTCCCAAAAAGCTGGATTGGGGAGGTTAATGATTTGGCAAACTCCCTGAACAGGATACTTGCCAGCCTGAAGCTTGCCGTGATGCGCGTCGGCGTGGCAAAAGAGGAGATTGGCATAGGGGAGATGATTGAAGCAAAAAAGAAAGCTGAAGAAAAGTCAAAAAAGCGGGAAGAGCAGATTGAGAGGTTTGCAAAGCTTGCAGTTGGCAGGGAGCTCAAGATGATTGAGCTGAAGAAAAGGATAGCGGAGCTTGAAAAGAAAAAAAGAAAATGAATGAAGAAAAACAAACTGAAATGACAGAGCCGGAAGAGCTCAAGCCGGAAGCGCTTCTCAACATGCTCGAGGACTTGGAGGAGGCAAAAAAGAGGCTTCAGGAGAGCGAAGAAAGGTTCAGGAAATTCTTTGAGAGCGACCCAGACATGTCTTTCATAGTCACCAAAAACGGGATCATAACGGAGGCAAACACCACGGCAATTCAGCAGTTGGGACACAAAATGGAAGAGCTTGCCGGAAAGGATATATTCTCATTTTGCACGCCGGAAACAGGCAAAGACCACAAAACCCTTTTGAAAAAATGCATGAGGCTGGGCGGAATCAGAAATGAAGGGGTAAACTTAATGTCAAAAGGCGGCAAAAGATACAGCGCCCTGCTCAGTGCCGAGCATGTGAAAAATGAGCGCGGGGAAGTATTGTATCATCTTATGGTATTCAGGGATATAACAGAAATTGTCAAAGCGCAGGCCAGCCTGAAGATAAGCGAGGCAAAGCTAAGGTCGCTTGTAAACTCCTCTCCCGACTGCATAAAGATGTTTGACCTCAAGGGCAAGCTCCTTTACCTAAGCCCCGGCGGATTGAGGGAGCACATGCTGAAAGAAGAAAAAGAAGCTGTCGGCCTGAACTACCTGTCTACAGTTATCAGCGGGCAAAGGCCTTATTTCAGAAAGGCCATAAGGGACGCCGCAAAGGGAAAAACATCAACAATGGAAATCATGCATGTTCCCGGAAAGGCAACAAGGGAATGGTGCCTCATGACGATTGCCCCAATCAAGGACGAAAAGGGAAAAGTCAGCGGAATTTTCGGGGTTTCAAGGGACATCAGCCAAATCAAGGAGGCAGAGGCAAAGCTGAGGGAAGAAAAGGAGATACTGCAGAAATCACTTTCCGTCGTAAGCGGGATTATGGTGGCCCTGAACCCAAGGGGCGAGATTATTCTTCTGAACAAAAGGGGATGCGAAATTCTTGGAGTCAGGAAGGGAAGCGCGATTGGCAAAAACTGGTTTGACAGGTTTATTCCGGCAAGAAACAGGAAAAGCGTAAAGTCTGTTTTCAGGTCGCTTATGGCCGGAAAGGCGAGGCTTGCAAAGCACTACGAAAATACAGTCATCACTGCAAGAGGCAGGGAAAAGATTGTTGCATGGCACAACACCATACTCAGGAACGACAGGGGAAAAATCATTGCAACCCTGAGCGCAGGGAAGGTTATGAAGAAGAAAAAATAAATTACCCCTTAAGATATTTCTTCGGAAGGGTCTTGCAGATGCTGTTGACCCTGTAAAAGCCGTAAAACAAAAACCCAAGCGCGATTAGGTGCAGTCCGCGGTGGATGATTTCATTCATGAAATGCTCCACCCCCGCAAAAAGAAGCAGTGTTTCTATAAGGTGGTTGACTGCAAAGATGAATATCGCGACAAACACGAAAAAGAACGCCTTTTTCAGCTTTCCCTCAAAGAAATCGCCCAGATAGAGCGACAGCACCCCTCCGACAAGAACGGTGTCAAGAACCAGGGCAATCATGCTTAGCTGATTGTTGGAATTCTGGGCAAAGACGGGAATTGAAAGCATAACCAACAATGCTGCCACGATAACTAACACGAGAATGGCTGTCTTAGAGCCCTTTTTTCCCTCCATAAAGGCACACCTAAAACACTCTTTTATAAAATTTGCTGTTGGAGGTCGAAAATGGCAAATAAGCCCAAAAATAGAAAAGTATTTAAATCACAAAGTTATAACAAAAGATAGTGAGAATGATATGGAAGTTGATGGCTACAAAATCCGCCCGAGCAAGCACTTTATCTTGTCTTGGATGAGGAAATGGGATTACGACACCGAGTCCTTAAGAAATGCAATCGAAAACGCGTATAAGGTCGAAAGGGCCGGAAAAAACAAATACGAGGCCTACACAAGGTCGAAGGGAAAGAGCAGAAAGCTTATATTTGTAAAGGACGAAGAGTACAAGGAGATATTGATAATAACCGGAGCTGAGGGAAAATGAGAAAATGTGCAATTTGCGGCAAGGGCGAATTAATAAAAGCAGAGGATATTACTCTCGATATAGAGGGATATATATTCATCGTCAAGGGAGATAGATGCAACAAATGCAATGAGGAGTTCCCGTATGAAGAGGAGACCCAGAGGACCATTGCAGTGGCAAGAAAGCTTGGCGTATGGCCAGAGCCGCTAAAACTCTACAGGCACTTGTCAAAAAGCGGAGGGGGCCTCGTGCTCAGAGTCCCCAGCGATTTGGAGAAACAGCTTAAGCTCGACGAGCACACAGAAATTTCAATCACCAAGATGGGAAACAAGATAGTGATAGAGCCTGAATCGTAGGCATGGCTTAACCCTTGTTTGCCACCAGCCTCAGCGCGGCAATCGCAACCTCGTCAATGCTGCACGATAGATTTATAAAGATGGTGCGCTTAAATTTAACTATGAAGATTGAAGCGAAAAGATGGCTGCAACAGGCAAAAGAAGACCTTGATTCTGCCGAATTCAACTTTCATGGTAATAGGTACAATGTTGCATCATTTTTATGCCAGCAAACAGCCGAAAAGGCGCTAAAGGCATTGCTTATTCAAAAAACCGGTTCTTTTCCGAAGATCCACGACCTGACAAGGCTCGCTAAGCTTACCAACTCACCAAAGAAAATATTAGAGCGATGCGCCGCTATAAACCCAGCATATATATTATCCCGCTATCCTGACTCGCCCCAAAGCTACTCTCACCAAGATTGCATAAAAAGTCTAAGTTACACCAAAGAGGTTTTGGAATGGGCACAAAAAAAACTGAAATAATCAGCAAACTGAAAAAATTCAAGGAACGTAATGGGATTGAAAAGATGTACCTTTTTGGATCGGTGGCATCAGGCCGTATGCACAGGGACAGCGATATAGACCTTATTATTGTATCAAAAAAGTTCAGGGGAAAGGGCGCTTTGGAACGGTCTCCCCCCCTTTATCTAAAATGGAATTTAGACTACCCTGTTGATTTCCTTTGTTATACCCCTGACGAGTTCAACTGGCAAAAGGCGCATATCACTATTGTAAGGGAAGCCGTTAAGAGTGGCATAGAAATCTGACGCCTCTTTGCTTTGGACAGTTTTTTATCTTCACGGGATTTTTATTTCGCCACCAGCCTCAGCGCGGCAATCGCAACCTCAATCTGCTTTTTGCTTGGCTCTTTTGTCGTGATTCTCTGAAGCAATAATCCAGGCATCACCAAAACCCCCAGCACCCTATGACTGGAATATTTTGCGCTCCACTTCAGGAATTCATACGAAAGCCCCGCAACAACAGGCAATAATAAAATCCGCATGAAAAAGAGAATCGCCCTTCTTGCAGCCCAGTGAATTTCATTAATGTCAGGATACAAAGAAGCCATCAGCGGAGTAAAGGAAAAAACAATTATGCCGACAATAATCACTATAAACAGGAAGCTTGTCCCGCACCTTGGATGCAATGTGGGGAATTTTTTTGCATTGTTTATGGTAAGGGGAAGATTTTTTTCATAGCAGTGGACAACCTTATGCTCTGCCCCGTGGTATTGGTACAGCCTTTTGACTTCCCCGACAAGCGATATTCCATAGACATAAGCGAGGAGTATTGCAATCTTGATGAGGCCGTCAACAAAATTAAATAACACCGGGCTTGAATCCTCGCTGATTCCAATAAGAAATGTCAGCACATACGGCAAAAGCACAAACAAGCCAACTCCAAGCGCAAATGCAAAAATTATCGTGACATAAAGCGCAAAATCGCTCGGCTTTTCCTCTTCCTTGGCAGTTTGGGAAGCAGACCAATTCAGCGCTCTAATTCCAACCACAAGCATGCTGATGAGGTTGTAAATTCCCCTGAAGAAAGGAATTCTCCAGAAAGCACTTGGCTTTTTCAGCATCTCAACTTTTGTTTTGATTTTTCCATCCGGCAGCCTGACAGCCATTCCTGCAAGATTCCTCGACCTCATCAAAACGCCTTCTATCAGCGCCTGTCCGCCGATTGCAATTTCTGCTTTTTTTGGCATTATACTATAGTAATTTCTATTTTATTCTCTGCCATTGGCTCAATCACCACTTCCTGCCCCTTTTTTAGGTTCAAGAATTCAACTATATTCTTCGGCAGTTTCACGTCCAATGATGAACCTGATGTCCCAATTCGTACCTTTCTGGACAAGCCCCAGATGCCAAGCTCCTTTGCCTTTCTTTCTATTTGCTCGCTGACTCCCCCTTCAAAGAGAATTTCATTGCAACGGGGGCATACCAGGGCATCGAACTTGCCAAGAACCACGCCAAACTGCCGATACTCTACCCTCCTCCTTGCCATCGCAGACTTTCCGCACGTAACGCATTTCATTTCCATCACCTATTTAAAAAAACCGTTTTTATCAAATACTTTTCACCGGCCATTTTGTATGCCACCGAAAAGTATCCATAGACGCTTAAAAAGCCATCTGTTTGCCTAAATTTTGAACCGCGTTCCAATGCTTCCGTGATTTGAGCCAGCGAGATGCCTTCTGTATTCATTTTCTCCTGGGCATGCCTTGTCACGAGCAAATCCTCTTTTCTTATCATTTCGTATCAATACGTATCAATATGTATGGATTAGTATTTAAATCTTGCTGTCCGGCGCTCACAAAAACAACGGCACAAACACAATCGCCACAATGCTCATTAGCTTTATCAGGATATTAAGGCTGGGGCCAGCAGTATCCTTGAACGGGTCTCCGACTGTGTCTCCGACTACGCTCGCCTTGTGGGCATCGCTTCCCTTTCCGCCGAAATTTCCTGCCTCGATGTATTTTTTTGCATTGTCCCATGCGCCCCCTGCATTTGCCATGAAGACAGCAAGCAAAAAGCCAGTAGTAAGGGAGCCGGCAAGAAGCCCGCCAAGAGCATTTAAGTCCCACAACCCAACTAAAATCGGAACAACTATCGCAATAAGGCTTGGAGCAATCATCTGTTTCAGCGCCGCTCCTGTGCTTATCTGGATGCATTTTTTGTAATCAGGCTTTGCCTTCCCCGCCATCAGTCCTGGAATTTTTCTGAATTGCCTCCTTACCTCCTCCACCATTTGGTTAGCCGCCCTGCCAACTGCCCTTATGGCCAATGCAGAAAACACAAAAGGTAATAATCCTCCAATGAACAATCCTATGATTACATTTGGATTTATCACGTCAATGTTTAGCGTTTGCCCTGCCAGCTTCACGACCTCGTTGAAGGAAACAAACAGCGCAAGCGCCGTCAATGCAGCCGAGCCGATTGCAAATCCCTTTCCTATTGCTGCTGTTGTGTTTCCAACAGCATCAAGCTCTTCCGCCCTTTTCCTTACAACCTTCCCCATCTTTGCCATTTCAGCTATTCCGGCTGCATTATCCGCAACAGGCCCATAAGTGTCAACAGCAAGAGTTATGCCTAATGTAGACAGCATTCCAACTGCAGAAAGGGCAATCCCATAAACTCCGGCAAAATGATACGCAACATAAATTGCGGCTGCAACTGAAAGAACGGGGATTATAGTAGATAGCATACCAACTGAAATTCCAGCAATGATGTTCGTTCCTGCCCCTGTTTTTGCGGCTTCTGCTATCGACCTTGCCGGGCCTTTTTCATTTGAGGTGTAGTATTCAGCAGATAATCCTATAACAATTCCCGAAACAAGCCCGGAAATTGTTGCATAAAACAACCCTGCATCAGAAACAAAAAACCCTATCAGGAAATATGACGATACAGCCATTAAGATTGAAGCCCCGAATATCCCCCTGTTGATTGCTGAATAGGCATTCTTTCCCCTGACCAACAATGCGCCAAGCAGAGAGCAGATTATCCCCAATCCGGCAAGCGCCAATGGAAGCGTCACAAGCGCATTGTCAAAGCTTGAAGCAATTGTTGCGCCAACCCCGAGCACCATTGCAGCAATAATTGAGTCAACATAGCTTTCAAACAAATCTGCGCCCATTCCAGCTACGTCCCCTACATTATCGCCAACATTGTCTGCTATGACTGCGGGATTTCTCGGGTCGTCTTCCGGAATCCCCTTCTCAACCTTTCCGACAAGGTCAGCCCCGACATCAGCGGCTTTTGTGTAAATGCCGCCTCCAACCCTTGCAAACAACGCAATTGAAGATGCGCCAAAGCCAAAGCCGTAAATTATGTTTGGGTCGCCAAACACCAGATAAAGAACGGAAACACCGATAACCCCCAAGCCAACAACGCAAAGCCCCATTACCAATCCGGAGCTAAACGCAATCTTCAACCCTTCATGCATGCCCTTCTCTACAGCAAATGCCGTCCTAGAATTTGCCTTTGTTGCTATTCTCATTCCAAGATTGCCTGCAAGCGCTGAGAATATTCCACCAATGATAAATGCAACTGCAATCTTATGGCCGATTAAAAACCAGAGCACAGCAAAAACAGTGATTAGGAAAGCAATAAGGATGTAATATTCCTTGTGCAAAAAATCCATTGCGCCTGAATGTATCGCATCAGAGATTTCCTTCATTTTGGGAGTTCCCGGATTGGCCCTCATAATGTAAGCCGCAATAAACCCTGCAACAACAAGCGACAAAACACCTACAGCAAGAACAGCTGTCAGCACTATGGATTCCATCATTTCTCCAACACTTCGCTTACGATTATATAAAACTTGTTCTGCACGGGGAAGTTAAACACTGGCAACTTGGGTTATTATTTTGGTTTTAATTGACTTCACGTTTGTAAAATCAGGATCGCATGAAACCAGCCAAAGGTCATGCTTCCTGCAGATTGCGGCTATGAAGATGTCTGTTCTTTCAATTAGTCTCCCTGCTTTCCTAAGAGCGTTTTCAATTTCAACACTTTCAAATGCAGATTCCTTGTCAAAATCCAATATCAGCACAGAATTAAAAAATCCCAAGGCAGCCTCAAAGGCTTTTCCCTTTGCTCCCGACACAACTTCACTTATCGAAATTGAAGTTGCCGCCAACGGGGCGTCTCCTACAAAATCATTTACCTTTTTTCCAAGGCTGGTGCCGCTCAGGAGCTCTATTATTGCAGAGCTGTCGAGAACGTACATTAGCCCCTCTTAATCTTCCTTTGCTTTTTCTCAAAAGACGCGGTAAATTCACGCTTGTACTTTCTGAGACTTTCCCTCCATTCCATCGCCTCTTTGTGACTGAGGTCAGCCATTCCAAAGAACCTGCCAGCAACGTTCATTTTCTCCTCAGCAATTCTCGTGAACAGCTCGCTGAAGCTCTCATCGCCATGCTTCAGGTACCGTATCTTATTGTAGGCATCTTCGGTTATTGTCAGGGTTTTAACTGCCATGCTTACATTTAAACATAAACACATATATAAGCTTTGTGGAAATCTGAGCTGTAAAGTAAACGTCACCTAAAGAGTAGATTTCTTGATGAATGCGTATAGAAACAAAAGTTGGTAGGCACTAGAAAATTATTTATATTAGATTTCTAATCTATTGGGTGATGAAGAACAAATATTTCAACAAAATAACAAAATTATTAGAGCAGGTTCACTCTAGGTTTGCTACAGCACACCAGTTAGAATTCAAAAATGTCTTTGGTGCGGTTGGTGGTTATGTTAATGGTCGCATTTTCATTTCAGGTGGTAAGTTTGGGGTTGCCCTGCGACTCCCACCAAAAACACTTGACGATCTGTTTCAAGAAAAGGGAGTAAAACATTTAAAATATTTTCCAAAAGGGCATATAAAGAAAGAATATGCAGTGCTTTCCCAGCGAATACTTAAAAATAAAAATCAATTAAGAAAGCTTGTAGACGAAAGCATTAAATATGTGCTATTTATTAAATAGTTTACTGATAACTATGAAAAAATTTACATGTAGAGAAATGAGTGGCGAAATGAAGTGTGGGTGCGATTTTGTGTTAGAAGGAGAGAAGGCGATGGATATTGCCATGAAAAGTCATGCCCATGTAATGGCTACCACTGACAAAGCGCATAAACCAATGCGAGATCAAATGACAATAAAAACAAAACACAGTAAAGAAGAACAGAAGAAATGGTGGGACTGGTTCAATAAAGAGTGGGATAAAAAATGAAAGAAAAGAATAGAACAGAAAAAGGTTGGAAGCCGATACCATTGTCATTAAAAATACTCTTCGTTGTATTTATCCTCTGGTCTGTCGGATCTGTTTTGAACGCTCCTAATCTATATGAATCAGGATTACCACTTTTTGGTGTGTTTGTGTATGGGGCCACTGCCATTCTCGTTGTGTTACTTTTAGATATTGTAGGACCAATGACCTTTCTATATGCTCTCTGGAATAGAAAATCCTGGGCGACAGTATGGGCACTCTCTTACATTTCAGTCTTTATTCTAAATAGCACAGTTGCTTTTTTTATCGTAAGAGAACAATTAAGACTCATGCAGATTCTTATTCCAACAATTGCTAATGTTATCTTTTTTATAGTTATTTTCAAAAAAAGAAGTTATTTTGAAGAAAATTGGAATCGTAAATAAAAATGAAAAATCAACAATTAAAAAGATGGCTCCCACTTGGATGGAAAGTTATGGCTGGCTGGGGAATCTTCAATGCAATTTTTGCAGTTCTTGTTCCAATCACTTCTCTCTTTATTAGTCCTACGATTTTCACGTTCGGGGTAGAAGATGCAAAGTTTGTCGGTATGTCATGGAGCGAAATTGTTGCGTCCAGTCCTAATATGGGTCTCTGGATGGTACTGATGATGGTGAGTATGTGCGCTATGCACATTGGATATAGCATTCTCACGACATATGTAGCACAGCGCCCTTATCGCAACGGAGAAAAATGGGCATGGTCTGCTTTAGCTTTTTCCAGTCTCACAATGTTTTTTTATAGCATAGTTATCACAAGCTACTATGTACGTAAGGGACTTTACGGAATGTTTACTTCATCAGGAGTATTCCCTTCTGGAGCTTCGATTGGAGTGCCATTTGTGGTGATTATGGGGGTTGTCTTTTATATTGGTCTTTGGCTCCCGAGAAAGGAGCTTAAGTGAAACAATGAACATAAAAAAATATTTTTTAGGAGTAATAGCATTCATTATAGTTGGATTCATCATAGCAGCGGTTTGGCATTTTGTTCTTTTTTGGCAGGTTTATAGTGATTTAAAGATTTATTCAATAGAACCAATTATAGCATTAGGCTTTATCTCATTCATATTAGAAGGTTTAGCTTTTGTTTATGTATTCCAACTTTTTAGAAGAGGAGAAAAACCGTTATTGGAAGGATTAATATTTGGATTAGTGGTTTATGGGATAATTATGGGTGGTGTTGGAGTTCTTGCCGAAGGAGCTAAGCATTATGTGACTTCTCTTTCAACATGGCTCTTAGTTGAAGGAGCATTTTATCTCGTAACGGGAGCAGTTGTTGGAAGTTTGGTTGGATTGATTTACGGAAAAAGCTCCTCACATAAATAATATGAGTTTATATGGTTTACAACGAAAAACTTGCACAAAGAGTAAGAGATATTTTAATTGAAAATACGCAAGTAGATGAGAAGAAAATGATGGGTGGATTGACGTTTATGGTATGTGGGAAAATGTGTGTCGGAATTTTAAAAGAAGATTTAATGGTTCGGCTCGACCCAGGAATATATGAAGAGGCACTCAAAAAGAAAGGTTGCAGAAAAATGGATTTTACAGGGAGGCCAATGAAAGGGTTTGTTTTTGTTAACCAGCAAGGCACAGAGAATAAAAAAGATTTAGTCTATTGGACTAACCTAGCACTTGAATTCAACAAGAAAGCAAAAGCCCATGGAAATCCGTAGGCACCGAAACACAAAGCTTTTTAAGAGTTTTAGAAATTGCTTGAGTTATGGATTGGAGCCAAGCAAAGCGCTACCTGAAAAAGTTCTGGTGGTTCATCTGGGAAGACAACAGCATCTGGAGCTGGATTGCAAATGTAATACTTGCATTTGTCTTAATCAAATTTGTTGTTTACCCGCTCCTCGGATTAATGCTCTCAACATCCCACCCGATAGTTGCTGTTGTTTCCGGCTCAATGGAGCATCAAGGCAGCTTTGACGAGTGGTGGGCATCCCAGCAAAAATGGTATGTTTCAAGAAACATCACAAAGGAGCAATTTTCAGAATTTCCCTTCAAAAACGGCTTCAACAAGGGCGATATAATGTTTCTCATCGGAAAAAGCCCATCAGATATAGAGAGTGGGGATGTGATAGTGTTTTCAGCAAACAGGCCGGACCCTATAATCCACCGTGTTGTTGGAAAATGGAATTCAGATGGAAAAATTCACTTCCAGACAAAGGGGGACTTTAACCAGGGATTTGCCAATGTTAATGAGGAGGACATCAGCGAGGAGCGCGTCATTGGAAGGGCATTGTTCAGGGTGCCATTCCTCGGCTACGTCAAGATTGCATTCATGGAAATGATAAATTTATTCAGGTGATAAAATGTTCTGCCCAAAATGCGGCTCGATAATGCGCCCAAAGGTTGAGGACAAGAAGAAGAGGTTTGTATGCTCATGCGGCTATAAATCCCCGCCAGTTGAAACTACAGAAATAAAGGAAAAAGTCAGGGACACCCACAAGGCTGTAGAGGTTGTTCACGGCGAATTTGAGGTGCACCCGAAAACAAAGGCAAAATGCCCAAAGTGCAGCAATGACGAGGCGTTTTACTGGATGATTCAGACAAGGGCTGCAGACGAGCCTGAAACAAAATTCCTTAGGTGCACCAAATGCAAGCACACATGGAGAGACTACAAATAGGCAAGCCGGTTTTCAGGATAATTGTAAGGGTCAACCAGCCAAAGACAGAGATTCTGGGCTTTGACGCAGCGAGGCAGGCATACAGGATGAATGTGCACGCAAAGCCGGAGCACAACAAGGCGAATATTGAGGTAATCTCCTTTTTGAGAAAACACTTAAAGAAGGATGTGAAAATAATCTCCGGCTTGACCTCAAAGGAGAAAATCATCAGGATTGACCAAAAGTTTTAAAAACAAAGCCTTTCCACTTTTCCATAACTCCTTCTGAGTTTCTTAACGAGGTAGGAGGCAAACCTTATGGCCAAGATAAAGAAGCACGATTTTGTCGAGATTGAATACACGGGGCGCACTAAAGATGATAATGCAGTCTTTGACACAACCGACAAAGAGATAGCAAAGAAAGAGGGAATTTACAATGAAGATTCAACTTATGGGCCGATGATTGTGTGCGTAGGCGAAGGGCAGGTCATAAAGGGAATGGACAATTACCTTGAAAAAGCTGAAGCCCCTTCAGAAGCGACATTGGAAATCATACCGGAAGAAGGCTTTGGAAGGAAGGATTCCAAGCTTGTCAGGATGATTCCGGCAAAAAAGTTTGCTGAGCAGAACATCATGGCTGCTCCGGGACTGCAGGTCAACATAGACGGCCTTATTGGAGCCATAAAAACGGTTGGCGGCGGTAGGGTTTTGGTTGACTTTAACCATCCGCTTGCATCGCAGCAGCTTAATTATTCATTGAAGGTAAACCGCATCATCTCGGAAGATTCAAAAAAGGTTGAAAGCTACCTTAAAATCTTTTTTGGGCACGACATAAGCGTGGAAGAGAATGAAGGCACGATAACTGCCGCCACCCACTATGACATTCCTGAAGAAGTAGCCACTCAGGTGAAGGAAAAAATAAGGAAAATAATACCCACTGTGAAGGAAATTATTTTCACCAAAAAAAATAAATAAGTTTAAATAGGATACTAGCAAAAGAAACCCTGTAAAATGGCAGTAATTGACCCATCCAAACCGGACCCGTACCTTGATGTCAGGCAGGAGGCAATAGTTGACTCTACCCAGATTGATGCGGAGCTTGAATCTTACCTCAGGAAGCAGCGCGCAACAATCAAGGTCGTTGGCTGCGGGGGCGGGGGCAATAACACAATAAACAGGGTAAGCGAAGTCGGCATTGTTGGGGCTGAAACAGTTGCAATCAACACAGACGCACAAGACCTCCTTTACACAACCGCCAACAAGAAAATCCTCATTGGAAGAGAAGTTACAAAAGGCCTTGGAGCCGGCTCAAACCCCCAGCTCGGAGAGGAAGCTGCAAGGGAAAACGAGCAGGAAATCAAGAAGGCATTGGAAGGTGCCGATATGGTTTTCATCACCTGCGGCCTTGGCGGAGGGACAGGAACCGGCTCTGCGCCGATTGTTGCCTCAACCGCAAAAAAGCTTGGCGCATTGACTGTCGCAATTGTCACAATGCCTTTCTCAATGGAGGGCAAAAAGAGGTTTGAAAATGCAGTTATTGGCTTGGAAAAGCTGGAGCAGATAGTCGATACATTGATAGTCATACCAAACAACAAGCTTTTGGAGCTTGCCCCTGATTTGCCATTGCACACAGCATTTAAGGTTGCAGACGAGCTTCTTACAAATGCCGTAAAGGGCATCGCGGAGCTTGTGACAAAGGCGGGCCTTGTTAACTTGGACTTTGCAGACATCCGCGCAGTAATGAAGGGCGGCGGTGTTGCATTGATAGGGGTTGGCGAGTCTGACACTGAAAACCGCGCAGCCGAAGCAGTTGAGAAGGCAATCACTAATCCGCTGCTTGATGTTGACATTTCAGGTGCAAATGGCGCATTGATAAACATTTCAGGCGGAGAAGACATGACATTGGACGAGGCAAGGAAGATTGTTGAAGCAATATCATCCAAGCTGGATGATGATGCAAGGATTATCTGGGGCGCCCAGATTTCCAAAGACCTCGACAAGACCATAAGGACAATGCTTATAGTAACAGGTGTTAAATCATCCCAGATATTCGGGACAGGCCGTACAATAATAGACAGGAGAAAGAAGGAAATCGAGAACGAGCTCGGAATCGAATTTGTGGACTAAAATGGAACTTTCAGCTTATCTCTCAAGGACAAGGGAATTCCTAAGGGAATGCATCAGGGTGCTTAGGATTACAAAAAAGCCTACAAGGGAAGAATACAAGACCATTGTTAAGGTTGCAGGACTCGGGATGGTTATAATCGGCCTCATAGGATTCATAATTGTGATGCTTAAAACATTGTTGTTTGACAGGTGATGGAACTCATGGAAGGAAACGCATCGGCGATATATGCATTAAGGACAACGGCAAACCGCGAAGACCAGGTGATGGACTTTGTCAGCTCTAACGCTAAAAGAAAAAAGCTCGAGGTTTACTCTGTAGTAAGGCCTCACGGCATGCGCGGCTATATTTTCGTGGAAGCCGGAACAAAGACAGATGCTGAACAGTCAGCTTTTAATGTTCCATACGCAAGAGGCATCCTTGCCAAGCCCATTGACATAAAGGAAATCGAGCATATACTTGAGCAGGTAAAGACTGAAATCAACATCCAAAAGAATGATATCTGCGAAATCATATCAGGGCCGTTCAAGCGCGAGAAAGCTAAGATTACAAGAATTGACCGCGCAAAGGAAGAGGTCGTTGTCGAGCTCCTTGAGGCTGCGGTTCCCATCCCGATAACTGTAAAGATGGATGCTGTGAAGGTTATCCGAAGGGAATCCGAAGAGGAAGAAGCAGAGGAATCATGATAAAAATCGTCAATCGCTCAACACACTAAAGGTGTGGTGTCTTATCGACGATTTTTAGCATGTTGGAGACGGGTCAGTATCTAAACATAAAGGTCAAATTTTAGGACCCGTCTCCAACATAAACCTTTTTAAACCAACTATTGTTTTCTCAAGAATATGCTGCAAACTATCGAAGTGCTTATTGAAGGGGGCAAGGCAACCGCTGCTCCGCCGCTAGGCCCTGCTCTTGGGCCAATGGGCGTCAATATAGGCCAGGTAGTTTCAGAAATAAACAAAAAGACAGATGCGTTCAAGGGCATGCAGGTTCCTGTCAAGGTGCAGATTGATTCTGAAACCAAGGACATTAATATTTCTGTCGGAACTCCGCCTGCATCCCAGCTGATAAAGAAAGAGGTTGGGATTGAAAAGGGCTCCGGAAAGCCGAACACCGAGAAGGTTGCTGACATTCTCATCGAGCAAATCATAAAGGTTGCAAAAATGAAGGAATCTGCGATGCTTGGAAAAACCCTGAAGGAGCGCGTCAAAGAGATAATAGGAACATGCAACTCAATGGGAATTCTTGTCGAAGGAAAATCTGCTGTTGAAGCCATAAGGGAAGTTGAAGCTGGAAAATTCGATGCGGAAATAAAGGCAGAGAAAACCGAGCTTACTGCTGAGGAAAAGGCAAAGGTTGAGGCAGAGCGCAAGAGGATGCAGGAAGAGATAGAGAAGAGGCGCGCTGAGTTCACCAAGGCTGCAGAAGCAATAATTAAGGAGATGGAAGGAAAAGCCTCTTCAGAGATTAAGGCAAAGCTAAAGGCCGCTGCAATACCTGATGAGATTATCAAGGCAGTAATGCCTACAGAGGCTGCTGCAGGAGCTCCTGCAGAGAAGAAAGCAGAGACTGCATCGGCAAAGGCAGCCCCAGCAAAAGAAGCCAAAAAGTAGTTCTGGATATATTTTCAGTATAGAAAATATTAATTTGAAGAGAAAAGGCTTAAATATAAGTATTTTAATATGCAATTAAATAAGAATAAAAAGGAGTATAGAAGTAAGTATGGTCTTGGAAATTCGCAGGAAACTGTACAGGCGCGGCTCAAGCTTTGAGACTACCATACCTATGCAGCTACTCTTTGCCCTTGACCGCAGCAAAAAATACAGCGTAGTGTTCTCTTACGACCATCAGCTAAACCGCTGGATGATTTCATTTGAGGAAAGGAAAGAGGAGAAAAAATGAGCCACGGGATGCCTGTAAAGGATGTCCTAAAGAGCCTCAAAAGCTCCCTGAATGGATTATCACAAGAAGAAGCAGAAAAAAGGCTAAAGGAATACGGCTTAAACGAGATAAGGGAAGCAAAGAAAGTATCTCCATTTGAGATTTTCCTTAGGCAGTTCAGGAGCATAGTCATATGGATTCTGATTGCAGCAGTCATAATTTCCGCATTTCTTGAGGAGTATGTTGATGCAATTGTAATCCTGGTAATACTTGTCCTTATTGCTGTGCTTGGGTTTGTTCAGGAATACCGTGCCGAGCGCGCAATTGAAGCCCTTAAGAAACTTGCGTCCCTAAAGGCAACCGTTCTTAGGGACGGCCAAAAAAAGGAGATTGATTCAAAAGAGGTTGTGCCCGGCGACATAATTTTTCTTGAGACCGGCGATAAAATTCCGGCAGATGCCCGGCTGATTGAATCATTCAATTTTCAGACTCAGGAGGCTGCCTTGACTGGCGAATCCCAGCCCGTAAAAAAGAGCAATGAAGTTTTGCATGAAAAAACCATTCTGGCTGAAAGAAAAAACATGGTTTATGCAGGCACAATAGCGGTAAGCGGGCGTACAAAAGCGATTGTCGCATCAACCGGCATGCAGACAGAGATTGGGAAGATTGCCGCACTCATTGAAGAGGTTAAGCCAGAACTAACCCCCCTCCAGAAAAAGATGGACAGCCTCGGAAAGGTTCTTGGCTACATAACAATTGTAATTGCGATTATTGTTTTCAGCGCAGGCTTAATCGTCCACCGCATCCCCTGGAGTGATATGCTTATAGTTTCGGTTTCTCTTGCAGTTGCAGCCATTCCGGAAGGATTGCCTGCAGTTGTGACAATCTCCCTTGCCCTTGGAACCCAAAGGATGCTGAAAAGAAACGCCCTGATAAGAAGGCTTCCAAGCGTTGAAACATTGGGCTCAACTACCATTATCTGCACGGACAAGACCGGCACATTAACCGTCAATGAGATGACTGTGAAAAAGATTTTTGCCAACGATAAAATCATAGATGTCAGCGGCTCAGGCTACGACGCAAAAGGTGAATTCCTGCATAAAGGAAAGCCCATCGAACTTGAGGAAATTGAGCTGCTTCTGAAAATCGGGGCGCTTAACAACAATGCAGAGCTGTCAGAAGGATCTGTAATTGGAGACCCTACCGAAGGGTGCCTTATTGTCAGCGCGGAAAAAGCCGGCCTGAAGAAGAAAGGGCTCGAATCTGAGTATTTGCGCATCGACGAGATAGAGTTTACGAGCGAGCGCAAGATGATGACTACAATCCACAAGCACAAAACCGGAAAATACGCATTCGTCAAGGGCGCTCCCGAGGTTGTGCTGGAGTTATGCAATTTCATCCATGAAGGCGGAAAGGCAAAAAAACTTACCGGAAAGAAAAGAGAGGAAATACTCTCCCTGAACAAGAAATTTGCAGACGATGCCCTGCGAGTTTTGGGCATCGCATACAAGAAAATCGAAAATTCCCATCCGGAAAAAGACCTTACATTTGTCGGGCTGGTTGGAATGATAGACCCCCCTCGAGAGGAGGTTAAGATTGCAGTGGAGAAATGCAAAAAAGCCGGAATTGGGGTCGTCATGATTACGGGCGACAATGAGACAACAGCAAAGGCAATTGCAAGGGAGATTGGCTTCGGAACCCGCGCAATTACCGGCGCCGAGCTTGAAAAAATAAAAAACCTTGACAGGGTTGTGGAGAACATAGATATTTTTGCAAGGGTAAATCCTGAACACAAGATAAGAATTGTTGATGCGCTCAAGAAAAAAGGGCATGTTGTTGCAATGACGGGCGACGGTGTTAATGACGCTCCTGCATTAAAGAAGGCAGACATAGGAATTGCAATGGGCATCACGGGGACAGATGTAAGCAAGGAAGCAAGCTCAATGATACTTACAGACGATAATTTTGCCTCTATCGTTAACGCTGTTGAAGAAGGCCGTGGAACTTATGACAACATAAGGAAGTATTTTGCATTTTTGATTTCTGGAAACATCGGAGAAGTCTTTATCATCTTTCTCGCAATTATTTTCGGCCTGCCATTGCCGCTTACTGCAACCCAAATACTCCTCATCAATTTGGTGACTGACGGATTGCCTGCCATTGCATTGAGCGCAGACCCATTTGAGCCAAATGCCATGTCCAGAAAGCCGAGAAAGCAGGATGAGCCAATCTACCGCGGCCTTAACGCATTTATAGTCTTTTATCCGATAGCAATGGTCATTGTCGCATTGTCCGTGTTCAGCTGGTTTTATTTCCAGAAAGGTGATTTAACCCAGGCTCAGACTGCAACCTTCCTGACAATAAGCATGTTCGAATTCTATCAGGCGTTCTCATGCAGGTCAACAATCTACCCAACAGCAAAGGTTGGTTTCTTCAAAAACAGGTACCTTGTAATTGCCGCAATGAGCTCATTTGCGATAATCGCGGCTTCGATATTTTTTCCCCCGTTTGGAAAATACCTGGACATGGTTTCCCTAAGCATAGCTGAATTTATTACAATAGTTATAATCTCGACGACAGGCGCAATAGTGATAGAAATCTCGAAATACCTCAAAAAAGAGCCGCTGAACAGCGATTTATGATTACTTTTTTATACCAATCGAATATCCACCCGAATATGGACTTTTACACCGAGCTTCAGCAGAGGTTTGAGGAGAAAAAGCCTGCAAAGGATGAGCTTTCAAGGATTAAGCTGGAGCTGTGCTCCAAATACGGCCTGAAAAAAATCCCAACTGACATAGAGATTGGCCAGCACTTAAGCGGGGCATTAGTCTCAAAGCCCTCAAGAACCCTGGCAGGCGTCTCTCCAGTTGCGATTATGGCAAGGCCCTCAAATTGCAGGCACGGCTCATGCATTTACTGCCCCG
>Ga0209542_10006999_pt1 | contig 21666 bp, 29 predicted proteins | sample RifCSPhighO2_01_FD_184028 | JGI IMG/M metagenome (GOLD analysis project Ga0209542, IMG submission 184028) | Soil microbial communities from Rifle, Colorado - Rifle CSP2_plank highO2_0.1 (SPAdes) (version 2) | ecosystem: Environmental > Terrestrial > Deep subsurface > Rock core/Sediment ... | reverse complement strand
AAATCCGGGGCGGCGGGGCGCCGGCCGCCCGCGAGGCAGCCGCCGGCGCACCGCGGCCGTCGTCAGAGCCAAGGGCGAATCTCGTGCTCAATCTCAAGATCATTTCACTATGAAGTTTTCGCTCCCCACGCCCCAATTTTTCCGGATGCGCTTTCCCTTTTCGCTCCCCGGCTTCCTCAACTCCGCCTGGTGGGCGCTCCTCGCGCTTGCGATCCTGCTCCTCGCGCTCGACGGCTTTTTCCTCTACCGTTTCGGCTTCGGCCGCGCAGCGCCTCCGGCGGAGGACCCCAAGCCAGCACTCCTTCGCCTTGACGAGGCGGCCATTCGTAAGGCGGCCGAGGCGTTTGAATCGCGCCGCGCCCGCTTCGCCGCCCCGCCGGCAGCACCCCCAGACCTCCCGAATCCGTTTCAGTGAGCGGAATTGCGAATTGCGGGGTCTGACCCCGCTAATCGCTAATCCGTTTCGGTGAGCGAAAACCGCGAACCGGTACGAACTTCCCGCGAATACTACAAATCCGAAATCGGCTCAATGGGAAGTTCGGAATCGGCTCATTTCCACGAAATGAGCCGATTTGAGTTTTCGGCGGCCGATTCCCGCGGCTGGCCCCCGCCTACACCTGCCGTTCCCGGCCGTCGGTGGTTGCGCGGCCGCCCTGCCACTGGCCGCGATATGGCGATCCTCCGCCTCTCACTTCGAGAAACATGATGTTGACGTAGCGGCTGCCAAGCTCGATCTCCACCGGCACGCCGCCCGCGTTAAAAATCGCCGGATGGAGTTCGCCGCGATAGCCGGGGTCAGCAACCGAAACGCGGGTGATAATGCCGGAGCGGTGGAGCGTGGTGCGCGGTTTTACAATGCCGACAAGATCGAGCGGCATATTGACCCGTTCGAGCGTCTCGGTGAGGTAGTACTCACCCGGTTTGATCGTGATGCGTTCGCGCTTCTCGGGATTGTATTCAGCAACGAGTTCGACGCCGGGCGTTTCCCGTTTCTCAATGCCCAAGAACCCCTTTCCCGAAAGCCGGTAGAGCTTTTTCAAGCGAAGATCCAACCCCGCGCCTTCGGGGTTCGTGAGCTCGCGCTCCGAAAGCCCTTCGATGAGGTTTTTCTCGCGCACGAGCCGGAGGAGTTCAGAAACACCGAGGATCATATGCCCTATTATTATATGACAGTCCCTCAAAAGGAAAAGCCGGTAGAACGTTGTTGACTTACCCGGAGGTCGCCGTCTAGTATGGCAACATATGCTCAGCCCCGAGACCTATTCAAAGAAAATCGTTACTGACTACGGGCTACTCCGCGAAAAGATTGATGCCCATCGCATTCTCGGCCATAAGATTGTGGCGACCCTGGGCTCCTGGGACATGCTTCACATCGGCCACCTTCGTTATCTGCACCGTGCCAAAGCTCACGGCGATATTCTGGTGGTCGGGGTGGATTCGGATAGGGGCATCAAATCGTACAAGAACCCGCTCCGCCCGATTATTCCCGAGACCGAGCGGATGGAAACTCTTTCCTACCAAGCTCCAGTAGATTACATCACCTTGGTTGATGATATTGATGAAACCGGTACATGGTCATGCGGTCTGCTTAGGGCCTTGCCGGTTGATGCGTTTGTGGCCGAAGAGACAAGTTATCCCGAGGCCCAGCTCAAGGAAATCGCCCTTTATTGCCCCGAGCTGGTCGTATTGCCGCGTCAGGCTTCCGGTACTTCATCCAGTGACATTATTCAGAACATTGTGAAAGGGCATCTTTTGGAGATGCTCGATCGCATGCGCAAGAAATGAAGGAGCGGCTGCTTGTGATTCACATCCCGGTCATCCACCGCGGCTACCTGGACCTATTCCGGCGTCTGGCTCCGGCGATCCGGAGCGTGGCGATTCTCGGAGACGAATTAGTGAAGCGTCTCCGGTTTTTTGAAAATGACATCTCGGCCCTTAGCGCGAGAGAAGCGCAGGCGCTCATCAATTCACTCGGGCTATTTGACCAGGTGGGGATTCTGGAGGCGGGTGATGTTCATACTGTCTCGTCACGTCCGATCCTGCTCATCAACGATGCACTCTCCCAGCGTTTCCACGAGCAGCTGCTCCTTGGCGCCGACGTTGCGTGGGAGTCGGTGTTTTTGCGCTGGGACGAGTCGCATGTCGCGCGCGTGACACCGGTTAGCCCCACGCGTCAGTCACACGATCAGCGCGATTATGCGTTGCTCGCCGCGGCCTATGCGGAAGCCGAAAAGAGCGGCGATTGGTGGCGGCGGGTTGGCGCCGTACTGGTGGCCGATGGAACGGTACTGCTCCGCGCCTACAACCGCGATATACCCGATGACCAGTCGAGTTACCGCCTCGGCAACATCCGTGATTACCTGAAGCCCGGCGAGCGGCCCGATCTTTCCAATACCTTTCATGCCGAGAACCGAATAATTGCCGAGGCGGCCCGAGCGGGAATGCCGACCGAAGGACTCGATCTCTACGTCACCCACTTCCCCTGTTCCATGTGCGCTAAAGCCATTGCCACCGCAGGAATGAAAAGGTGTTTTTTTGGAGAGGGTGCATCAAATTTTGACGCCGAAATGGTGCTTCGCGCTTACGGCGTGGAAATTATTTATCTTCCCCGCGAGGCCCGATGAAAAAGCAATTTGTGCAAAAATCGTTCGCCAAGAGTAAGGAGTACCGGGCGGTCTTGGCCGAGATCGAAAAAACCCGGCGCTGCCCTTTTTGCAAGGAAAATTTTAAATACCATAAACGGCCGATTCTAAAGCGGAGCGGAGGGTGGATCGCCACGGAAAACAGTTGGCCGTATCCGGAAACTCGGGTCCACTGCCTACTCATCTCCGAAAAGCACCGCGAACGTTTCGGCGACCTTACGCCGAACGACCTGAAGGCCGTGATGCGCCTGACTAATTGGCTGATTCAGCGCTACCGCATCTCGGGAGGCGGGTTGGTACTCCGCTTCGGCGACCCGCGCTTTACTGGTGCCACCGTCCGCCATTTGCATTTCCAGCTTATCCAGCCCGCCCGGCGGCAAAACGGCAGGGTCGCGACGGTGCATTTTCCCATCGGCTGAACCCATGGATAAACCCTGGCCAATTTATTTCCGCGATACGTTAGTCCTTGGCAACCCCGAGAGCGAGGTTGGCATTGCCACGTTATGGACGCCCCGCCAGCTCTTCGTGGACACCCTCGATCCCGCGCATTACTGCCTCATCGGCCAGCTCTACTCCAAGGAAGGGCTCAACTACATCATCCGCAACATCCTCGCGCGTCCCCAGGTGCGCTACCTTATTGTCTGCGGCGCTGAGCTCTCCGGCAGCGGAGCCAACCTGGTCTCTTTTTTTGAGAATGGCGTCACCGAGAATTACCAAGTCGTTGGCGGGGAGAACGCGCCGATCCATAAAGAGATCTCGAAGGAAGCCCTCGAAGCCATCCGGGCACACGTGACCGTCGAAAAGCTCATCGGCGAGGTAAAGCCCCCGGTGATCAAAGAGAAACTCTCTCTCTACCGGCCTCGGAGCAGTGGATTTTTCCGCGATCCCGAGATTTTTGCCGAACCGAAAATTACGGCTTCGGAAGACCAATTGCCGTCAGACGGCGTGTTTAAAGTCACGCGCGCCAAAGCCGTGGATGCATGGCTTGAACTTCTGAAAATCATCCTCCGCTTCGGCGAGGTCCGCCAATCGTTCCACGGCAATAAATTAAAAGAAGTGTTTAACCTTGCCGCCGTGGTCACCGGCGAGGATCCCGATAACTGGTATCTCCCGCAGTGGCTGCCCATCTCGCGTCAGGACGTGGAGAATTACCTGCCGAGCGTTATGACCGCCGAGAAAGGCACGGAAGATTATACCTATGGCGAGCGGCTGTGGAATTTTAACGGCATCAACCAGGTGGATTCGGTCATGGTGGAATATTTGAAGCGCTACCCGACGGATCGCGCCGCCCTGGCCGTATTATTCGACCCTACGCGCGACCACCAGGGGCGCTCCGCCCCTTGCATCAACGTGGTTCAGGCTACGAATTCGGGCGGCGAGCTTAATCTTACGGCCTATGTCCGCAGTCATTCCATCTTCTCCGGATGGCTCTTGAACATTTTCTGCCTGCGGACGCTGCAGAAATACATCGCCGATACGCTTGGTCAGAAAATCGGCACGCTGACGGTTTTTTCGAATTGCTCCCACATCTACGAGAACGAGTGGGAACAGGCCAATGACCTCGTAAAAAAATACGGCGACAAACTTGACTGCACGCCCGATCCGCGGGGCTACGTTGTGGTAACCACCGACGAGGAGAAAAAACTCATCCGTGCTACGCACTTTTCTCCGGTTGGGCAGATCATCAAGGCCTACGAGGAAGACGGCATGCGGCCGAAGGCCTATATGCATCTCTATAATCAGTTGGTCAAAGATAACGTGCTCTCTCAGATTCCGCACGCGCTGGATATCGGGGTTCAGATCGGCAATGCCGAAGCCGCCATCAAGAATAATTTGATTTTTATTCAAGACGAAGGGGTACGGTTACGCGGAAACTAAGAGAGCCCTCCGCTGGTGGAAGCATTATTCTCACAACAGCCAAAACAAAAGCCCCGGGCGCTTGGTCCGGGGCATGCGGGAGGAATGGTGTAGGCGTCTTAGCGGTCGGGGTTGGGCGGGGTGGTGCTACTGACGAGGTGGCGGAAAGAGCTCTCGTTGTCCTTGGAATCGCGGGGACTTGAGTTGGCTGTAGTCCTGCTCGACGTCTCCGTCGATCTCGTGGAATTCGAGATAAATGATACCCATCCCGCCGTAGAGTCGAATCGGGTTGGGCCCCGGGTTCGAGATGTGAAGCCGGAGGCGGCCTTCCCAGCCGGGATGGATACTCGCGACGTCCAGATTCACTCCCACCGAGGAGTACGCCGTTTTGGAAGCCCCGCGCACCACGCAGGTTCAGGGGATCCGGAAGTACTCCATCGTCATTCCCACGATGTAGCCGCGTGGGGGGAGAGTGAAGATCGGATTAGCGGTGGCCTCCGTGTGGAAGTCAGAGTGAATCTCAAGCGGGTCGAGGACTTTCCCCTGCGCCCGAGCCCAGTCAAACACCCTCAGTTCCGGTGCGAGGCGGGCGTCGTAGCCGGCGGGCTGGAGGCCGTAGGAAATGATGCGGTCGCCATCAACCCGCTCGGAGAAGGGTTCGATCATTCCTTTCGTATGTGCCATCTGCCGGATCCACCAGTCAGGCTTCACACCAGCCATGACAATCTCCTTTCCCGCTTCTTTGTTGTTTCAAAATGCGGTAAACGAAAACGCCGTGCTCCTTTCATAGCACGGCGTCGTAGTATCGGTCCCCTTGACGCGCGCTTCTATTATTTTGTGACGTCAATGCCTATTGAGCGAGCGGTGCCCTTTCACGATTTGTCCACGCGAGAGCGTGGCCACAAATCGTGAACCCGCCAAAGCGGGAGCGGCGGCGGGCTACTGCTGGATTTCGATGCCCATACTTCTCGCTGTTCCTTCAATAATCTGCTCAGCCGCTTCAGCGGTGTTTGCGTTCAAATCCGGCATCTTTTTTTCGGCGATCTTGCGTATGTCGGCTTTTGTGACCTTGCCAACCTTGGCTTTATTCGGTGTGCCCGAGCCCTTCTCGATTCCAGCCGCCTTCCGGAGGAGGTCAGATGCGGGAGGAGTTTTCAAGACAAAATTAAACGAACGGTCCTCGTAAATCGTAATCTCCACCGGCACGATGTCGCCCGACATGTCCTTGGTTGCCTCATTGTAGCGCTTGACGAAGTCCCCGATGTTGACGCCGTGCGGCCCGAGCGCCGTTCCGACCGGAGGCGCGGCAGTGGCTGCACCGGCAGGGAGTTGGAGTTTTAAAATTGTTTTGACTGGCTTTGCCATGTTTGTCGAAATTTACGAGCTCATAGCGAAGAAAATTTCGCTACAAACATGAGCACCCCGCCTCCAATTTTGCGCCGTGACTTTGAGTGCCGCTGGGGAAGGCGTAGTCATGTTTTCCTCGCGCGGGGCGCGGGCGCGAATAGCGCATCCCTTGCTGCGCGAAGCGCCTCGCGATGGTGTATCTCGCAAAATTGGGGCGTGGGTACCATGGTTAGAGTTTCTTTATCTGCAGAGAATCAAGCTCCACCGGCGTATCCCTCCCAAACATGGACACAAGCACCTTCACCTTGCCTTTCTCCTCATCCACCTCGGACACCTTGCCGTCGAAGTCCTTGAACGGGCCGTCGGTGATCTTTACCGGGTCGCCGGCCTGTACCTCGATCTTGAACTTCGGCTCCTCAACGCCCATCCGCTTCTGGAGCTCGGCTATTTCCTCGGCCGAAAGCGGCGTCGGGGTGGTGCCGGAGCCGACGAATCCGGTCACCCGCGGAGTGTTGCGAACGACGTACCATGAATCGTCCGTCACGATCATTTCCACGAGAACGTAGCCGGGGTAGATCTTTTCCTCCACGATGCGGCGGCGTCCGTTCTTGATTCTGATTTTCTTTTCGGTCGGCACGAGTACGTCGAAGATTTTGCCCTCCATGCCCATGGATTCAATCCGCTGGCGAAGGTTCCTCGCCACGGCGTCCTCGTAGCCGGAGTAGGTGTGCACGGCGTACCAGTTGCGGCCGAATTCGGAGGTCTGTTTTGGCATGCTTCAGTTTTTAGTTCTTGGTTTTTGGCTATAGGTCTTCGGTTTTTTGTTTTGGTTCCGCGGATAGAAAACTATAACGAACAACTAATCAACCAAAACCAATAACTAGCAACAAAGAACTGATTTATAGCACGAAGGTATTCACCACGAACGTAAAGAGAATGTCGAGCCCGCCCAAAAACGCCGCCACCCCCAAACTCATCAAAATCACCGCGACGGTGTAGCGGACGGTTTGATTGCGTGTCGGCCAGGAGACCTTCCTAAACTCGACGCGCGCCTCCCGGAGGTAGGTTACGAAACGGTTAAGCACAGTTTCGTTATTGGTTTTTGGTTATAGTTCTTAGTCGTTAGTTCTGGTCAAACTGTAACCAGAAACTGATAACCGTAACTAAGAACTAGGAACCTAAAACCGAATCTTGGCTACTTAAAAACGGCCCGCAGGCCTTTGTAGCGTCAGTATAGCGCCGTCGGCGGCAGTGTCAAGGCAAGAAAAAGGCCGCGGCCGGGTTACAGCGCGCGGCATGGGGCGGTTGCGCTTAGGCGGATTGTGTCCGGTTGTACGGCTGGGCGCGGCCGTGCTGGTTAAGGGTTTTACGGCCGAGGTTCGTCAAGCGGTAGCGCTCCCGCGATTCGGGTTCGTGGGTGCGCTCGTTCACTTCCCGCCTTTCCACTTTCTCGATCGTTCCGGCTCGTTGCATCCGATTCAGAGCAAAGAGCAATCCCATGGGATCACGAAGCTTCCGGCCGTACTGCCCCCGCAGCACCGAGCGAATCTCGGATTCGCTCATTTCTTTGTGTGGATCCAGTATGGTGAGAATCTGTTGCTCGAGGCCATCGGGCTTTTGTAGTTCGCGTTCGGCTTGCGGCGATTCCCACTCGATTCGCAATCTTCCGATTTTCATCCGGTACCTCCTCTCAGTAAATGAAAATACCTGCAGCAAGCATAGCACCGCGGGCATCTCGATATCAAGCACCGCCTAAATGTCTAAATTCTTCACAGCTTTCGCATGTGTCTGTATAAACTTCTTGCGTGGTAAAACCTCGTCGCCCATCAGAATATCGAAAATCCGGTCGGCCTCGGTCGCGTCTTCGATCATCACCTGCTTCATCACCCGCCGGCCGGGGTCCATGGTCGTCTCCCAGAGCTGCTCCGGATTCATCTCCCCCAAGCCCTTGTAGCGCTGGATGGAAACGCCCTTTATCGTCTCGCCCTCGGCAGCCGGCGCTTCGGCTGCGTCGGCAGTGCCGGCGTTCTCCGCCTCCGCTTCTTCGCCGCCTTTCTTGCGGGAGAACACCTTGGTAAGCCCCCGCTTCCCGCCCTCTTTCCCCCTCGTGAGCTCGGTGGCAAGCCGATCGCGTTCCGCATCGCCATAGGCGTAGCGCACCTCCTTCCCCCTCTGGAGCCGGTAGAGCGGGGGCTGGGCAATGTAGAGGTAGCCCGATTCGATCACCGCCGGGAAGTAGCGGTAGAAGAGCGTCAAGAGGAGCGTCCGAATGTGGGCGCCGTCAACGTCGGCGTCCGTGGCGATGATGATGCGGTGGTAGCGGAGCTTGGAGGCGTCGAAGTCGTCGCCGAGAGCCGCCCCGAGGGCGATGATGAGCGCCTTGATTTCGCCGAATGAAAGCACCTTATCGAGCCGCGCCTTCTCGACGTTTAGAATCTTGCCGCGTAAAGGCAGGATCGCCTGGAATCTCCGGTCGCGCGCGGATTTTGCCGAGCCGCCGGCCGAATCGCCTTCCACCAGGAAAAGCTCCGCTTCCTCCGGGTTTCTCGTTTGGCAATCCGCGAGCTTGCCCGGAAGGGTCATGCCCTCCAGGGCGCCTTTCCGGAGCACGGTCTCCTTGGCAGCTTTGGCGGCTTTCCGGGCCTTCTGGGCCAGAAGCGCTTTTGCGATGATCGCTTGGGCATCGTCGGGATGACGCTCGAGAAATTCCTGCACCGCCTCGGCGACCGCGGTTTCGACCGCGCTTCTCGCCTCGGGGTTGCCGAGCTTGGCCTTGGTCTGGCCCTCGAATTGGGCCTCTTGCAGTTTCACCGAGACGATCGCGGTCAACCCCTCTCGCACGTCCTCGCCGGTCAAGGGTTCGTCGTCTTTCTTGAAGTATTCGTTCTTCTTCGCATAGTCGTTCAAGCTCCGGGTGAGTGCGGTCCGGAATCCGGTCAGGTGCATGCCGCCCTCGGGCGTGAGCACGTGATTGGCGAAGGAGAGTTCTTTGGGCTGGATGTCGTCGGTGTACTGGAAGGCGGCCTCGACCAGGATCGTCCGCCCGCCTTCCGCGCTCACCTCCTTCGCCGCCGAGAAGATGTTCTCGTGCTTCGGCGTCTCGTCGCGGTTGAGGTATTTGACGTAGGATACGATGCCGCCCTCGAAGGAGAAGGCGTAGGAGGGCGCAAGCGGCGAGCCGTCCTTGGCCGTGGCCGGGCTTCGCTCGTCGCGGAGGATCAGCGTCACCCCCCGCGTCAGGTAGGCCTGCTGGCGCAGCCGCTCCAGGATGCGATTCCAGTCAAAGCTTATCTCCTTGAAAATTTCCTGATCCGGCTCGAACGTGACTGCCGTGCCCGAGCCCTCGCAGGAACCGGTCTTTTTCACTGCCGTTTTCGCCTTGCCGCGGCTATACTCCTGGGCGTACTGGACGCCGTCGCGGCAGATCTCGGCCCGCATCCATTTTGAGAGCGCGCAGACCACCGAGACGCCGACTCCGTGGAGGCCGGCCGCTACCTTGTAGGATTGGCCGCCGAACTTGCCGCCGGCGTGAAGCGTGGTCATCACGGTCTCGAGCGCCGACTTCTTGGTTTGGGCGTGCTTCTCGACCGGGATGCCGCGGCCGTCATCCACCACCATCACGCGGTTTTCCGGGAGGAGTGTTACCGCGATGTTTTTGGCGAATCCGGCCATGGCTTCGTCAATGGCGTTATCCACCACCTCCCAGACAAGATGATGCAGACCGTCAACGCCGGTCGAGCCAATATACATTCCCGGACGTTTTCGCACGGGCTCAAGGCCCTCGAGCACGTAAATGTCCTTTGCGGTGTAGCTTGCCGAGGCCGCGTTGGTAGCGTTTGTCACCTCTGGCGTGGGTTTTTGTTTTTGCGCCTTTCGTTTCGGCATGAATTTAGCGATAGATCGAGTGATCACCAATGTCGTAGTAGATGACCGCATCGCCATCGATAAAACGAAAAAGGACCCGATAGCGGAAATCTACCGAGTACGACCAGAGCCCTTTCAACCTGCCTTTTAACTGGTGCGTATCGAGTCGCGGATCAAACGGGTTGCCCCCGAAGAGTCCTTCGCGTTGGGCAACTCGCTTTTGAATCGTTCGCGGCAGGGCCCGGAATGATCGTTTAAACCGCGGCGTCGGATAGATTCTCCGAATGGGCATGGAGATCAGCGCGCGAGCTCCCGCAGTGATTTGATTGATCTGATCTTGCCGCGCCGGTAGGCTCGCTCCCCTTCGGCTACGATTTGCAACACGTCTTCCGCCGTCAGTTCTCTTCGACGGCTGGCCGCGGCCGGGTGGTCAAGCCGACCACCGTGAGGGAAGGGGATCTTCACGAGCATGTAATTTTTAGTGGTCTTCACGATGGTGGGAGTTTTCATTATGTTTGAGCCGCGCTTACTCTCTTTGTCACTCTTTCAGGGTAACAAATATTTAACTCCACAGCAAGGAAAAACTGCCATGAAAACTTGACTTTGAATTGTAGTAATGTTATTGGAATATCAGATGTAATGACGTCGATCTAGCCCCCGATCAATCTCTCACGAAGGAGGTTGGTATGAGTGTACCTTGGCACCACCTGAGAAAAGACGGCTTAACGGAGTGGGATCACGCGATGAAGGGACTTGCGGAAGGCTTAGGGTGCGTCGGTGATTCGGACCTGGCCCGGGGTGCCGCGGCTCTCATCGCTCACCCGGCCGCGCAGGCGGAAGCCCTTGCCTCGATCGCCGTAGACGAGATTCTAGGGGGTCCGCGGAGCGGAAGGGACGGGTCCAAGGAGCGAAGACATCCAGGAGGCGGCAGAGGAAGCCGAAGTAAGTAAGACCACAGCGAATGCGCCCCGAATCGGAGAGCCGGTTCGGGGCGATTCTTTTTGTCTCTTGCGTATCCCGGGACTACCTCACCACCGCGTGAAATTGGGTTTTTGTTTCCTGGTAGATCTTCTCTTGTATCGGGTCGATTTCGCCGGTTTCGAGCGTCCGTTCGTTGCTTCGGTACACGATGCGATAGGTGTAGCTCGCTTTGTCTTGACCGAATTTTTCCGCGTTCTCGTACTTGTCGAGGAGCTTAACCTCCTCAACCAAGTTCCCGCCAAGGTCCCGGATGAGGTCAAAATAATTGTTCGGGACGAAATTTTTGTCAACGACGAACGAAATATCCCGGGTGATGGGCGGAAACTTACTGACCTCCTTGAACGCATTTCCTAGCCGCAGCTGTTTTTTTACGCGCTCGTCCTCTGACCAGAGCAATCGAATGTCCGGCAACTCCATGCTGGCAATCGCGAGACGCTCGAGGCCGAATCCAAAGGCCCAACCGTTATATCCGGCGAGGCCGAGGTTCTGAAATACGGTTTTTCGGACCAGTCCGGAGCCCAACATCTCAATCCATTGGCCGTTTATTTCGGCTTCCATTTCAAAACTCGGATCGGTGTAGGGGAAATCGTGGTCATAGAAGCGGAAATTGGTGTTGCCGAAGATGCTCGTCGCAATGTCCGAGAGCGCGTTTTTCAGATCTTCGGGAGTGATCGTTCGCTTTTCATCGGGCGTGATCAGCCACCCGCCGAATTGATGGAACACGTTCATGTGCCGCCGATCAATCTCGTCTTTGCGGTACACCTTGCCGTAACACACCGCGCCCAACGTTTCTTTATTCGCAATTCTTTTTTTGATTTCGGGATCGTTGAGATAGTAATACCAAAAAACGGTGTCGTGGGTCCGGAGCACGTGCGTATCGTTCACGTAGTACGTGTCTGATCTGCTGCGGGCTGGGTGCCCGGGCGGCATGTTGAAAAGGTCAAAGAGGATATGCGTCGGAACGATTTCGGGAACCTGGATATCGTCAAAGCCCTCAAGGATTGTTACTTTTTTGGCCCGGTCCACAATCTCTTTCAGTGGGCTTCCCGGTGTGCGCGATAAATCGGGCATCGAAAGAAATCGAAGCAGCCGCCGGCTCTCCGGATCGCGCTTTTGCTCGAGCTCCTTCTTTAACGCCGCCTCTTCTTCGGATTTGATGGTAATTTCCATGGCTTGTTTCGTCCGCGAATGACTCGAGTGTAGCAAAATTATGCGTCTCGGCAAAAATCCCACCCGCTGCGGCACGTGCCGCAGCGGGTGGTAGGGGACTAAGTTCGCACGAACTTTTCGGGATCCGCGGCGATGTCGTCTGGGTCGAGCCCCGGCGGAATGTCGTTGCCGGTGAGTAGTTCCAATGGCTTTGCCCGGAGAACGAAGTAGTGGAGCCGCTCGGAGCGTTTCCCGGCGAGCGCGAGTTCAAGCGGTGTGCGGTCACAGCCCGAACATTTTACCGAGATTATGCCGCACGGTCCTTGAAAGAGCTCCCATGTTTCTGATCCGCACATCCTGCATACCATCCGATTGTGGTAGCACATGTATGACCTCCTCGGTGTTTGTTGGTGCCGTTATAGCACAGGCACGATATTTACTGAAGTAGGGGATAACGAGCTATCTAATCGCTGCGGCCACGGTTTTCACGAGTCGCCGGTCAAACATCCCCGGTACGATTTTGGTCGGCGTGGGGCGGGGGACGAGCGAGGCGATTGCGCGCGCGGCTTTGAGTTTCATTTCATCGGTGATTGCTCGCACCCGGTGGTCGAGCGCGCCGCGAAAGACGCCCGGAAAGACCTGCGAGTTATTCAATTGGTTTGGAAAGTCGCTGCGGCCGGTTGCCACGATGTGGGCTCCAGCGCGCTTGGCAAGCGGCGGCATGATTTCGGGAACGGGATTTGCGAGCGCGAATACGATCGCGTTCTTTTCCATCGAGCGCACCATGGCCTCGGAAACAAGATTCGGTCCGGAGACGCCGATGAAAACGTCGGCGTGCTGTATTGCTCGCGCAAGGTCGCCTTTTTCGTTCTTCCGGTTCGTTAGGCGGCCAAGCTCACTCTTGTATTTCCCAAGCCCCCGCCGGCCGCGGTAGATGATGCCTTTTCTGTCGCAAACGAGCATGTTCCGCGCGCCCGCCCGCGCGAGGAGCTTCGTGGTTGCGATGCCTGCCGCGCCCGCGCCGTTGATGATGATTTTTGCGCTTCGCAGGTTTTTCCCCACGACTTTCAGCGCATTCAAGAGGCCCGCGAGCACGATGATGGCCGTACCGTGCTGGTCGTCATGCATCACCGGGATCGCGAGCTCCCGCCGGAGGCGGGCCTCGATCTCAAAACAGCGCGGCGCGGAAATGTCTTCAAGATTGATACCGCCGAAGCCGGGCGCAATCGCTTTCACGACTCGGACGATTTCTTCCGTATCCTGCGTTCCAAGCACGATCGGCACGGCGTCAATCCCTGCAAATTTTTTGAAAATGAGGCACTTGCCCTCCATCACCGGGAGCGCGCCTGCGGGGCCGATATTCCCCAAGCCGAGCACTGCCGAGCCGTCCGACACCACGGCAACGCTATTGCCTTTCATGGTGTAGTCGCGAAGTTCGGCGGGGTGTCGCGCAAGGTACGAGCTCACCGCACCCACACCGGGCGTATAGATGAGTTTTAAATCAGCGGGACCGCGGAGTGGCACTTTTGAGGCAATCGCAAATTTGCCCCTGCTTTTCTTATGGAGCCGGAGCGCCTGATTTGCAATTTTATCGATAGTGCGGGCCATCTATTCTGCGGGATGTCGTGGACAACGCGAGAACCGTGTTCCGACGGCAAATGGAATATATCTCATCTCATATTTGAATTCTGGACGCCAGGAACGGTCTATCGTGCTGGTGTGATTTCGAACTTGTTCTTATTCCTTTCAAACTTGATTGTGAAATGGTCAAAAAATCCTTCCTGGCCGAGGAGCGCTCCAGCGGTGAGGCTTTCCATGAATGCCGCCTCCATCTCGTAGACATTATTATCACCGACGATCTGGTATTTGATTCGATGGAAGTAGCCATCAATTGATTCCGGCGCAATGCCACGAAACGGCTGCTTTTGGCCGCTCTTCACATTTAATCCCAATCTTTCACCGATTCTAGTGTCAAAGATACTGTTATCCGCTCCAGAGTCAATGAGGCATAGAATCGGAGGGGTTTCTATTGTTCGGTCCATATTGAAAAGCCGCACCTGAATCATTGGTCGGCTTTTCCACGGGCGATGGTTGAAGCTCGGAACCTTTAGATAATCAAAACGCATCGTGTTGTGGCGCAAAAGATTCCCGGAACGACGGGACCTTGAAGAGGGTAAAATCTGATACCCCCTTTTCCTTGGCCTTTCTTTCCGCTTCCATCAAGTCTTCATCGTGCGCGACAACCTCATGGTCCTTCAGGGCCACCCACTGCCGCTCGTATGGCCTTATGTTGTTGAAAAACTTTTCTTCCATAGTGTCTATGATATCGCTTTCTCGTAGATTTACAAGCCAGCAAAAGAGCGAAACGAATCGCTCTTTTGTTTCGCAATATTCTCATCGGCCACTCGGGTCGTGGCTCACCGGCTCGGACTTGGGTCACGCCCGATGCTTTGTTTTCTTGGCGGGGCCACTCGGGTTAAGTACCCGCAACAGTAAGGAATTATAAGTGTTTTCAGAGGACTTTCCTAGGGCTGACTTTAGGCACGTGGGTTAGATTGTTTAAAGCTAAAAACCAAGCCCATCCGACACTCCTTTTAAGCGAGCGATGAAAAAGCGAACAATTTTATTCTTAAAGCTTTTAACCACCCGGAGCATACGTTGGTTACCAGTACTAGTGTATATTTCTGCCAGCTTAAGGGGAATCAGATATCGTTCACAAATATTCCCCGCGATGTGATTTGCTGTTGCATTCCCGGTAGTCGCAGTGTAACTAGCATCGTAGTTTATATCCGACCCCCAAAGATCAAGAAGTAGATCAGCTGCTCTCGTGCCATGCCCTTGTCCAAGAACCCCTCGATTTCTCTTTAATAACTTTAAGGCGATAAAGATAGCAGTAATAAAAGGTATAAGAATATTTTTAATAAGAAAAACAAAAACAATTAATTCAATTGCATACCAAAGAAGATTCTGAATACTCCAGTCTGTAAGACATATCCAGTTTTTACTTATTACACAATCGATAACTCCCATATTTAAGCTCAGGCCGTCTCCAATAAATTTTATAAATATGGCACTGGGCTTAGTTACAGCTACGCTATAGTTCCGCCGTTTTTGTACGATTCTCGCTTAAGCCCTTTTCGTAGGCTGCCAAATCGTTACCACGCGTATCGTTGTAACCATTCGTCACCGAATTGTATAAGCCAATATAATAGGATTCCTTTCTGCTTAAGTCAGAAGGGTCTACGTTACGCTCCAGAACCTTCCATTCGACATATTCAGCACCTTTTTTGAAGGGTCCTGTATTGCCCGCTCTGTGCTGTACCCAACGAAATTCGGGGGCCCCCAATGTTTGACCAACGTAATACCTGCCGTGATCATCAACCCCAAGGTAAATGCAAGCAAGTTCTCGGGAACGAACCGGAACCATTTTCTGAGGAAAAAGCAATTCCTTTTCTTTTTCAAAAAGTTTCCAGGCGGCATCTTGTGTTATTTTGAGCGGGATTTTTCCGTAAGCACCTTCTGGGGCGACCCGAGAATATCTTGTGGCTGCAATTTTTGCGAAATTACTAAATAGATAACCTTTTTCGGAGTTTGGAATATCCTTAAACAGATAGCTGAGGATAGAGGCTCGCTTCCAAGCATGACGAAGAAGCGCTGCTTCAGGATGTTTTGAAGCTTTTGGGGTTAACGGTTGTGTTTCAATTAAAAACTTTTCAAAAAGATCATTTAATCGTTTTCGCTCAATAGCTCGTTCGACCCGTTTTATCTTCCAGTTATCAATAAAAGATCTAAGGCCCATGTTACAACTTCTCTATCGATAGTTTCTTAACTCACGATTCCGGGGCGAAGCTCTAGGGTCACCCGATACTAAATTATCTTGGCGGGCCCGAAGGGATTTGAACCCTCGATTTCCTCCGTGACAAGGAGGCGACCACTCCTGGCTGGTCCGCGGGCCCAAGAATTATCCTCTTTTCTTTTTCAGATGTTTAAAATACTCAATTTGCTTCAGCCGTTTCTTCGCTTCCGCAAGCGTTCGATAGCTCCCGAACGAGCGGCCGGTGGTTTCGGACAACACGACGTACCTGCCCGATTTTTTCTTAATCATAGTGTGGAATCGTTCAGGCGGGCTTGCCTTTGGTCTTCTTGATCATTGAGCAGGGGAATGATAGCGCATTTCTAAAGAAAAAAGAAGAGCCCCGTCGTGCTGACCGGGGGCTCACGATTCATCAAAGAGTTCCTGTACGCGGATCCAGTAAAGGTCGTTCAATTCCCGTGCTCGTTCCGGCCCGATGCGTTTCTTGATGGCCGCATCCTTCGCTTCCAGCCGCAGTCGCGTGCTCTCCCGCCGCCGTTGCTCTACTGGATCGGTGCTCTCTCCCTCGGCGAGATAATGGCGGAGGCGATAGATGAGCCATTCGAGCTCATCGGGGGTCCTCCCCGTATCCACGACCGCCTTGCGGAACCGGAGCACCCATCGATCGGCGTCAGGTGTCTCGGGATCCCGTAGCACCTGATCGAGCTCCTCCCGATACGCTTCGCGATCCACGCTCCGAAAGAACGCCGCATCTTCCTCTTCCCGGAGCGCCTCTTCGGCACCGTGTTCATCAACTGCTTCACCACTCGCGATGAGTTGCTGGATCCGTTCACGTCGTCCCGTCATCGGCCTCACCCCCGATCGAGATTTGAGCATTTCGAGAATTTATGAAAGAGCACAAACAACAAATACCACAGAAGTGTGGTATTTGTCAAGTCATTGCAGAGTAGGATGCAATTGGTACCAGATTGTCTACGGGTTGCGGGAGGTTTGGGCTTTTCGGGAAATAGAAAAAGCTGCGGTGTTCTGACCGCAGCTCGCGACTCCCCGGTATGCCATTACATCGCCTCGATCTTTTCCAGGCAACCGAGTAGGAGCAATTCGATGGACTGTCGACGATAGTTAGGAAAGTTGGGGCCGATTGCGACCTCGAAGACCGGCTTGCCTCCCCAGCCGTCACCACGAACCGCGCCGAGAAGTCGGATACTGGCGTAGAAATCGAATTCGATTACACCGCTGCCCCCCAGACCGAGGAAAGTCCTCAAGTTCAAGGGACTGACCATGAGACAATTCTGCGGGAACGTGAGGCGGAGTTTCTTTCCGATCTCAGCATCGCCAAGCGCCCGGTCGAGCTCCTCTTTAGTGATCATACCGACCTCCATGCGTTATGTTCAGGAACTCATTGCTATAACAGAGGGGGACTAAAAAACAAATACCACATTTCTGTGATATTTGTCAAATCGCATTGCAGGGATAGGACGCCGTTGGCACCAGGTAATCCACGAAAAGAACTGTCCCGAACATTTTATAAAATTGGTTTTCCAAATTTGATGAGGTTCAGTTTCTTTTCTCTGCGCCATCCCTTGATTTGATCTTCCCGCTTCAACGCCTCGCTCTTTGTTTCAAATTGTTCCGAATAGAGTAATTCCTTTGCTTTATGCGAGCGGGTATAATGCCCGCCTTTGCCTTGCTTGTGATGCAAAATCCGCTCTTCTAAATTGTTTGTTATCCCAGTGTAGATGCTTTGGTCTTTGCAGAGAAGGAGATAGGTGAACCACATAGTATGAGTGTAAATCAAAATCCGCTTCGTGAGGCGGATTTTGATTAGCGCTTGTACTGAGCTTGCCGAAGTTCTAGGGGCTTCGACCCGGCTCAGCCTCCTTCGTCGCGCTCGGATTTTATTTGCTCAGACAATTGCCGAAGCACCTGTCCTGAGCAAGCCCGAGCGAAGCGAGGGCGCGCCGAAGGATTGCGGGACCGGGACTTGAACCCGGACCTCGAGGTTATGAGCCTCGCGACGTACCATTCGTCCATCCCGCGATATCAATATAGCTGAAATGCCTCACTCCTGCAAGCGCTTACTCCTCCAGCCGCCGATGTACTGGTGTAGCCGTTGAGGATTCTTTAGCGACTTTAAATAGTGTTCTCGCCGTACCGCTTCCGTTCTTGTTGGGAAGGTTTCCTGGAAAATGAGTTCCCACGGCTGGAACCGTTTCGTCCATCCCGCGATGACAAGTATGCGCTCTATTATGTTCTTTTGCAAGTTCTGGATACGCGGGTATCCTGAAGCGATTGGTGCAGATGGCATGCGCCGTTCGGGAAGCCCGGGTCAACGCTGACCGGGCTTTTTCTTTTTCCCCGCGTTGTGCTACGAATTACGAATGCGGCAAACGAGGTAAGCTCTCTGAACAAAGGAGGTGAATATGGCAGCGCATTCGCCGTACGCCCACCGTCCGCAGGGCAACTGCGAGGGCCACGCGACCGTATTGGATGCGGGCCGGTGGCACTGGGAGCAGGATCAATCCGGCCTCACGGCAGCCGGGGAATTCTGCTGTGGCAAGCAGATGCAGCGCTACTGGAAGGTGCTTGTCCAGCACTGCGCGGTAGCGGGGTGCGGGAAGGAGTCCCGGCACTACTCGGGTCCCTGGCTCGGCTGCGAACGTTGCGGTTACCGTATATCGCTCGATGACCCAACGATCGCAAGTCGGCGCGAGGATCCTGAACTTCTCATCCCCATCAGCGGCAAGTGGCTGCCGGTTGAGGAGCTTGGAAAATGGTCGGAGAGTTTGCGGCAGCGGATGTTCGAGGCCGGGAGGTTCTAGAAAGGATGTGAGTATGCAGCGATTCGTGTCTTCACTGATCCTCACCGCGGTTGTGCTCATTCTCGCGATGGCCACAATGGCTGTTGCTAACGGTCCAGCATTGATTCCGGGGCCTGTGGGCCCGCCCGGGCCGCCAGGCCCAGCCGGCGCAACTGGAGCAATTCCGAGCTGGCATCTCTGGCTAGTACTTACGACCTTCGCGGTCGCCATCTCCGCACTCGCGGCGGCCATCGCAGCCCTGCGCCGGATTGGACGGCGGTAGCCGCGCGTCCATTTGCCGGCGAGACAAGAAAGGAGGAGAACATGAGGAGGAAGATGAGGAAGAGGATGAAGCGTATCCTGCTGTGGACGATTTTTCTCGCGGCAGTGGTCGGCGTGGCCGCCATTGCCTATGCCGACGACGGGATCTTCGCCGTCCATGAGCGGGACGGGACGACGGTCGCTCACTACTACAAGGATGGGGGGCTGGTGGGCGAGGCCTATCAGGACAAGAACGGCGATTGGCGGCTGAAGGCGACCAACAAGGTCGTCTATCGGTCCGCCATTCAAAGCGTCCCCGGCGGCCGCGTTCTCTTAGACCCCGCCACCGGCCGTGAGATCGGCAGGATCTGGCGCGTTAAGGAAAAGGAACCGGTACTCCCGAAGGGAACGCCGGTTGGAGGCGGCGGAGGGGGCTAGAACCCCCCTACCCAAGATGCATCGGGCCCCGCGCAAGCGCGGGGCCTCTTTTCTTGCTCCGACGCCAAAATCTACGCTATACTCTTGATATTCTGGCTGTGTAGTTCAACGGTTAGAACAGAGCACTCATAACGCTCAAAAGGTGGTTCGACTCCACCCACAGCCAAAGCCATAATTTTGTGCGGATGGGGGTACGAATGACACCCGAAAAGCGGTGCGTTATACTCAAAGTGGCGCACCGTTTTGTTATTCGTCTGCCAGAATACCGCCACGCTGGTTTTCATTCCAAATTTCTTAATTTTTCAATCCATGGCCTTCGGCTATCTCTTCTGGCACTACGGCGATGGGCTTCGGATGGCGTTCGGCAAGGCCGCCGGCGCCGTGCTTGGGTTTCTCAATTATTTCTCCGTGTTTCTCCTCGCGCGGACCGTCTTCTCGCCGTGGCACCGGATCCTGGAGCCCTACGGCCGCGGATTTGACCCCTCGCGGTTTTTCTGGATTCTTGCCGGGAACATCATCTCGCGGGTCTTGGGCGCAATCGTCCGTTCCGCCGCCATCGCGATCGGCGTCGCGGCGAGCGCGGCGGCAGCGGCGCTCGGCGTGTTCTATCTTTCCTTCTGGCTCGCCGCCCCGCTTCTCCTCCCGCTCATCTTCGTCTGGGGCGTTTTGCTTTTTTTCTAGCGCTTGCCGATCGCGCGCCCGTACGCCATGCCCTTCCTCTTCCCGGATCACCCCTTCTACCTCGCGGTCCAGCTGGATCGCGCCCTCCCGCTCCGGCGGGCGAGGCGGCTTCGGAGATCCCTCGGCATCCTCGCGTGTGCCTCCTTTACTGTCTTCGTTGCGAGCCGCGCACATTCCCTCTTTGGCTTAACGCTGATCTTCCTCGCCGGGTACGGGGCGCTTGCGCTTTGGTCGGCGTTCGTCGCGTCCTTTGCCGGCCGCGGGATCTCGCGGCTTTCCGAGGCGCCGTCGGCCGCGGCGGAGTCGTTCGCCGGCGCCTGGCCGCGTCACATTGACTTTGCCGCGGCGAAATTCCTCTCGCGCGTCCGCGAGCCGGACGAGCCGCGCGCCGTTCTCGACGCCCTCCTCGATTCTGAGTTCGGGGACTTTTTCTTTGCCCGCGCCGGATTCTCCCGCCGCGATTTCTCCGCCGAGCTCGAGCGCGCCTACCGAAGCGCGCCGCATCATGCGGTCTCCCTTGCCGAGGTGGCGCGCGGGGCCGCGGCCGCGGCGATCAGGAATCGTCATGCCTTCATCACGCCGGCCGATTTCCTTTTGGCGCTCGCCGCGCTCGATGGCCGATTCTCCCAAGCCCTTGTCAGTCACAAGCTCTCGGCCAAGGACTTCGACTGCCTCGCCCACTGGCTCGCCATTATCGCCGAACACGAGCGGCCGCGGGGATTTGTCGAGCGCCTCGCCGCCTCGCCCGGCATCGGCAAAACCTGGGCCTACGGCTACACGCCGTGGCTTGACCGCGCAAGCCGCCCGGTCAGGAGCGTGCGCGAAGACGAGTTGCACATCATCGGGCATGGGCGCGAGATCGCCGAGCTCGGGGAAGCGCTCGCCAAATCCAGCGAGGCAAACGCGTTTCTCGTTGGCGAGCCGGGCGTCGGCAAGACGACGGTCGTCAAGGGGCTTGCCAAGCGCATCGGCGAGGGCCGCTCCGCTCCCGAGCTGAATTACCGCCGCGTCCGGGAGCTCGCCATGGAAGCGGTATTGGCCGAGAAGTCGCTCGGCGGGATTGAAGAGGCGCTGGGGAGAGTGTTTGGCGAGGCCGAGCGGGCCGGGAATGTCATCCTCGTCATCCGCGACCTCGAGCTTTACCTCGTGCCGGGCGCGGCCACGCATCTGACCGAGGTGCTGATGCCCTTCTTCCGATCTCCGGCGATGAAGATCGTGGGCCTCACCACGCCGGAGGGGTACGCGAAGAGCATGGCCCAGGAGCCCGCGCTCGCAGGGCTCTTCACCGAAGTCCGCGTGGAGGAACCGGGCGAGGAGATCGTGATGGAAATTCTTGCCGATGCCGCGATCGCGGCCGAACGCCGCTACCGCCGCCGCATGCTCTTCCCGGCCCTCAAGCAGATCTACGCGCTTTCGGCGCGCTACGCCGCGGGCGAACCGTTTCCGGAGAAAGGCGTTACGCTTCTCGAGGAAGTGTTTGTCTATGCCCGCGAGGAGGCGCGGGTGCGGGAGATCACGCCGGAGATCGTCGAGCGGGTGCTTGAGCGGAGATTCGGCGCTGCCATCGGCGAGGTCGAGGAGCGCGAGCGGAAGGCGCTTTCAAACCTCGAAGCGCTCCTGCATCGCCGCGTGGTGGATCAAGAGGAGGCCATCGCCGCCATCGCCGACGCCATCCGGCGGAAGCGCACCGGCGTTGCGGCCGGCGGCAAGCCCGTCGGTTCCTTCCTGTTTCTCGGGCCGACCGGGGTCGGCAAGACCGAGACCGCCAAGGCCCTGGCCGAGGCCTACTACGGTTCCGAGGAGGCGATGATCCGCCTGGACATGTCCGAAT
>Ga0209542_10006998_pt1 | contig 21667 bp, 18 predicted proteins | sample RifCSPhighO2_01_FD_184028 | JGI IMG/M metagenome (GOLD analysis project Ga0209542, IMG submission 184028) | Soil microbial communities from Rifle, Colorado - Rifle CSP2_plank highO2_0.1 (SPAdes) (version 2) | ecosystem: Environmental > Terrestrial > Deep subsurface > Rock core/Sediment ... | reverse complement strand
TTCCGCCATTATAAAATTAGTGCTAAAGGATGGAAATGCGGTATTAAGAACGGGGGAGGAGAAATTTTTTAAAGTTGCTAGGGCAGGATTTGCAGGAAAAAGGAAACAGCTAGGTAATAACTTATCGGGAGGATTAAAATTAGAAAAAAGTTTCGCTGAAAAAAAATTAAAATCAATCGGCGTAGATCCAAGACGACGAGCCGAAACATTAACGCTCAGTGAATGGGAATTGATCGCAAATACTCTTTTGCCACATTAAGTGGCCTGTTGCTGGCCCTGGCTTATCCGGGCTGGGGATTTGATTTTGGCTGGCTTGCCTGGATTGGATTGGTTCCGCTAATCTGGTCTCTGACGCAATTCGCATATAAAAGCGGCCGCCTTTCTGTGCGAACAGGATTTTTGATTGGTTTTACCGCCGGTCTGGTATACTTTTTAATAATTTTCCGCTGGTTTTGGTCTATTCACCCTCTTAATACTTTAGGTGTCGAGAATACGATACTCTCGCTCGTCATTGTCGGTACGGTTTATATTATCAGCTCAGCCGGTATGGCCCTGTTCTGGGGACTGTTTGGATTAGCATTCAGCACTGTTTGTTCTCGGCTTACTACTCGCTATTTTCTACTTACTGCTCCCGCCATGTTTGTTATCACTGAATATCTTCGCTCATGGGGCTTTGGACTCTTGTGGTCCGGCTCCGGTTCTCTTTTTGGCCCTCATTGGACAATGGGCAATCTAGCATACGGACTTGCCGGCAACTCACTGGCTCTTTACTTAGCTTCTTTGGTGGGAATCTACGGGGTAACTTTTTTAATCGTTTTAATAAATTTTATTTTCTTTAAAATTTTGAAGCGCAATCAAGCAACCCGCGCCATGCTTGTTGTTGTTGCGATGACGCTGGCTGGGGTTACTTTTATTCCAAAATTTTTAACGCTTGGGCCGGCAAATGATATCCCCAGCGAAAAAATAAATTTCGCCGTTATTCAAACCAGCCAGCCAGCCAAAGTTTCACCAAGTTCCAGAGAAACTCTGGCCGGATTTAAGGAACAGCTTGAAATGATGGCTGCGGTAGCTAAGAATTATCCAGAAAGTACGCTAATCGTATTCCCTGAGGCCAGTGATTTTTTTAAAAACATGTCCATCTTTCTTGCGCCAGTCGAAGTCGAAAATTATTTTGATAAACTTTTTAAAGAGCCGCGCCTAATTATTTCCGGGGGAAGGGTTTATGATTCCTCAGCCGCGCGTGCGCACTCAAGAGTGTTTTTACTCGACACGCAGGGAGGCATACTTAATTTTTACGACAAGCGCCTTCTTATGCCCGGCGGAGAATACCTGCCCTATCCTATCAATCTTATCACCTCCATGTTCTCTAAAAACGCATCTTCGGCCTTCAATAATATTCGGGAACTGAGTCCCGGCGAAAAAGAAATATCTACCGTCGGCTTTGGCTACAAGCTTAACGTTTCGCCCCTCATTTGCTCGGAACTTGTTTCTGCCGATATAACTAGACAAGCAACTCAAAATACGGATTTAATTATTAGTATGGCAAGCTATAGTATTTTTCATGGCAATCACGCGATTGCCGATCAGATGCTCGCTGCTACCCGCTTCCGCGCGGCCGAAAACAAAAAACCGGTTATTGCCGCAGTAAACATGGGCCGTTCCTATGCCATAGACAGCTCTGGAAATATTAAATTTTTGGCACCGAATGAGAGTCCGCAGATATTAACAGGCGCTCTTGCCATTCATAAGCAAAAATCATGGTATAATAAAGCAGGCGACCTGCCCACTATCTTGGTATGTTTGCTATTACTGGCAGGCCCCATTTCATTAACGTGGTTTAAGCTGTTGAGGAGATCTTAGGCCACTAATTTTGTGCCTACAAAAATAAAAGTCGTTCTTGGTTCACTTTTGCTAATAGCTGGTTTTGTTGTTGTCCGCATCGGACTATATTTCAAGCACAGTGTTGATGTGGCTACCTCCGTATCGTTGCCCTATGTATTGTCTGAAACCGACAATAATCCTTTCTTAGAAGACCAGGACCATGACGGCATAACCGATTATGACGAAGCCTACTATCGCACCGACCCGTTTAATCCCGACAGTGACGGCGACGGCTACCTGGACGGAGAAGAAATTGTCTCCGGCTACAATCCGACAAAAGATGACATCAAGCTCGCAAATCAAGAACCTGTGAACATCACCAACAATCTTACTCAAAGATTAACGGCCGGTATTTATGCCGGAGACCTCAATCCTAGAAACGGCAAGGGCAAGGCCTATGATCAGGGAATAAACTACATCGCTCTGGCCGCGATCGATGAAGCTCTCGGAGAAATAAATAATATACCTTCAAATAATACTATCCAGACAACCGACGGTTCAGCGGCTTCTCAGGAACAATACTTAAAAAATGTTGCCGATATCCTTGAGGGACCGTTTCTTGACACATTTATTCAACAGCCGCAGATATTACATCAGGCATTACTTCTGGCCGCAGGCGACCGGTTTCAAGAAGCCAATGATATTTTTGAGGATTACAACATTAAGTTCACCGGGGCTTACACCAGACTGCTTGCCACTCCCGCACCCGATAACTGGGTTGGATTCCATAAAAATTTGCTAGATTTTTTTCGTAAAATTGCCGTGGAATATAATTACGCTACGAAATGGCAGGAAGATCCAATGTTAGCACTTACTTCGATAAGCGACCTGGCCAGATCTCTCAGCAGTATTGATACTTCCATTTTACAAGAGCTCAGATCATTGATTGAAAAAAATAATTTAACAATACCTGATTCCAAGATTTTTGAAGTTATCGGACTACTAAATAGCCCTCAACAATAATGATGCGCGGTAGGTGGCCTAAAATTATTCTTGCCGTTGTCTTGGTCTTTTCTTTTATTTTTTTGCCCATCTACACGGTTAAGGCATTTTCCGGTTGGTTGATCGTCCTAAAAGAATATGTGCTTGATCTCATAGCTCGCCTAATATCACGTACGCTTCTTAGTATAATGAGCAATGGTATAAGCAGGGTAATTTTGAACTCTGGACGCGAGGGTGGTCCGGCAATTGTTCAAGATTGGCGCGATTTTTTGGAAATTGCCCAGTACAGGGGAGAGGATTCTACAAGAGCAATAATCGGGGATGCGGCGTTCGGAAGCGCTACTCTTTGTTCTTATCTGAGGTCTCCTGTGGCTGGCATATTTAACGCAGGCCTTATTCCGGGCTTTGATCCTTCCAAATATCGCATTGACAACCTGCAATACTACAACATCCGCAATCGATGCACATTGCCTGCCAATTTCAATGTTTCTGCTTTCAGGAATGATTTTCGCAACGGCGGTTGGGCCGCATGGGAACAACTTATTCAACCGCAAAATAATTTTTATGGAGTTTACGCCGACAGCAATACTGAGCTGAGCAACCAGCGTGTATTTGAGCAGAGCATAGACACGTCTGAAACTGAATCCGGAAGCGGTTATACTTCAAGACGAACGGGCTGTGAGGTTAGGGCCGGCAACACCCAGTGTCTTGTTTACGGCAAAGTTGTTACTCCGGCTGATCTTTTTGGAAAAAACGGCGCCGCCACTATTGATAGGGAGCTTGATTGGCTAGTAGGCTCCGATGAACTAGAGGAAGTTCTGGTTGGCCTAACCGGCGTTGTTATTAACAAGCTTACTAATTTTGTGGTCAACTCAGCGCTTAATGAAGTCGGCCCCGGACTGGGAGCTGATTCAAATGCTGCACCCAAAGACGCTCCCACATCCGCTCAGCAAGACTGTGTTAATGCCTGCATCGCCTCCAATTGCTCGCCGGCGCTACAACAGTGCTCCTACAACAATGACGGTGAAACTATAAATAAGCCTTGCGTTCCAGAAGATGTCGATCCAAGGGATGCCTGCATAACCACCTGCCAAGCGCAAAGATGCCAGTAATACTCTTGAGCAAATAAACTATGGCGAAAAAAAGGTTAAAGATTGTCGCTATTTGCGCAGTATTAGCATTACTGGCCGTTTTGGTTCCGCAACATCAGGCCAATGCCGGACTTTTTGAATGGGGGATTTCGCAGATTGCTCAAGAAGTTGGCACATTTATACTCGGCCTAGTCGGCACAGCAATTGGCTGGGTCGCTCGAGGTTTCGATGCCTTTGTTCAGTGGCAAATTAATAGTAACGTCTACGGCATTCCAGCCGTTACTAATAGTTGGACTATTATTAGAAACTTTGTAAATCTATTTTTTATCCTGGTACTTATGGTTATGGCTTTCGGCACTATCTTTGCCATTAACAAATATACCTGGAAAGAAATGCTCATGCCGTTCCTGATATCTGCCCTTCTAATTAATTTTAGCCTTGCGATAGGGCAGTATATCATTGACATATCCAATGGTTTGGCCAGTGTTTTTCTAAAAGCAATGGTTCCCAACAATAGTAGCCCCAGTATGTCTGTACAGTTAGCTCAAGGATTTTCACAACAAAACGTACTGACGGCGACAACAGCGGGAGGTATTGTAGTGGGCTCAGCTGATGCGGTAACTAGCATTGCGGGTAGCATAGTTTTCGGTATTATATGGCTAACGATGGTGCTTTTGGCGTTTTTGTCAGCTTTTATTTTTGCTCTGGCAAGATTTTTTGCGCTCTGGTTTCTTTTGATAATTTCCCCGATTGCCTGGTTGGGCTATGCCTTACCTAATCTAAGAGCTTCCCTGTGGAGCAAGTGGTGGCAAAGTTTTTTGTGCTGGTGCTTCTTCCTTCCTTATTATTTATTCTTTCTGATGTTTGCGGTGATTTTTATAAACAGGAGGGGCGAGTATCAAACAGTTGGTTCCGGCCTCATTTTAGGCTCCTTAACCTTTAATGATTTTGTTGTTTACGGTGTTAGTTTGGTTTTCATGGTTATGGGACTGGCCATGGCTCGCAAACTAGCCTGTGCCAGCGGCTCAGGCATAGCGATGGCATTCGGCAAAATTGAAACAGGGGTACGCAAATACGCCCCGGGTGCGGCATATGTCAGGGGTGCCATAGGCGGCGTTAAGGAGCGGGGCGCCGAGATAGCAGAAAAAGGAGTCTTCGGTATTGGCGGTGCTCAACGTGGCAGATTGCAAGAGGCCACCGCCAAGGGCTGGATAGCCGGCACTCCCGGCATGGGCCAGGTACCAGGAGCTAGAGAGGGAGTTTACAGGGCTCAAGCAGCGGAAGTAGATAAAGAAGTTAAGCGATTACAGATACTTAATCTTACTTTGGATCAGTTAAACGACAAGCTTATTAATGCAAAGGGTGTAGAAAAAATAGCCGCTTTTAAACTCAAAACTGAAAATGGCTGGTTAGAAGGCTCTGATGCAGATACTTTTGCAAAAATGGTCAGAGATGCAGGCGGCGGAAAAACCGCCCTGGGTGCTTCGCTTATACAATCGGGTGTTAAGGGCGGGTTCGAGAGAATGGCTGACGGCATAAAGGAGAAAGAGGATGTCTACGCCAAGTTCATCTCCGCGGATGCCGAATTAGCTAAAGCATTTGGTCTAAACGCCGCTCAAAGCAATGCAATACAAGATGAGGCTATACTCAAATCATTGCTACAGCTTGTCTCAACTGGAACTGAAGCTGAAAAAGAAAAGGCTCATAAGCAGATCCAGAAAAATATTGAGAATGTATACCGCACCAAAGCTGACCGTGCCGCATTTATAGGTAGTGCTATTACTGATGATTGGGACAAAGAACTTAAGAAAATGGCTGCAGAAATTATGGTTACAAAGGGCGAGAATGACGTTGCTAATATTGAAACAATAGTCAATCTTTTTGGCGGCCGTGATCCAGGCGGCAAAATTAAAACCAAGGAGGCTAGTAATCTTTACGAAAAAATGTTGGAAACTGTCGCCAAGGGTAATGTTGCCGAAATGCGTGAATCATTCGACAGCCAAAAAACTTTGTTCAATGGCTTGACTGATCATGATCTGCAAAAAGCGTTCGGCAGGGCTATGACCAAAAGCCGTACCATCAATGATGAGGCTATCCTCGAAAAAGTTCTAGATTTGTACAGTTCGGACACTGAAGAAATACAAAAACAAGTCGCTGAAGAGGTTCAGAAAAATATCGAAAACGTTGCCAAGGACACCCAATCACGCAGAGACTTGGTTAATAGCACTACTGCTAGCGATAACTTAAGAAAAATTGCTTCTAAGGTTCTGGTTGATAAGAATGAGGTTGATACCTGGCAATTAAGACGAACTGTTTTAGAAATGAATGGCGGAATGAACCTGGCAACCGGCGACGCTAACACAATTGAAGGTGTTGATCTGGTGAAAAATATAGGTACCGGCAATACAGCGCTAAAGGCAGAAGCTAAATACAGGAAAGACAATAGTATACGGGCCGATACGCCCCTGGCCTCTGGCGACTACTCCAACTTAGAAAACACCGTTATAACTGATATCAAGTCCGGTTTGATTAGGAGCCTGAGCACCGAAGAACTTAAAACACCAGTAATATTCAATGCCTTGGTAAACGGCAGGCTGCGCGGAACTCTTTCTGCAAACGAATACAATAATGCTGTTGGCTTAGTATCTCCCAAGAGAGCGAAGGGCGCACCCCCTGCGATCGGAACAGAAATCAAGGGTAAGCCTGACAGAAAAAAACGCGAAGCCATCAACGCGATTACCGCTGCTGCTGGCCCGGTATTATACCCCTAATTTAAATTACTCATTAAATTATGCCTATACCCTTAAACGAACATCTGCGCCTGAGTCCTTATTTTGTAGACACTGATAAATCGCCAGGTTTTAATTGGGAAAGGTACCAGAGTAGAATTGATGACACTCCCGAGAATTTATTCAACGTATTGGTTGACGAAAACACGTCTGAATTTATAAAATCCCTAACACAAAAATATATCCAGCTATCGGTACAAGGAGCGGATATTGCTAGATTGATACGCGACACAGTGCTTGCTGACATCTTTATCGGAGATATGCCGCAAGAGATTACGCGACGGCTCGGAGTTGATCCGGCAACTGCCCGCGAAATAGCAAACCTGATCGTTTCGCAACTTTTCGCTCCGGTTTTGGAAGATATTAAAAAAGTCCATAACGAAAAATATCCTGGCAGATTGCCAGAAAAATTCACCCCGTTAGAGAAAGGCCGCCCCGAGGTGGCTGAAGCCACGCCTTCGGCGGGGCGTTCTCTAACGGGGCAAGCCCCCTCCTCCACAGCAAAGCACTACCAAGGCCAAGATTTACCCGAAAGCGGAGGAAATATAATAGACTTAAGAAATAAGTGAGGGCTTTACGGATATGCCTTATAGCGCCGTCAAAACATTATGAGATTCCAAGTCCCACAATTCATTGAAACGGAAGTCAAAATAATCGGGCCATTTACGCTCAAGCAGTTTTTGTTTCTGGCAGCCGGAGCGGTTATAATATTTATATTACAATACGTTCTGCCGCTGACATATCTGATAATGGCCGGCTTGCCGATTGCAATTATTTCATTTGCTTTAGCGTTTTATAAAATTGACGGCGTACCGCTGCCTAAATATCTCCTCATGGCCCTGTCATTTATGACTGGAACAAAAAGATACCAGTTCCGAAAAGAAGAGGGGCCCACCTTACCTGAATAATTGTAGCTCTCCTACGCTAAAGCTTCGGAGGAGCACTTCTTCGCCAATGAAGATGCTGCGCACTTCGTAGCTCCGCAGGAGCGAAGAAGTGGCTGAACAAAAACCAAAACAAGGAACCAGCACCAAAGATTTCGTCGTAATATCAGAAATTCGCGATAGCGTCGCTATTTTAAAGGACGGCTCTTTACGCTCCGTCATCGAGGTAGCTTCAGTAAATTTTGACCTGAAGTCTCTTGATGAACAGACGGCCATTATCGGTGCGTTTCAAAACTTTCTGAATTCGATAGACTTCCCCCTGCAAATCGGCATCAGCTCGCGCAAATTAGATATTGCACCGTATATTAAGTCCTTAGACGCCCTAACGGCTAGCGTCTCCAATGAATTAATGAAGATACAGGCGGTGGAATATACGCGGTTCATTAAAGGCCTTACTGAACTGGCCAATATTATGTCTAAGAAATTCTATATCGTCGTGCCGTTACATATAATTGAAACCATAAGCGCGTCCGGGGGGGCGGGGGAAGCGGCAAAAGGATTTTTTGGCGCTCTAAAAAGTATGGCGGGTTCAACCAGAACAGTTAAAACCCTGACAGACCAGGAATTTCAATCACGCAGAGTCCAGCTAGATCAAAGAGTTGAATTTTTACTTGGCGGCATAAGCGGTTTAGGCCTGGAGGGAAGAATCTTGAATAAGGATGCGCTGATGAATATGTATTATTCTTATTACAATCCCGGACACAATTTATAACTATGTCTCTATTTGGCAAGAAAAAATCTGCTATCTCTCCACAGGAAAAGCCGAAAATGATCGACGAGATTTTGGCTCCCTCGGCAATAGATGTTTCTTCCAGCTACCTACAAATTGGCGACACTTATGCGCGCACGCTTTTTGTCGCAACCTATCCTAGATATCTGAACACCAACTGGTTCTCACCCGTCATAAATATGGACAGGCCCTTTGACGCGTCTATTTTTGTCCACCCCGAGGATACCGCTGCAATGCTCAGACAGTTACGAGATCGCCTTGGCAGGCTTGAAGCTCAGGCCATGGAAGAAGCATCCTCCGGCAAGGTTCGTGATCCTATTTTAGAAACAGCCATAGGCGACATCGAAGCCTTGCGCGATAAACTTCAACAGGGAACTGATAGATTTTTCAGACTAGGCGTTTATTTAACTATCTATGGCTCTTCTTTGAAAGAGTTGAACGATACAGAAAATAAGATCAAATCCATGCTCGACGGCCAGTTAATCTATTCTAAACAAGCCACATTCAGGATGCGCGAGGGATTCTTTTCAACTATGCCCCTAAGCGACGATCAGCTGGGCGTCCACACTTCATTAAACACCCAGCCCATATCCTCAATTTTCCCATTTGTATCATATGACCTGACAAGCGACAAGGGGATACTTTACGGTATTAATACTCATAATAATTCTCTGGTACTTTTTGACAGGTTCGCCCTGGAGAATGCGAATATGGTAATATTCGGCAAATCCGGAGGCGGTAAGAGTTATGCTGTTAAACTTGAAATACTCAGAAGTTTAATGTTTGGCACTCAGGTTTTTGTAATTGATCCGGAAAATGAATATAAGTTTCTATCGGACACTGTCGGCGGAACATCAATTAAAATATCCATATCCTCGCCGCACCATATCAACCCGTTTGATTTACCAAAGCCGCTGCCCGATGAAGCTCCGGCAGACGTATTACGCTCTCATATTATAAATATGGCTGGCCTTTTCAAAATAATGCTTGGCGCATTATCTCCAGAAGAAGAAGCAATTTTAGACGAAGCAATAAATCAGACCTATGCAATTAAAGACATTACGCCGACAACAGTTGATCTAAAAAATGCCATACCGCCGCTAATGTCTGACTTTCAAAGCATACTCGAAGGAATGACCGGAACTCAATCTCTGGTTATCAGGATTAAAAAGTATACTGAGGGCACCTATTCTGGATTTCTTAATAATACGACCAATGTACCTCTTGATAAGCAGTTGATTGTTTTTAGCATCCGCGACATGGAAGAAGAGCTAAGGCCAATTGCCATGTATTTGGTTTTGAATTTTATCTGGACACAGGTCAGAACTGAGCTTAAAAGACGCATACTTGCCGTTGATGAGGCCTGGGTTTTAATGAAGTATGAGGCCGGCGCGGCATTCTTATTCAACATCGCCAAGCGCGCCCGTAAATATTATCTTGGCCTAACGACCATTTCGCAGGATATTCCCGACTTTATGACTTCTGCTTACGGCAAACCAATTGTAACTAACTCATCTTTGCAATTACTCTTAAAACAGTCGCCCGCGGCCATTGATCTAGTAAAGCAAACCTTTAACCTCACGGATGCCGAGAAGTTTTTCTTACTTGAATCACGCGTAGGACACGGCCTCTTTTTCGCCGGAACTAATCATGTTGCGCTAAGGATAATCGCATCCTACGCTGAAGACCAGATCATCACATCGGACCCGAGACAAATATTGGAAATAGAAGCAGCCAAAAAAGAATTAGCTCAACAAAACTAGGTGCTGGGTGTTGGGTTTTGGGTGTTAGATAATTTCCTAAAATCTAAAGCCTAAGGCCTAAAACCTAATGCCAGATGACCAATACTACCACGACCTTGCTTATGCCCGAGCGCAGCAAAAAGAAACGGGCGAGATTAAGGACATCGCCAAAAAAACCGTAAGGCCGCCTTCCGGTGGCACATATGCCTTCCTTTATGGATTAGCTATCTCGGGTGACTTGATAGATTTACTCGATCTTACCGGCATAGGTGCGCTTATCTCTTTTATAGTTGATCTTTTTATTGGCGCAATACTGTTTTTTACAGGGCGCGCGGCTAGAGATAGGATGAGGTCAATGAATGAATTTCAAGATAGTCTTCACGGCCACATAGAAAGGCTGGAGAAAAAAATTGTTGCCTATAGAAATGCTTATGCTAGAATCTTAAGAGTATCCAGGAAGGTTAAGATTTTGAGAAAACCAGTAAGAAAGCTTGCTCTCAAACTATCCAGGCTACGCAAAAGCGTAGTCAGGAGTCCACTTGGCAGAACAATGGCCGCGGCCGGCTTGGATCTGGTTCCGTTTCTTGGCCTAGTGCCTTGGCGAACATGGAGTATATATATGCTGAGGCGCGACGAGATGCGGGCATTTGAAGAAGCTCAGAGTATGCTGCCGGAATATATGTCCACCAAAGCAGACGAGATTGAAGCAAATAATGACCTCCAGGAAGCAGAAACGATAGAGGCTGGCATCGAAGAGCAACCGGCATAACTTAGCTAAATTTTCGACTTAAATATTTAACTTAATCCCTTTGTCTAATAAACTACTACATTTCATAGTTTTCTCTCTTGCTGGTTTAGCCGTTTTCTTGGGCGGATATTTGTTTAGCCGTAAGTCTGACCCACTTGGCCAACAAGCACTGATTAACAACTCCCTCGTTAATCGTTTTGATAAGGCCGAAGAAAAGTATCAGGCACCATCAGGTCTTTTTGAATTAACTTCCGGCGAAGCAAGTTTCCCGCATATTTCAATAGCCGGCGAGATTCTGTATTATCTTCCCAAAAGTGGCGAAATCCGTTCGCTTTCAGTTGCGGCTCCGGTAGCCGGTACAACCTTGGTTGCCAAAATACAGCCCGGTGCAAGCCGTATAGACTGGGCAACGAACAACACCTTGCTTGCCAACTATCCAACCGGCGCGATTTTTTATGACTTAAAGTCTAATTTTTCAAAAAAATACGACCCGCTTATAAAAAATCCGTCTTTAAGTAGGGTGGGGGACAAAATCGCTTATACTTACTTCAACCCGGAATCAGACGAAGGCAATATAAGTATCGCTGATCCGAGAATGGAATCCTTTAAGAATATTTTACCGACGCGTTTTTCCGGCTGGCAAATAAAATGGCTCAGCGATAACAAGCTTGCCCTAATAAAGCCTCCGACGCTGGAGAATACACACCTGTCGCTATTCACACTAAACTCCGAGAGTGGTGCATTAGAAAACATCTTGGAATTTAGAAATAATCTACAAATTGCTTGGTCAGAAAACGGGCAAAAAATACTTTATTCTTACACCGACCCGGCAACCCAAGTAAATCAATTGTATTTCATGGATATGGTCACTAAGACAGAGGTTTCTCTTGGCTCTCAGCTCGAGGCCTTAAAGTGCGCCTGGAGCATTAACGGCAAGACTATTTATTGCTTAGGTGGTAAGTCCTTGTTTTCTTTCGACACGTCAGCGTCGGGCACGCAACCCAAAGAAATCACGAGCCTTGATTCCTCGACCGCTATCGCCAATGCTGTGCATCCTATTCTCACCAGCATCGAAGACTATATTATCTTCAAAAGCTCAAAAGACGGCAAACTTTATGGTTTGAAAATTAATTAGGTGCCGATGCGTGGGGCTCGGTGCTAGACCTCAACTTACCTGGATAACTCAGGGGGTTTTTTGAGGGAGATTGTCTCCCGAAGATCGGCCCTGGTGAATACGCCAAGGGCTAAAAGTAATGGAAAGTATGCCAGCGACACGACAGAGGCCTTCACAAAACTGCCGATGAGCGGGTACATGAGCAAGCCAACGATACTGCTGGCTAAAATCGTTTTGACAAATGCGAACTTATTAATAACAATTTTTGTATTTTGTCGTATAAGCCAAAACATGCTTGCGGTGATAAATATCTCGGCTAGCACCGTAGTTGAGGCCGCGGCAAAATAACTGTATCTGGGTATTAAAATTATATTGAGCCCAACATTAATCACCGCACCGCCCAAATAAATCCACATGGCTTTTTTCTGAAGATTTAGGGCGATAATGGCGTTGCCGCCGAGATTGCCGAAAAATATCAGGAATATTGCAAAACTTAGAATTTTAAGCACCGGGCTTGCCTGCATAAAGGCGCCGCCGCCGATAGCTCTAACTATCCAATCAGACATTAGAAAAATATATGTTGAAAAGTACAGGGCAAAAATTGTAATTACATTAAAGGCGCTTCTGAAAGTTTTAATAAATTCCAGCTTACTCTTAATGGCAAACCTGGAAAGGAGGGGCATGACTAGGCCAATATAAATGGCTGGTAAAAAAATAACTGCCTCCAGGACTTTATAGGCCGCGGAGTATATGCCGACATCTTGAGCCGGCTTCATCACCGAAAGCATAACTGTGTCTAGCTTGAAATAAATCAAAACGAGGACAAGCGACACGGCAATAGGAAGGGCGGTCTTGATGGCACTACGAAAGTATACAAAATCAATTATCGGCTTTATCTTGATCATTCGGCGGGAGAATCCGTAGATAAGGCCAGCATGAATCGCTTCCGCAAAAACAACCACTGCCACAAACCACAAAAGTCCATTTTCAAATTTTATCAAAATTACTAGTGAGCCCAGCTGAACTAATCGAGCCAAGACATCTGCTAACGAAACCAGATAAAGACGTAGATATTTTTGGAAAACACCCACCAAGATCTGGGACAAAGAAGAACCTACAGAAAATAGCGAGGCAATTAAAACCCCAACTTTAACTATGGGCGGGTAGGGTAGTAAGAAGACGAGCATGTCTGCCAAGATAATTAGAATAACGACCGCAAGAAGCCGTAGAGTAAAAATCTTACTGGCAATGCTCCTCTCGTCTGGTGAGTTGTCGGTGCGCGAGATCTCGCGCACCATAAAAGTATACAGTCCTAAATCGGCGACTGCTGTAAAAATATACAGATACGCAAAAATAGCACTGTATTGACCGAAACCCTCTGGCCCAAGGTAACGAGTGAGAATACCGACCACCAGTAAACTTAAGATCCCGATTATTCCTCGGGATAGTGTTGCGATGCCTAGATTGTATGATATTTTTTGCAACATCTTCACTTGCCCTCTAATTTTCCTTGAGGCTCCGCCATAGAGGCCTGTGGGGACGTTCCGCTCGTCCAGCGACTCGCTCCACTATTTTGAAATTGTGGATTCAGCTCGCAGTGTTTTACTATTATACTGCTCGCTGACCATGCAATCACACAATTTCAGAATCCCCGCAAACCTCTATGGTCTCCGCCTGAACAAACTATATCCAAAATCCTGGAATATCCTCATCGTGCTTTTTTGTATTTATCATTTTTTATCTTAATCATATCTCAATTTAATCATTAAAAAACAGGCGGGTCTACCTGCAATGATCGAAACACAATACAACATCCGGTTTCAAAAATTAATTTTATAAATCCAGTCGTGTGGCCCTATAGTCAAAAATAGTACATTGTTTTTATCAATAAAACGAAATATGATTCTATGTTTTCGGTCTACTCGTAAACTCCACATTTGCCTGCCCTGTGGTTCCAATTTTTCAGTGCGAAGCGAGGGGTGGTAGGGATTTTCCCTAAATAGTTTCTCTTGTTTTTCGGCTTTTCGTTTAATAACCGTAGGCAACTTTTTATATCGCGCCGTAAATTCTGCGGTAACAATTATTTCCATCACCGTAAGTTGTTATTTCAGGTCTTTTAGCGACTCTATTTTTTCATATCTTTTATTTTTATAATCCCTTTCGGCCCTAGTCACACTATCTATAAAGTCCCCACTAAAAAGCCCCAGCCCGGCAGCCAGTCTTTCAAATTTTTCAGCATCCATTTCCACCAATATTTTCTTCGGATGCTTAGGTATTGATTGCACGGTAATATTTAAACTCATATTTTAATTCTAGCGCTGTCTTCATTAAAAATCAAAGGGGGAGCGAAGGTTTGACTACAATTCGGCGTCTGGGTTCTTGGCCGATACTTTCAGTTTGAAGGTCCTTGAATGTTGCGAGCTCGGTATGGACAAGACGCCGTTCGTAGGCGTTCATCGGAAGTAGTGCTTCAGCTCTTTGTGTTTGTATAACCCGCTTGGCAACATTACGAGCAACATCAACCAAATAATTGGTACGTGATTTACGATAGTCGTTTATGTCCACAATAAAGCTGATGGGGGATTGACTAGCCGTAATACTAACATTACGACTGACAAGCAGGCGCGCTATGTGCTCAAATGCGCTTAAGTTCTGACCATTTTTGCCTATGAGCATGCTCAGATCGTTCTCTGATTCCACTGAAGCAACCATGAGGCTGGCCCTTGAGTTATTGGTAGAATTATCTGGGTCTACGACCGCGAGACTTTCGTTTAGTCTTACCTCACCTTCAAAACCGACCCTCCTTAGTAGGTCTTGGACGGTTTCTGTTATTTTATTTTTTATTTTCTCGTCCATCGTTATTAATCTAAGCGCTATTCACTCTATACTTCCTGTTAATATATAGTTGTTCAAATATTGAAAAAACTGTTGCCGCAACCCAGTAAAGGGTTAGCCCAGTAGGTAAATTCCAAGCGATAATTATAACCATAACAGGGAAAAAATACAACATTTGCTTGCTCATTTGAAGTGCCGGCGATGGCGGCTCATTTTTTGAAGGCTGAGCCTGACTAGCCACAGATTGTTTCATTTGAAACCATTGTAAAACACCGGCCAAAATCGCCATCATATAGCTCTTCTTTGCCAGATCTAAAAAGCCGAGTGCTGTCTGATTTATATTTAGTGGATGGCTCACAAAGGAGTACAGCGCGGTTAGGCTTTCCGGCTTCAACCCTGACCCAAGAGCGCTATAAAGAGCTATCAGAACAGGCAGCTGAATTAAAATCGGCAAGCATCCGCTTAACGGATTAATTTTATGCTCCTTATAGAGTTGCATGGTGGCCTGTCCGAGAGCCTGTTTATTCCCCTTATGCTTTTCCTGAAGTTCTTTTATTTTTGGCTGTAATTTATTAAGTTCGCGCTGAGAGATGAGCGCCTTAATGGAGAGCGGAAAGAAAATAACTCTGACAATAATGGTCAGCACGATTATGGCGACGCCAAAATCAGCCCCAGGAATACTGTTGTAAAGAAAAATTAAAAGATTAAAAAGTGGGCGGAAAAGTAGCTCGTGGTATAAAAATGTCATACTTTTATTAAAATTTTTTACCTATCCTAAAATTTAACTAAATCTAAGCCGCCCTTAGATAGCGGGCTGCATCGTAAAATTCTCCATAGGCCCATAATCGTTCCTCGACCTAAGCCGTATTTCTCTATGACCTCGTAAAAATACTGTGAACAAGATGGGTAAAAGCGGCAACGCAAACCACTGTTAGTAAAAAAAGGGCCATGATCGGGGGACAAAGTCCTTTGATATAGTTTTATGCTTTTGAGCACAAAGTTTTCCATTTGTTTAATATGGCTAGACAAAAATTTTATTTATTGTTTGCTCTACTTCTCTCTTGATTTCTTTCGTTCGCTTTTCTACGATGTTTGCAGTGGCGACAACCACCATGTCAAATGATCTTTTTAAAACTTGTCCAGAGCGAAAAGATTCTGCGATTATTCTCCTGATGCGATTGCGCACAACCGCTTTCTTAGAGACTTTATTTGAAATAACTATCGCTGCTCGAAAGTGTTCGGCTTGATTTTCTAAGAATTTAATAAAGAAAAAACTGTTTTTTGCAGTTCTGCCTCGCTTTAAAACCATCTCAATGTCTTTTTTGGCTAGTCGGTACTTTTTTGCAAGAGCCAACTATAGGTTGCAAGTTATAGGTTATAGGTTATAGGTTTAAAAATTTCTAACACCTCGAACCTGTTATCTACCACCTACACAGTAAGCACGTGTCTGCCCTTCTTGCGCCGGCGCGCTAAGACTTTTCGACCATTTTTAGTCAGTGTGCGAATTAGAAAACCATGCGTTTTCTTTCTTTTTCGCTTTTTAGGCCTATATGTTAGGGCTTTGGATATCATATTTAAATACTACCAAAAAAAATGTTTCCTGGCAATGTTGCATTCTTTCTGTGTGTGTTCGATACTTATATTCTCCTGCTCGCAAAAACCCCTTGCTAAACTATTAACTTTTCATCCACACCTTATCAACGAAACTTATATTTCCGAATATTTTCTCTCCTCTATACTTATAGCATGACAAACGAAGAACTTTGGAAAACCGTACTAACCGAAATGGAATTATCCCTCTCACGGGCTAATTTTACTACTTGGTTTAAAGGTACCGCTATTTTGGCTAATAATAGCGGGGCCATTCTTGTTAGTGTGCCTAACGGTTTCGTAAAAGAGTGGCTGGAGAATAAATTTAACAGACAAATTTTGAATATTGTCAGAACTCTTCATCCCGATGTACGAGATATAAAGTACGCGGTAGGCGGCTTACGGATGAGTATTCCTACCCAAAAGAAGGATTTCGCTCAATTTATGCCGGAAAGAACAACTGAAGCACGGCAAGATACTGATATTGATAAGGGGACAAACTTAAATCGCCGGTACTCTTTTAATTCTTTTGTGGTTGGTTCAAATAACGAGTTGGCGCACGCGGCCAGCTTAGCGGTAACTAAAAATCTAGGCAGAGTCTATAACCCCTTATTCCTTTACGGGGGGGTTGGTTTAGGAAAAACTCATCTTTTACAAGCAACGGGTAACCAAGCTCTGCTGGAAGCTCCTGATAAAAAAGTTCTTTACATGTCTTCGGAAAGACTTACCGCAGAAATTATAGAGTCTATTAAAAATAAGACTATCGAGGAAATGAAACAAAAGTACGCTAAACTAGATCTATTAATTATAGACGACATTCAATTTATTGCTGGAAAAGAGCGCACCCAGGATATATTCTTTGGAACATTCAATGAACTTTATGGAAAAAATAAACAGATAATACTCTCCTCCGATAGGCCGCCTAGCGCTATTCCTGCCCTGGAAGAGCGTCTTAGATCTCGTTTTGAGGGTGGAATGATTGCTGATATAGGAATACCTGATTATGAGACTCGCTTAGCAATATTAAACACTAAGTGCAAGGAGAAAAGTTTTGAAGTTGATCCTAATTCTTTAGCTTACATCGCTTCTAATATCCAAAAAAATATACGCGAGCTTGAAGGTGCACTCAATCGTATTATAGCTTTCAGCCAAATATATAATAAAACTCCGGATTTTAAGGAGGTTAAGAAGCTTTTAGCGGCATATCTTAATACGCCTTATCGTAAAACAACACATCAGGCGATTTTAAAATCTGTCGCTGATTTTTACAACATCACACAAAACGATCTTTTAAAGAGGAGTCGGAAAAAAGAAGTTGTGCGACCCAGACAGATTGCCATGTATTTATTGCGAGAAGAAACCAAATCATCTTTCCCCGAGATAGGTGCAAAATTAGGCGGCAGAGACCATTCTACAGTCATACATGCCTACGAAAAAATAAAGAAGGAAGAGGATGGTGATGAGACAACTAAACAGGAAATTACGTTGATAAAGGAGCGTTTATATCAGGCGTTTGAATAGTGTATTTAATGAGGATAAGTAGTTAATAAAATAGCAGAACTCTAAACTACAGAATATTTTTCACCAAGTAGTCATCTGTTTATCACTAGTTACCCTTAAATTTATCCAGCATATATACACAAGTAATTTATGTAGTTTATCCTTATATATGGCCTTAAACTTAACTATTGCGTGCTTTATCAACACCCCTAATAATAAGTAGTTATTAATTAATTTAATTAAATAATGAATATAATAATAAATCAAAAAAAACTCTTGACCGCTGTCAGAGCAGTAGAAAAGGTTATTTCTAGAAACGTATCTTTACCAATTCTCAACGCTATCCTTTTTAAAACAGACAGTGGCCGTGTTAAGTTATCGGCTACAAACCTGGAGATAGGTATTAACTACTGGATAGGAGCTAAAATTGAAGAAACAGGCGAGGTGGCTATACCTGCCAGAATTTTTTCTGATTTTTTAAATAACGTAACTGACGAAAAAGTATCTTTATCCGCAGTAAAAAATGTTATAAGTATTAATTCTGATAATTACAAAACTCAAATACTAGGAATGGAAACCAAGGACTTCCCGATAATACCAAAATTAAAAAAAGAGCCTAATTTTAAAATTAACAGTCAAATTTTAAAAAATACATTGGCTAGTGTATTTGACTCAACGGCAGTTACAGAAACAAGGCCGGAATTGAGTGGTGTTTATGTAAATATTATTGGTGGAAGAGCAGAATTTGCCGCAACAGATAGTTTTCGTCTTTCAGAAAAAATAATTGAATTAAGCAGTGATGGTAATAGATCTTTTATTTTGCCGCGTAATACGGCAGTCGAGATTATGAGAGTACTGGAAGGTATAGACGAGAATATAAGTTTTGTGGTATCTGAAAATCAAATAATGATTTATGGAGAAGACTTTGAATTAATCTCTCGTTTGGTTGACGGCCATTATCCCGAATATAAAAGAGTTATACCGGATAAATTTATTTCATTAGCCAGAATAAATAAAGTTGCATTGGAAAAAAATGTTCGCATGGCTAGTATTTTTTCATCAACAATTTCTGATATAAAACTTAATGTTGCCAAGGATTCGTTGGAGATAACAGCTAAAAATAGCGAGAGGGGAGAAATTACAGCCAATGTCGCTTGCGATATAAAAAATAAACCGTTTGAAGTTTCGATTAACTATCACTACCTACTGGACGGACTTAAAATAATACCTACTGAAAACGTAGTTTTAGAGTTTACCGGGGATGGCAGCCCACTAGTTCTAAGAGGAGAGAATCAAAAAGACCAAACCTATGTGATCATGCCTCTAAGAAGTTAGTTCATTGGTGTAGTCGACGGCGGGGGAGGCGTGAAGGAGGAAAGCCAGCGTTGTACAGAGGCCTCCCAATTGGCAAATTGGGAGTCAGAGTAGGGGCTAGATGGGTACGACCCGAGAGGGTCTTTTTTATCTATGTAATACAGTATGGTGTGTATTCCGTGGGGGCCACTATAGTTACCGTTAAGCATAATCTTATCGATAGTAATAGGGTCAGGCTTTATAAATTGCTCAGGAGGAATATCAATTAGCGCCTGTGTCATAAATTCGTGCCACATCGGCGCAGCGGCGGAAAGTCCGGCACCCTCTCTTGTCATAGAAGTATTATCATTATTTCCTGTCCAAACACCTGCTACCAGAGAAGTAGAATAACCGATAAGCCAACCGTCGCGGTTTTCTTGAGTCGTACCAGTTTTAGCGGCTACCTGTCTAGCGGGGAAATAAAGCGGACTATTATAACCAAACACCGGCCCGCGAGCGTTATTGTCGGATAAGACATCGCTTACGAGTCTGGCAATTTGAGGATCAAAAATCCTTTCCTCATCCTTTCGATATTCTTCAAGTACGGTTCCGTCACCGGTAATAACCTTTTGAATAAAATTTGGTGCTATTCGTATGCCATCATTGGCGAAGACACCATAAGCACTAACCATATCAAGCAATTTAACTTCTCCGCCTCCTAAAACCAGAGATAATCCGTATCGGGATCGGTCGTTAAGCGTAGTAATGCCCATAGAGTGGGCAAGGTCTATGGTTTCATCAACGCCTGCGAGATAGAGCACTTTAACGGATGGCAGGTTTAAAGATTGGCCCAGAGACTGGCGCATTGTTACAGGTCCGCGGAACCGACCATCGTAATTTTGCGGACTATAGCAATCGTTTCCGGTGTCATCTTTTTCTTGAAGCGCAGAGGAGCTACAACGCTGGTTAAACTCTGTAGGCAGATCAAAGAGAATAGTAGAGTCGGTAAATCCTTTTTTAAAAGCTTCAGCATAGGCAAAAGGTTTAAAAGAAGAGCCAGGCTGTCTAGAGGCTGTGGCTACATTAAAGTTGCCCTCAAACTTGCAATTTTTGCCTGGAGTACATCCTTCGGGTTCAGGTTTACCAAAGTAGTCTTTTGAGCCGACCATAGCCAGAATTTGTCCAGTTTTAGGATCATTAGCTACGAGGGCGGCGTTACTGGCCTTATATTTTTCGGTGTTTATCTTGGCATATTTTTCAACTGTATCTTCTGCAATTTTTTGTAGATTAGTATTAAGCGTAGTCGAAACCTTAAGCCCGCCGTTTTGCACCATATCCTCTCCGTATTTTTTTATCAGATAATCTCGAACCATTATTACAAAATGGGGCGCCTCGATGCTTTCTTGAGGCGGTTTTATTTTGGGAACATCTTTAACCGCTGATTCGTATTCGTTTTCGGATATCAGGCCAAAGTTCTGTATACGAGAAAGCAGATTGTCACGTCGAGCGATCAATTCGGGAAAATGATTTCCGTGTGGCGAGTAATAACTCGGTGCTTTTGGTAGAGACGCAAGCAGGGCCGCCTCTGACCAGCTTAATTCTTTGGCTGGTTTATCAAAAAATGTCTGGCTGGCCGCCTCAATTCCATAAGCGTTCGAACCGTAGGGGATTTGGTTCAAGTACATCCAGAATATTTCATCCTTACTGAATTTACGCTCAACCTGTACCGAGAGTACGGCCTCCTTGATTTTGCGGGCCAACGTTTTTTCGTTGCTTAAAAGAGAATTTTTAATAAGCTGCTGCGTTATTGTGGAACCGCCCTGAGAAGCGCTAAGGTTTACGACGTCTTTATAAAGAGCCCGCAAGACCCCCCTAAGGTCTACCCCTTGGTGTTGATAAAAATCGGCATCTTCCGAAATCAAAGTAGCTTTTTTGATGGTTTCTGGCATTTGATCCCAGGGGATTATCGTGCGTTTTTCTTCGCCATGGATGTCATATAACAAAGTGTCACCACTACGATCGTAGATTTTAGTTGATTCGGACACGCGGCGGGCGGCAATGGCGGAGGGGTCAGGGATTTGCCCGGCGTAATAAAGAAAAATGGCGACAAAAAAAACCAAGCCGATGATGGCTAAGGTAAACAAAAACATAAAAACTTTTTTGACGGCGCTTGATTTGCGCTTACGGGAAGCAGGGGTCATTAAGGGGTATTTTGGCATAAAATTCGTCGTTACGCAACAGTATGCTTTTTTCTTTGTTTGTTCTCGCTTACAAATATTTATCAAATTTTCTCGTTTTCCTGGATGAACTCAAAAGTGATTTCATCAGCAAAAAACTTCAAAAATTTGATAATATTTGTTCCGGCTCGTACAGAAAAGAAAAACCGCCAGTGATGGCGGGTAGGAAATTAAATTTGTTCGGCGCGGCGAATACGCTTGTTGCGGAAGTAGAGAGCTAGTGGCGGGAAC
>Ga0209542_10006997_pt1 | contig 21671 bp, 27 predicted proteins | sample RifCSPhighO2_01_FD_184028 | JGI IMG/M metagenome (GOLD analysis project Ga0209542, IMG submission 184028) | Soil microbial communities from Rifle, Colorado - Rifle CSP2_plank highO2_0.1 (SPAdes) (version 2) | ecosystem: Environmental > Terrestrial > Deep subsurface > Rock core/Sediment ... | reverse complement strand
GATAACGAATCCTATACGTACAATGACACGCGTGCTCAACATCCATAAAAGAAACAAAAACTAATTTGTATTTATAATCTAGCCCCAGCCGCCCCAAGGGGCGGGGTAAAGACTAAATTTAGAAACAGCATCAACCTGTTCAGCAGAAACGTTTGCTTCTAAATTTTTATGGTGCGTTCGTGCTCTCCATTTTGTTATTGCTGCATCAATTTGCTCACGTGCGTCCATTCAGTCACCACTCCTTGGATAATTAATTACTTCTTAACAGCCAACTTAATATCTTCAGCCTTGACTGTCTTACGACCTGCATGCAGTGCAAGCTCAACCGCATTTTTCGAAACCAATTTGGCGTGCTCTTCAAGAACCTCTTTTAACGCGAGCTTAGCGTCATCTGCGACGCGCTCTGCTCCGGCAGACTTGATTATCTGCTCCATTGCCGCCAAAGGAATCAATCGTTTCGATGCTGGCGCCATACAGAGCCAAAAGCGTTCTCCGATATTTAAACATTTCCTTTTTTAGCTTTCTTTTTGCTAAATAGAGTAGGAATTGTCACAGATTTCTAACGACAAGGTTTATAAAAAGAACTTGCACAAAATTGTACGTGACACAAAAAGGGTCGAACGCAGAACGCGAACTCATCCACTTGTTTTGGGCCAAGGAATGGGCAGCCTGCAGAGTAGCAGGAAGCGGACGGCAAAACTATCCTGCGCCGGACGTCATCGCCAACAGGGCCGGAATCAACCTTGCCATTGAGTGCAAAGCGACAAAAAGTAACTCTCAGTACCTTGAAAAACGCGAGGTCGAAGAACTCAAAGCGTACGCAGAACGCGCAGGAGCACGAGCGTTGATTGCTTTGCGGTTCAACAACACCCCCTGGATTTTTTTAAGCCCTGACGATTTGGACCAAACAGCTGTTTCATTTGTGACCACCAAAGAAAAAGCACAATTACGTGGAATATCTTTTGAAAATCTGGTAAAAAACACGTAACACTCATTGAAAAACACGTGTTTTTTGCCTACCCGGAAACGACCCTGACCAGAAGTTCCCTTTGTCGTTTCCTTAGTCACGAAAGGTTTATAAATACGCTTTGGGGTAAACGAAACACGCATGAGGGTCACCGGGAATGTTGTCGATGAAGTGGTTTCTGAAGTAGCAGGACAAGACGTCCTGCCCCTGGTCAAAGCATTGCGCAACAAGACAAATGTTTCTGAACTCAAACTTGCAAGTTCTATCAAGAAAGAAATCAACGTCACGCGCAACATGCTCTACCGGCTGTACGACAACAACTTGGTTAGCTTTACGCGAAAAAAAGACAAGAAAAAAGGATGGTACATCTACTACTGGACGTTCAACCAAAAACGCGTCAAGGACCTCATCAAAGACATCAAGAAACAAAAATATGAACGTTTGATTGACCGGTTGAGCCGCGAGAAGAATGTCCAGTTCTACATCTGCTCAAACAAATGTATCCGCCTTGATTTCGAACAAAGCCACGACTTCCACTTCAAATGTCCTGAATGCGGCTCACTCTTAAACTTAGAAGACAACACGCATAAAATCAAAGAATTGGAAAAAGACTTAGAAAAACTCCAAAAAGAACTCAAAACACTCCACAAAGCATAAGTTCTCTTTTCAAGTCTTCAGGTGAAAAGATTCCCACTTCCGTAACAATTTTTCTTAACGGGACAAAATCATGAGTTGAAGGATTACTCTTGGTCCACTTTTCAACACTACAAATCCCAACCAGAGAAGTGTTTTGTGCAATTTGTGGCAAGACAAGCACTCCTCCCTCTGTCAAAAAATCTGCTTCAATCAGAACAACATCAGGAGTTCCTCCTTGCGCGAGAATACCTGCTTGCGCAAGCTCATGCTTGAGTTCAACATCCCGGCAGAGAACCTTGCACTGCTTTTGGAACGCCACTTGAGAAATCAAACTCTTAAGAATCGGACCTGGAGAGAGAACTTCAACTATTCCGTTCTTTGGCAGAATGGTGCCTAAATGGTAAGCAAATGCATATGAACGACGTTCCGGAAGTCTTAAGTGAGGGAACTTTTGTCCAAACTTTTCCGACTGAAACAAATTCATCTGCGCTTGGATTTGAGCTTGTGTTCAATCAACATTTCCTCGTGCAAAATCTTGTGCGCAACATTATCAACATGCGCCTCAATCCGCGCAACGCGACGCTCCATCAGCACCAGAACACGCATGCAGTAGATAATGCCGAAGAGAACTCCAACAATCACTGCAAGAACTATTCGAATAAGTGTATCATCAATCATATAGTCACCTCTTGAATATGTAGATGAGAGAAGGGGAGTTTAAAAAGGTTACTGCGCTAAATCGTAATGTGTGTATCCTTGCTCTCTCAAACGCATATACGCGGGAGTTACAATGTCCATTAACAAGTTGTGAGCTCTCCATTTTGCGCCTTCATTGTTGCAACGTATAAAGTGCCTAAATAGATCCTGACAATGCAACACTTTCTCAAGTGAAATGCCTTCTGCTTCCAGCGCGTCATCAATTGCTTTATAAAAAGTGCTGTAAGATTGATCCAGCCGCAAGTCGCTCAAATTAGTACATCCTAATTCTCTTAAAGGAACGTGCTGTGGCATAATTGTTTGGCATCCTGTTCTTGTACTCGTCAACGACCCTGGAGGAAACGTGTCAGGAAGATTACAAAACAAGTTATTAAAATATTCCATTCCCCAACTCGTGGCAGGATTTCCTTCACACTTTACCTTGCATTCAGAAATTTCACGCTTGATTTGGTCACGAAGGTTTGACATTTTACTTCTGCGCTTTGAGACGCTCGATTTCGAGAACAAGCTCGCCGAGTTCGTCTGGTGAACACTCTGCAGATTGTCTTATATCTCCCCCACGGCCCACCCCAACATACGCCTTGTCGCCTGTATATGACGGTGACTTCGCTTTGCTGTCTATTGTATAGTGATATTCATACCTAAACCTTACCTCACCACTGCTGTTCGTGATGATGATATTATCGCTCCTACTCAGAATAGATTGTACAAATTTGTTAATTCCTGCTGCAAGCTCTTTTATTGATTTTGCGGGAGGGGTTTGTTCCAAACTTTGAGGACTGGGAGCCATCGATGGCATGTGTTTAAAAGAAGGCGTATAGTGGTTTGCGAAGTATTCCCATGAATTGAACTTTCCTTCACTACCACTGCGTTGTTTATAAACTTCAAAAATAAAATAACTCATATTACTTATTCTCCGCTTTGAGACGCTCGAGTTCGCTCTGAAACTCTTTTTTCTCTTCAGGGGTGAATAAAGTGCTTTGAAAAACATACTCCTCGTCTGTCCTAGAATCAATGCTATAACCGTGGAACTCGCAATTAGGCATCGCATCAACAAGTGTTGGCAGTGGCAATGGTTTTATGTTAGGCAGTTGTGGGACACCGAAGAAAATATCTTTTGCAAGACGAGCGCCAAAACTCACTGCTGGACCCGTGTAATTGCCCGTATTTGTGTCAATGTGCGCATAACGCCGGTAGAATTCTTCAGCAAGATGTCTGATTGAGCCTTGCCAAACACTTGGGCCTGAACCTATTCCAAGGGAGTAGCTCCACCCCTCTGGCCAAAAAGAATTATTTGTTTGCCAATCTTGCGAGCCGTTCAATCCATGAACAAGCGTCCTTGTTTTGTATGCTGGCCACTTTATTGTAGTATTATCATCCATTTTACTTCTTCTCCCATGCTGCTTTGAAAATATTTTCAAAACCTTTTGCGAAGTTTTCTGCGCTGACCCAGACACCAAAATCGTAATTTTGGTGGGTGTTTGCGTCGTCAAGAACCATAAAAGTTACCTGCTTGCCGTCAACAACACAGAAACGGCTTGGAACTGACTCAATGTCCTTTACTTGGGCGTGCTGCGCGAGAATTTTAGCTGCCGCACTGTTTCTTGAAATTGGAGCGAGAATTTTCACGCTGACACCACGCTCTTTAGCTTTTGCGATTGCACTTTTAAGAGATTCGGCTTTCCTAACAAGACCGTGTTCGGTTGTCATGAGCATCACACTTTTCTGCGCGTTTTTGATTGTGCTTGCAAGATGGTTGTATAGGTTCACGCGACCTTTCACAACACCAGTCATGTCTATCGGATCAATAAGCTGAATCCCTTGTGTATACAACGATTTGAGTTCACCGAGAAGAGTACTTTCTTTAAGATCTTCAATAAGATTTGCTTGTTTTTCTGCATCTTCCTTGATGGTTTTCTTGACACGTTCAACAACATCCACTGGAGGAACAGCGATGTATTTTATTGGCTTTCCCAATTTCATAATAACAAATCCCTTTCGTTCAAGAGATTCCAAAACATCATAACTACGACTACGCGGAACATTCGCAATATCAGAAAGCTCACCAGCGGTTGCAACACCACGCGAAAGCAATGCAGTCCAAATCTTCACTTCGTACAAGTTCAGAACAAAATAACGACGCAAATTACTTAGCAAATCCTCTTTAACAATCATAGTTCCCTCTCCCCCTTTTTTTACACGTTTACAAGGAGACGTTAATTCACTCCGTCCCTCCCGTAACATGTTTTTGTTATTCTGTTGAGGTAAAACAATCGGATATTAAAACTTTGTGGTTGAGCGTTTAATCTTCCGACGATAACCTCGACGTGCAAGGGAGTCTTCACTCTTTTGCAGAAGCACTAAGCTATTTAAGTTTTTGGCCACTTGAAACTGCGTGTTGGCATTGATAGGATTGTCACCTAATCTTCAGAAAGTCGATACCTGAGTAATGCAGCAACTCCCCCCAACCCATCCAACTTTCTTCCGCCATCATGACTTCCGGAAATGATTACAACAGCGCCATTATGATTGTCGATAGAACGCATTAGCATATCAAGCGGGGCAAACTTGTCATCCGCGCGAAGCTTTTGGATAAGCGTGTCAGTCACGAGCAGCGTGGCAATCGCGTTTGCATCAGCAGCAACTTTGACGTTTTTCATCCCATACGCGACTGCACTTTTCTTTGCAATCGCGCCAAGCACGTCCTCCACAAGATTCATCTCGCGCAACGTGCGCTCCTTCGCAAGCGCGCTCTTCACTTCATCGCGCTTGAGCACTTCATCAATCGCGCGCTCGTCAGCAGAAGAACAGGTAGCCTGCACTATTTTCTTTTTGAGCGATTCGTTTTTCAAAACTTTGAGCAATTCCTCTTTCCAAAACGCAGGACTTGCAAGAATAACAACATCAATCTTGTAACGCAGAACATAATCTTCGAGTTGTTTGACGATGGTTTCGTAAAATGGATTCTTAACTTTCGTCTGCACTCTCTTCTTCTCAACATCACCCTCTAAATGCAGAAGCACGTCCGCACCGGAACGCTTAAGCAAGGCAAAAAATGCGTCCTCACGGTCAAAGACACAGATAAGAATGTTCGCGCGCTTGCTTTCCGCAGCCTCTTCAAGACGCGAAATCTGAAACTTAAGCCACTCTTTTTTTATCAATGTTATTATGGTTCCTGGCTCGAGCGAGAAGGTATGGTAACTTCCCCTTGGCACATCCTCTGGACCGTCAATGATTTTTCCACTCACTCTTAATGCCTGTCCAAACTCAACCTTTTCCACACTGATTGCCATAAACACCGTGCGCTTGGTCGCGTCGGCCTCCTCATTTACTTTGAGCTTGCGCACCGTCTGACCTTTGAGCACATCACCTGCATCAACAAGTTGCGAAAGAAGCCAAAGGTCCTCCGCGTGCTCAATAAGCAGTTTCACTTCGCCAGCTTTGAGATTTTTATGAATTATTTTCATCTTCGTCATACGTATCGTCAAAACATTTAAATAGTATTCTATGCCAATACGACATAATAAAAAAAGGTGATAGAATGAAGCGTGGCCAAGCTAAACTACAAACAGGAGGACCTGCGTCCACGCTCGTTGGCATCCTCACCCTCATGTTCATCTTCTACATCTTGCTCTTGCCCGCAGATGAACGACGCGACTTGCTCGACACAACAAACACCACCGCGGAACGCGAAAAAGTCCTTTTGAACGAAACACCCGGACATCTCTCATCATCACAAAAAAGCGTGTTCGACCACTTGCTGCCTAATATCTATCTCACTGAAAGCAGAAATGCAGCGATTTTAGCAAGCGAAAACCCGTTCACCGTCTATAACGGATGGTTTTCCGAACAGCGCAAACTTTTACAATTCTCCATCCCTAGCATTGAAAACACTCCCGCAGTCGCATTATCATTCCAAGCACCAGAACGCCACGGCAACCTCATCATCACACTCAACGGAAACCTCATCTTCAACGGGCCAATCAGCACACAAAACGTCGCACCCATCCTACTCCCTCGCTCGCTCTTACAATCAACAAACACCCTTGAGTTTGCAGTAACTGGTGGATTCTTCCAAACACGGCGTTACTCCCTCACCGACATCAAAATCATCGCAGACATCACCGACACTGAAAAACAACAAGCAGTAAGCTCATTCACTCTCTCAGAAAACGAATTCGACAACCTCGAATCAGCATACCTCGAATACCTCCCCTTGTGCGACCAAGGAAACGTCGGAGTACTCACTCTCGAACTCAACGGACGAATCGTCCACTCAGGAACACCTGGCTGTGATTCGCTCAACCGCGAAGATTTGTTTGTTGATGATTTCAAACAAGGAAAGAATATCGTCACGTTCAAACTCAACACGGGAAGCTACCGCCTCGAACAAGTGCGCGCGCGAACAGTCTTGAAACCAGTGAAAACGTTCATCGACTACTTCAGCCTCAAAGAAAAAGCATACGAACGCGTACGAGATGGAGCAGACGACATCATCCTCCACATCGAATTTGTTGACGATGAAAAAACCAAACAAGCACAAGTCAACATCAACGGACGCTATGACATCATCGACCAAAAAGGAGCAGAGTACGAACGCGAAATCAGCAGCTTCGTGCGCGAAGGAAACAATTACCTCGAAATCAAGCCACTCACTGAACTCAACATCGCACGCGTGGAAGTGCGCGTGGAATAGAGAAATTGCCATGAAAACTATAAAAATTCAGGCAATTTCTATCTTTCCTTTTGTGTTTTCATCATATAACAAAATTCGCCTGCTCGAAAGTTATCCACGTATATCGGCGAATTTTGGTATCCAGAAAATGCATGCTACATCAAGGGGTTTTACACCCATGCATTTTCTTGATCAAATAAGAAGACACAAAAGGAAATGAGATGGGGATTGGTAAAGCAGTAGCGATTGTAGCAGCCATCATCATTGGAATTCTTGCACTGCTTTATTGGATCTTGCCGTGGTGGGCAATTCTTATTGCACTCGTCGTCATGGCCGTGCTCCTTTTCTTTTTCTGGCCAGCCATTCTTGCGGGAATTGGCATGGCAGCTGAGGCAGGAGTAGCTGCGGCAGAAGGAGCGGCAATGGCAAACGCTGCAAAAGCAGTATCAAGTGCGACAACCGCGGCTAAAACAGCACACGCAAGCACACCTGTAACTCCTGCTTCGACAACAGTGATTGCGCCAGCAAACCACGACCCGATTGGAAACAGTGAAATTCTCAAGCGACTGGAACACGTTCTTGTTGTCGCAATCATCGGAATTGTTGCATACTTTATTTTAGGAAATGCGGGATTACAAAGCACGCAAAACATCTCAATCATTGGAACCATCGTAGGACTCATCGCAATCGCGATTGTCTACCCACCCGCACTTGGAGTGATCATGAAACTGGTTGGGATCATTTTCCTTGCAGGTGGAGGACTACTCATCTTTCTTATCGCAGGAAGGCTCTTTGCACCTGCGCTCATCACCACTGTAATGCTTGGAGTCTACATCGTTGCTGTATTCGCAACATGGAAAGGCAAAGCAGGATTTGTAGTATTGCTCCTTAACACCGTGCTGTTCTGGCTTTTGCTCTTCCCACCACTACTTTATTATCAACAAGCATTCAGGCCGGAAAGCCCACTCTATATCGCGGCAGAAAATCAGCGAACCATTTTTGAAGAAGGCTGGGCAAAAGTGCGGAACACCCCTGGGCTTATCAAAGAAGGAGGAACAAGCGCACAACAAGCAATCCAACGGCAAATCCTCATTGCGATTGGCAAATATGAAACCGGAGTAGAAGCCGCAAACAGCCAGCCACTAGGAGTATTCCTTGAACACGTCGGAGTAACGAGCCCACGCGTCCCACTTGGAACTCCCATCGATATGTACGCAGAACTCACCGCGCAAGCATTCAAGGCGGACGAACTTCTCAATGTCAACCTTCGCTGCTACGCAAAAACACTCGTTGGCAAAGAAATTCCTGGAAGCGCTGGCGAAATCCAACCGCAAAGCACCTTTGAACTCTCAGAACTTGAAAGCTACCCTATAGACTGTATCCTCGACTCAACGAAAATAGAAGAAGGAGCGGCAAAGGTAAGCATTGAAGCAACCTTTGACTTTGCCACTGGCGCATTCCTTAAAGGACACTTCATGCCCCAAGAAGTCATACGCGACTACGCACGACAAGGAAAACAGCCACTCACTGAATTCGGAATCACCGGAAAAGACCTCACCGCAGTCTACACCCCTGGACCCTTGCGCGTTGGAATGGGGCTTGGAAAACAACCTGTTCCCATCCTTCCTAACACCGCATTTGGGCCCACACTTGGAGTAACGTTTGAAAACAACTGGCCCCAAGGAAAATTTGTGGCGTTCAAAAAAATGGTCATTACTGCTCCTCCTGGACTTGAAATTAAAAGCATCGACGGCAAACCAGTCCCTGGAAACTGCAAACTCACCCCTCTCAAAGAACACTCGTGCATATTCCAAGAAACACAACTCGCCGAGTTCTTCCCTGATAAAATATTCACCAAAACACTGCGCGTCCAAACCCAAGGAAGATCTGTTGAAGAACTACTGGGTGGGGCACCACTTGCAATCAGAAGTTTTAAAGTGGATGTCACATACACATACCGAATCAATAAAGATGTTGATATCACTGTCTTGCCTTTGTTACCTTTGGTGAAACCATGAATAAATTTGTTATTGCACTCTCACTCTTCCTTGTAGGGTGCCAGCTTGGAGGAACCACCCCGACACCCGGACCACAGTTCTACGCAACAGGAACACAAGGACTTGACGTTCGAGTGAACACGCTTTCCAACAACCAACTGTTCATGTGCGAAGAAGGAGAAGTCCTTCTTGACCTGCACAACCTTGGAACCAGCGACATCGCACAAGGAATCTACACGCTCACTATTGAAGACCAAATCCTCAAGCCAGTTGGAAAAACAAAAAAACAAGGAAGCTACTCGCTCGAAGGAAGATCAGCAGTCAACCCAGTCGGCGGATACACCCAGCTCGGATTCAGATTTAAAACCAACAACCTTCCCGCACAACTTGAAACATATCAAACCCCCTTCATTTTCAACGCGTGCTATCCTTATGCAACCTCGGCAAACATTCCCGTATGCATCGACCCGACACGAGACCCACAAGCAGCACGCTCCTGCAAAACAACCCCTGTCTCTGGCAAAGGAGGGCAAGGAGCACCTGTCTTAGTGACTCTTGTCGAACCACTCATGGTAGTGCAGGACAACGCCGTCCTTCCCACATTCATCGTTCACATCGCAAACGCAGGAAAAGGACGAGTGGTCTCAACAGACTCACTCGGATTCGCCTGCGGAAACGGAGGAGGAACCCCAAGTAGCAAAGTCCGCGTCATGGCACAACTGCAGGACGAACAGCTCAAATGCCTCCCTGAAATGGTTGACTTGCGACAAGGAGAAACAAAAGTCACGTGCATGAGCAACACCTATTTTGGAGCCGCTGAAGGACGAGCAAACCAAGGAACATTCACTACACCTCTCACTGTACAATTAGAGTATGGCTACGTCACAACCCTGTTTTACCCATTCACCATCACAAGACTCGCACACCAAGAAGATTGCTCATCAACACAAGAAACGTACACTCCAAGCACTGTAAGCACCAGCACTGACCGCGGCATCAACTGGCCACCAAGAAGCTAAAAAAAATGAGGAAATTGCCTGAAAATAATAAAAAAACAGACAATTTCTCATTCCAGTTTTGGAAACAACAACTAAAACAGAGCGTCGTACTTTTAAATCCAAAACCGGAATGAACACAAAACTATATAAACAAAACAAACAGCAGAGGCCTCAATGAGAAAGAGCGTGATTGTGTTATTTGTTGTATTATTATCTTGTACGCAGTTCAACACGGGAACAGAACAAAAACAGCCCACCACGGGCTATCGCACAGGAAGCCAGGGATTGCTGATAACTTTCTTGCCCAACTTGCCACCCCCACGCGTGTTCGATCGCGACCCATTCAATGTCGTCTTACAAGTCGAGAATCTAGGGACGGGCAGAGTTGGAAACGGACTTGACCGACTCTACATCTCCGGCTTTGACCACAACCTCATCACTGGCATCGGGACCGATGGAATTCCCTTGCCGCTGCTTGAAGGAAGAACACAATACATCAACCGCGGAGGACTTGACACACTTTCCTATCGCGGAACCATCCGCTCACTCACTGAAAAACGCATCGACAAATACCAACCACTGATTCTTGCGACCGCATGTTACCATTATGAAACCATCGCAAACGCACAAGTCTGCGTCGACCCAGACCCATACGCACCGACAAGCACAGCACGCGTATGCACGCCAACCGCTGTTGGGACCGGAAGCCAAGGAGCACCAGTCGCAGTTACAAACGTACAAGTAGACGCTGCGCCTGGATGGACGCGATTCACCATTAATGTTCAGAATGTTGGTGGCGGTAGCGTGTTTAGAAACGGAAACCACTATTTGGCTAAGTGCTCACCCTACAACCCGGGCCTCGCATTCGACGAACTGGACTTTGTCCAAGTGGCAGACGTTATGATATCTGACACTAGTATCAAATCATCCTGCAAACCCATTGACTCAAGTGGGCACTTGCGATTACAGAATGGAGCAGGACAAATCTTCTGCGAACTGAATGCGCCTCAAGGACAGACTCCGTATCTGACACCGCTGAACATCGTTCTTAAGTATGGATACCGACAAACGATTGCCAAGCCTGTTGAGATTTATCCACTGTCGTAGCCGTAAAAAAACGACATAATCTTTATATAGTGCAGGAGATAGATTCAATTATAAAATGAGGCGATCACTTTTAATCTTAGCACTTCTCTTATTAGTAGCTTGTGGTACTTCTGAAGACACTGCCCAAGTTGTCAACTTGCAAAGCCCATTCCTTGGCGGAACAGATGGACTTGTGCTTGGCTTCCAAGACTTACGACAGGAAGTGTTTGACTCAGGACGCGACCCATTCGATGTCGTCGTACGGCTTGAAAACAAAGGAGAATCCATTGTTGCTAAAAATAACGTACGCGTCAAACTTTCAGGAATCAATCCTTCCGAATTCGGAAAAACAGAAACACAACTTTCAGCAAGCCCTTCCGATGACGTAATTGAAGTCCGCAAAGAACCCAGCGGGAACACAATCACTCCTCCGCCTGTGTTTGTTGAATTCACTGGACTTGACCACAAAAATCAACTATCTGGAGCACAAAACCAATTCATTATCCGCGCAGACGCGTGCTATCTCTACCGCACAAAAGCAGTCAGCAAAGTCTGCGTGCGCGAAAACATTCTCACACCTGCACCTGGAGGAATCTGTGAAATTAACGCAGACAAACCTGTTGTCAGCAGCGGAGCACCCGTACAATTTAGCAACTTCAAAGAAAGCACCCGCGCAAAAGACAAAATCGGATTCACGTTTGATATCACAAACTCAAATAATGGACACATCTATGAACGCAACACGGCCTGTGACGCAAGCAAACGGCAGAATGAGAACCGCGTTTACATCACTGTCTCAACCGGAGTTCAAGGACTCCTGTGCACTGGTCTTGAGGCCACCACAAAAGGAGCGGAAGGATTTGTCACACTCTACGGCGGAAGCAAAACAATTTCTTGCACGCAAAGCATCTCCAGTAAAACTGACTTTGAACAGCTCGTGAACCTTGAAGCAGTCTATGACTACGAACAAAGCACCCAGGCGTCAATCACTGTCAAGAGTTCTGGAGAAGAGTAATAATGCAGGTCGTTCTGGCCTCTTCCAAACATCTTTCTCTCGCAACCAATGTTCTTCTTGAAGGATATTTTGCCAATCACAGAGAAGCGCGCAAAACACTTGTTCAGAAGATCAAAAACAAAGAATGCATTGTCGCGGTTAAGAATGGAGAGGTTGCAGGTGTGCTTAACTACGCACGCAACTATTCACATTACGCGAACTATGTTGAAGACATCATTGTCGCCAAAGCACATCGCAGAACGGGCGTAGCAACTGCACTCTTTGAGAAGTATGTAGCTGTAAGCAGGAAAGAACAGTCACGCAAACAGCCATATGCACTGAGCAGCACAGCTGTGGTCAATACTGCGTCTATTGCATTACATGCGTCATTTGGATTTGTCGTGCTTGGAACAGTCAAGAAACTACACTATGGAAAGGACGAGATTATTTTTGGGTACAAGCTGCGCTAACTATTGCTTCCAGCAAGCATAAACTGCGCGAGCAAGGCTTCCAACTGAATGAATTCATCAGCTCCTTCAACCATTCTGAATTCAATCTCGCCACACTTGTCTATAAGAACAACTTTCTTTCTGCCGTCAACTTCCAAATTCCAGACTTCCCCCTGAATCTGTTTAATAATGTCAACTCCTGAAAGACCGTAGCGAAGCATAATGTCAAGCAGTTTGTTCCTTGCGGTTTGGAAATCGCCTTTTATTGCAGTAGTGAGAACTTCCTTAACGAGTGAGCTTTCCGCCATCGAGGCGAGCGAGTAAATGTTTTCAGCAGTAATTGTGGGATTGATGGCAGCACAGCTTTGAAGCACGTTGTTAACTCTTCGACAATCACCATCTGCAACGAGAACTAGCGCATCTTTTGCCTTTTGGTCCATGCTCAGGCCTTCGCCTTTGATGACGTGATCGATAAGCTCGTATACTTTTTCTTTTGGAAGTGGACGAAAACGAAAAACTGCGCAACGGCTTTGGATAGGGTCAAGGATTTTACTGCTGTAATTTGCGGCAAGCACAAAACGACAACTACTGGTGTAGTTTTCCATGGTACGGCGCAACGCCTGCTGGGCTTCTTTTGTAAGCGCATCACACTCATCCAGGAAAATGATTTTAAACGGAACGTCACCCAACGCTTTTGTCCTTGCAAAGTCCTTAACCTTGTTTCTGACAACATCAATACCGCGCTCATCACTTGAGTTCAATTCGAGAAAGTTATCACGGTAATTTTCTCCGAAAAACGAGCGGGCAAGCACTAACGCGATCGTGCTCTTTCCCACACCTGGCGGGCCAGCGAATAGCAAGTGTGGAATGTTCCTCTGCTTTACAAACGCGCTCAACTTTGCGACAATTTCATCCTGACCCTTAATATCTACAAAAGTCTTCGGGCGATACTTCTCAGTCCAAATCGAGGTTGACTCTTCCACCAATAAAACACGGCGTTGGACAGTATAAAAAGATTGTTGTTAACTAATTACGAATTGGCATAAACAATCAGTTTTGCTGAGCTCATTGCATCTATTCACCAAAATACCAATAAAACAAGAATTAAAACAACAAAAATAATGACTAGTGTTTTCAAGCGACCCTTCATACGATATCTTCTTCAGAAATGACTAGGAAATCGCCCATCGCGATGACCGCACTGAACGGAATCAAGAGCTGGCCGGACTTGTTCTTCTCAAGCTCAAGCTTTTCAGTGTATTGCGTCGGGTTCTTCAAAACCGCGTTGATAAGCTCACCGGATTTTGCTTCAAAAATAATGTCACCGAGCTCGCCAAACCGCTTGCCGCTCTTGCTCACAACTGTCTTACCTAGGAGCATTTTTGAGAATTTCTTTGCTTCATCTGCCATCAACATCACCTTTAAACACAGTACTTTTTTCCATGAGTAAAACGTATTTAAGCTTTTCGCTCCTGCGCAGCTAGCATTGCGAGTGCTTTTTGCACATACGCTCCGTCATCACACAGGCGACAAGCTTCGCAACCATCCTCTCCGCACCCTTTGGGAATAACTCGGGACTCAAAACATGCGCGCGCGTTCTGCGCAAGCAGCACGATTTCCTCTTTCAAAAACGCGTTAAGCACCACATCCCTGCTGCTCTTCGCATCAAGATAGCAAACTACTGCACGCGGGACACTGATTTGGAACATCTCTTCAAGCAACAACGCATAACAGCCTGCCTGAACACGGTGACCTGGCCAGACACCTTCAGTTGGAGCTTTGCCGCTCTTGAGCTCCACCGGAACAAGCCCCTGCGGATGACACTCCAAGCGGTCGATACGGCCTTTGAGCCCAAGAACTTTGCTTTGAATAGAATACTCTGTCTTTATTTTCGGCGTAATCGCCGCCCAAAGCACCTCCCCTTGCAAACCTTGAGCAAGAAGAGGAACAACAATAGCTGCGTCCTGCACCGCCTGCTCCTCCACGAGCGGAACTGCAGATTGGAACGCCTCAAGAAGTGTTGTAGTCACCAAACGCAGCGAATTTGAATACACAACCACTGCTTTTCGCAATAGCGCAGTGTACTCATTACGCAATATCTGCACCACCACATCTTCTTTTTTGAGCTTAGAAAAAATATCTTGCTGCTGTTGGTTCACCAGCTCGTGCACTTTATGTTTGACCGAGCCAAGCACCATCGCGCGATTGAGCGGCTCTTCTTTACCCAACACATAACTAACAAAAAACTGACACGGACACCGCAAATAAGTACACACGGCAGTAATTGAGAGCGTTTTCATCAGTTCACCCTTTTCAAACACCTAAAAACCCGTTACCTTTTTAAATACATAGGTGTACTCCTACGACTATGAGCGAAAAGGACAGCATCAGTTTTGGCTACCAAACAAATGTAAGCGGTCTCGAAGAAGAAAACCGATTCCTACGCGAAAGCATAGCCAATCTGGAACGGGAACTAGAAAAATTCAAGCGCTCCCCCCTCATACTTTGCGAAGTCCGCGATATGCTTGATGACAAAGCACTCATCCGACTCCCTAACGGAAACGAATTCTTAGTTGATGTTTCAACCGAATCCAAAAAAATTATGCCAGGAGACATGGTGCTTGCAGAACAGAAAAACCTCACCATAGTCCGCAAAATCAACCAACTGCGCAAGTTCGACGCAGACAAGTTTGTCATCATCGAAAAACCAACTATTTCCTGGCAACAAGTCGGTGGTTTACGGGAACAAGAACGGGAAATCAAAGAAGTCATTGAATTGCCTTTGCTCAAACCTGAACTTTTTAAGAAAATCGGAATCGACCCCCCAAAAGGCATCCTTCTCTATGGCCCACCAGGAACAGGAAAAACACTCCTTGCAAAGGCCGTCGCAGCAGGAACCAAAAGCACCTTCATCGAAGTCGTCGGAAGCGAACTCGTCCAAAAATTCATCGGAGAAGGAGCCAAGCTCGTCAAAGAAATCTTCCAAATTGCGCGAGAAAAAGCACCATCCATAATTTTCATAGATGAACTTGACGCAATCGCATCAGTACGCGTCGACATAGGAACGAGCGGCGAACGCGAAGTCCAACGCACGTTCATGCAACTCTTGGCTGAAATTGACGGATTTAACCCACTTGACAACGTCAAAATCATCGGATGCACCAATCGCAAAGACATCCTCGACCCAGCCATCATCCGACCAGGACGACTAGACCGATTGATTCACGTGCCATTGCCCAGCGAAGACGGCAGACGCGAAATCTTCAAAATACACACGCGCAACATGACTGTTGGAAAAATTGACATGAACTTGCTCCTCAAAGAAACCGAGAACTTCAGCGGAGCAGAAATCAAAGCAGTCGCTACCGAAGCAGGATACTTCGCAATCCGAGAAAACAGAACCAAAATCGTTGAAGACGACTTTTTGTGCGCAATTGACAAAGTGGCAACAGAAGTTGTTGCTGAAGGACGAGATTACTTGAACATGTTTGGGTAGAGCTTCACATCAACACAAACTCTCAATCTTCTTACACCAGGAGTGCCTGTTTTTATTACTCCTAAAATCGTGCAGGGACGCTTCTTTTTCTCGCAAATTTCTCTGAGCAATCTTGCAGGAGCTTCCCTGTCAGACTCTTCTGCAAAATCCAGAACGTGCAGGAACGCACCATTCTTTGCAAATTTCAAAAGTTGTGGAACAAATTTAACTCCAAAGGTTGGCATGGCAAGGATAATGCGGTCGAACTTGCCCAGCTTTAACTTGAAAACATCTCCTTTTATCGCTTGAACTTTGTCTGAGACTTTGTTGAGTTTAATGTTCTGGAGCGCAAACTTGTGCGCGACAGGATTGATTTCAACCCCGACTATTTTTGCAGCAACGCTATGCTTTGCGAGCACAATAGGATAAACTCCCACACCTGAACCTGCAACCAGCACTTTTTCTCCTGGCGTGATAAGGGACGCAACACGCAAGCGCTCAGAACCAAGACGAGGAGAGTAATAACACTTTTCAACATCAAGCGCGAGAACAACACCACTTTCTTTGTGCGTCGTAACAAGCCGTTTTTCACCAGCCACAACTTTAAGCTTTTGCCTTCGGAACGCTCCTTTGTGCTCTCCTTGCTCAACCGCCACCACTTTGACATTTGAAAGCAGTTCTAGTATGGTGTTTCCGATGAGTTTTTCTTTTTTCTTCAATTCATCTGGGACTTCAAATATCGCAATATCGCCAACGACGTCGAAACTCCGCCTGAGCAAATTCAATTCCTTGGCAGACAGTTTTCCTTTCAGCGCGTCTTTAAGCATTTAGAAATCACCAAGCGTACTCTGAGCTTTTGCTGGAGCGATTGCATCAAGCACTTTTTCCACACGCTCAAGACTAAAGTCGTGCTCTTTCACCAAAAAATCAGTGATTCCCTGACGGTCAACCTTTTCCCAGTGCAACTTGTACGTATCAGTAACGGGCATACGCTTGAAAACATCAAGAACTTCTGACCATGCAAACTCAACAGGAATTGAGTCAAACAACGACTCGGCTGATGCGTGCTGTTTCACCAGCGCAAGACCTTTTTTGGGACCAATCCCTTTCACTCCACCAGGAGCATAATCTGTTCCCACCAGAATGCCCAACCAGATGAGTTGATCTTGTGACAACTCAAGCTTGGCGAGATTCTCCTGCAAATCGAGAAGCAACGGCTCAACAGTCTTGTACGCAAACTTGCCAGGAATTTTCCTTTTACCCTCAATCGAAAGATTCTGTACCAAACGCGGAGCGCCAAACAATAGACTATCATAATCTTGAGAAGACACTGCCCAGGCATGACCTTGCTTGACCATAAATGCTGCCTGCGCCTCCCCCTCACTTGGCGCCTGGATGTGTGGAATTCCTAAAAATGTCAAAAGCTGTTTTGCCTGAACAACCATCTCCTTAGTCAAGCGAGAGGTGCGCCCCGCATACTTGGACATACTTTCCTGGTCGCCTGCCGCAAGAGCAGCCTCATATTTTTTTTGCGCATCCTTCTTTGCCTCTGCACGCTTGGCAAGCTCCTGATGCTTGAGCTCAGGAACCATCCCGTCAAACACGAACGCAAGACGAATGTTTTTTTGCGTCAAGGCAGTGACTCGAGAAAAAAGACCAATCAAATGACTTGTGACTTCTCCCTTGTGATTTGTAAGAACGCTTCCATCGCGTGAACGAATTGTTGTAAGAAACTGATAGAGCATGTTGTAGCCATCAACCACCAATGTTTTACCGCCGAGCTCTTCAAGAGTAACGGGTCTTCGTATCAACAAGTCCTTCAGGTTTACGCCCATATTACACCTGTTTCACCGTGATTCCTTTCACCCGCACAAGAAAATTCTTAGCACTCTTGGCAAGCTCGCCATCCGTTAAAAAAATAACGGGAAGCTTACGCAGCTGACCCTGCACGAACGCAGCACTCAAGTCCGTATCTGCAATTTTCTTCTTACTTTTGACCTTACAATAATAGGATAATACACCCACTGGAGAAGAAAGTTCCAGCACGACATCAAACTCAGTCTTCTTTTTGATAACCGCTGATTCTTGAAGCACAATACTATTCGCTTTCAAAAAAGACTGCACTTTTTCCCAGAACGCGCCTTCAGCAACAAGCGGTTCTTTTGGCATTTCTTCACTTTGCTTATTTTCCTCTTTGGCTTCTTTTATTGGTGATTTTAGCGCGGTCTGCTTTTCCTTCAACTCCTTGGAATGTTCTTTGAGCACTTTCACCTGCTCTTTAACCGGCTCTCTCACCGGTTCTTTAGACTCTTTTGGTAAAACTTTCGCTTGTGAAACCTGAACCTTTGGAGGGGTGAGCATCTGGCTGATACGCTCATTAGCCTCATCTTCTTTGAGCTCAAACCATTTCCAGAAACGTTCTTGCTTGTCATCATATGAGACAACCAACGGATGGGCAAAATCCTTAACTTGCGCAAGCGACACCCTTGTGAGCGCGTCCACCTCGCTCTCCCTCACCACTTTTGCCTCCCGCAATAATTCAACAGTTCTCCTATCCTTTTCGTTGAGACTTTGCAAATATCGCAAGAGCTGATCTTCCTTACCTGGAATGTAATACAACGGAGAACCACCAACTCTTAAGGCAGAAGTCTTCAGCATTCCTTTTGAACACATCTCGGAAAGCATCGCACCAGCCATAATGCTATCAGTATTCAAATTCTTAGCAACAGTGGTTGGCAACAATGGAGTTGCCTGCGCGAGCGCAAGAATAGCAGGGCGATAATCCATGAACTTGTTTGCGGTAGACTGGGTTTAAAAGAATTGTGCTGAAATGACGGTTCAGATGGTGACGTGGGTGTGAGCTGGTCTAAACTGGAACAAACATCAAGGTCTTAACCAACGAGATTCCCAATAGGAAACGTCGCATTCATCGTCAACAACAGCAATAAGCAAGCGCTTCTTCGTGCTATGGGCGACGCGGTTCTTTGCCGCAAAATCCTGCCAAGTCATCTTTTCTGACTCTTTCACTGGAAAGATAACCCACTTCGCATGATCTTGGCCCGGCTTTATGCCCTTATCGTAAACACGGAAATCAGCACCGAATTTTAGCGCAGTCTTGATAACATAGCCACGGTTGCGAAAGTCCCTGAACACCGCATACCTCAACCAGAAATCGCTTTCTTTTGAAGCCTTACGCTCCATTTCGCGCACGGAAATGTGTTTGTTTCTCCCATCCACCACACTGATGCGCTTTTTCTCAAGCAAGTAAACTGTTTCGAGCATGGAAAGCTCGACACGACCATCGGAAAGAAGCACGCCGTAATGCGAACGGTCAAACAGTTCCTTTGCTGATGGACTATTTTCCGTGCTCAAACGTCCTTTGTTGAACAAGACAATTACATCATCATACATATACTTGAGAATACAGATATAGGTTTAAAAGGTTTTGTACTGAAAATTAACTTATTCCCTTGCATGTTCATCCAAAGTCATACTCAAACACACATGCACACCACATACTAATTTATTGACACAACATTTAAATACGCACTTTCGAGCGAATCCTTCATGCAACTAACCATGCTCGGCACATCTTGTATGATGCCAACAAAGGAGCGCAACCCAAGCGCAGTCTACTTAGAGTTCAAAGGAGAAGGTATCCTCTTCGACTGCGCAGAAGGAACACAACGACAGATGCGCATCGCGGGAATCAACCTTGCAAAAGTATCTAAAATCTGCATCTCGCACTGGCACGGAGACCACGTGTTCGGACTGCCCGGATTACTGTTAACTATCTTCTCACTTGACTTAACACGAACTGTTGATGTCTACGGCCCACGCGGAAGCAAACGCGCATTCAGCACCATGTTCGGCGAAATAGAAGTTGAAACCAAATTCAACATGCGCATCCACGAAGTACACGAAGGTAAATTCTTTGAAAACGAAGACTTTTTGCTTGAAAGTATGCCGATGCAACACCAAGTCCCCTGCGTTGGATTCGCGTTTGTCGAGAAAGACAGACGACGCATCAAAGTTGACTATGTTAAAAAACTCGGAATTCCTGATGGACCTTTGCTTGGCGAATTACAGCGCGGAAATACTATTATTCATAAAGGGAAGAAAGTTGATGCTGATGATGCAACCACTACTGTGCATGGCAAAAAGATTGCGTTTATCACTGACACGATTCCGAACAAGAACTGCCTGACCCTTGCGGAAAATGCAGACATTTTGATTTGTGATAGCACATATTCGAGCAAACTGCATGATAAAGCAGACGAACACGGACACATGACTGCACTACAAGCAGGACAGATAGCATCACAAGCAAATGTTAAGAAGTTACTTCTTACACATTTTAGTGCTCGCTACAAAAGTACACATGAACTAGAAGAAGATGCGCGCACCGCGTTTGATAACTCCCACGCGGCGTATGACTTTTTGAGAGTTAATCTTTAGTTTCGCCAATTTCTCGCAGAATATCCTGTGCAATAGTGTAGAGTCTGTGAAGTGCATACACACAAAAAGGAAGACGTGCTGTTGTATTTGCTGACCCTCCATCAAATGAGTAAATTCTTTCACTGTTCCTTCCAAACGAAACACGTAACTGAGATCCAGATTCAAGACGCTCTATTCGCGCAACAGCATTCCTCAGTCTTCCAAGTGTGGTTTGTGGTATAACTGCACCATCGCTTTTTCTCCAAACATATGCAATTTGATTGCCCGCATACGCGTCTAAAGTGGCCGCAAGTTTCCCAAATTCACTCGGTGCAATTTTAAAGGCAGTATCCTTAACTCGAAAGCCACTTTCTCCCGCGGTCTTGCCCACCATCTTAAAACAATAAGCAAGTGTTTCAAATAGTTCTCTCTTGACATCGATAGGCTCGTACAAACTTTCCAGTTTTTGAGCAGCTTCAGGATCACTCGTAATGAAGTTGTAGAAAGTAAAGTCTCGCAACGAGTACCCTCCCACGTGCTTAACAATACCCTTAATTGGATTCCATGCCTCTTTGCCAACATATTTTGTAATTTCTCCTATTTTTTGCACAAGCTCAGCGGAAAACAATGACGCAATGTTTATTGCAATGGTCCGGTTTAGTTCCTTCTTCAGTTCTCCTTGAGTTTTGTAAACCAGTTTAAATGGAACATTCACAAAAAAAGTGGCATTATCTTCCAACGTCTTAAACTTATCAGGGTGCTTACGCAAGACTTCAAGAAAGACCATTGGGCGAACATATGAACTGGTTTTCCAGCCAAAAAGCTGTCGCTTATTATCTATGAATCCCTGTATAAATTCATCTTTCGTAATTTTCTTTCCTTCTTTTTCTTTCACACCCCACAGTTCGAAAGCAGTATCCAATAATGGATCTTGAACAGCTGCACGAACACGTTTAAACAACACCTTTTCTGTGGAATAAATATCGCGTAGCTGCACATATAGTTGTTCCAGCAGACAACGAGCGCGAGTTTCTACAAAGGAGTGTTGTGCTGTTATTTCCGGAGTTGGTTCAAACTTGGCTTGATAAAGAACCTTATCTTCTTCGAAGTGTTGTAGCCTTATTGGCTTTCCTGTTTCTACTATCTGCACGTTGTCAGCAACAAGCCCTTTGTAAAATTCTACAAGTTTCTCTAATCCCATATGACGACAGTGACTTTTCCGCTTTAAAAACATTTCGTT
>Ga0209542_10006996_pt1 | contig 21673 bp, 22 predicted proteins | sample RifCSPhighO2_01_FD_184028 | JGI IMG/M metagenome (GOLD analysis project Ga0209542, IMG submission 184028) | Soil microbial communities from Rifle, Colorado - Rifle CSP2_plank highO2_0.1 (SPAdes) (version 2) | ecosystem: Environmental > Terrestrial > Deep subsurface > Rock core/Sediment ... | reverse complement strand
TTATCTAACGGCGCTGCGTGCAAATTTGGTAAATACTGTCAACCTTGCTGAGATTGCAGTGAATTTAAAATTGGGTGAAAAAATATATTTGTCCAAAGGTGAAGAAGATGGTGGCGGAAGAAACAATCCTTCAATTTTAGCAAACAGTATCGAGGCAATTATAGGTGGTCTATTCCTCGATGGGGGAATCGACAAGGCTGAAGATTTCATTAAAGATAATGTTATCGTAAAAATAGATGAAAAGATAAAAAGCCCTCTGAAAGACGCAAAAAGCAGGCTTCAGGAATTAGTTCAGGCGCAAGGTTTTTCTGCTCCTAAATACGAGGTGGTCGAGGAAAAAGGGCCCGATCACAATAAAATTTTTACACTTGAGGTTTCCATTAATGGTAAAGTCGTAGGAAAGGGAGAGGGGAAAAATAAGAGTGAGGCAGCTCAGGATGCTGCAAATTCTGCACTAGATAATTTGTCTTGATAACTTGTAAATACTACTAATATAAATTAAAATTCATATCATGTTAAAAATAAGACTGGCAAAAGTTGGTTCAAAACAAAATAAAGCCTACAGGGTTGTCGTTATAGAGAAAAGAAGTAAAACTAAGGGTAAAGCGATCGATATCTTAGGATCTTACAATCCCGTCAAGAAGGGAATTAGTTTAAACAAGGAAAAATTGCGATTTTGGCTTTTAAGAGGCGCAAAACCTTCTAAACGATTACTCAAATTAATTTAAAATTATGAAAGAACTAATGATGTTTATTTTAGAAGGTATTACAGGCAGTAAAAAATTTACAATTGAAGAAAAAGAGGAGGACGGAATAATTACGTTAGATATCAAAGCCCCAAGCGATACAGTAGGAATAGTTATCGGCAAAGGGGGAAGAGTAATAAAATCCATCCAAAACCTTGCAAGAGTTAAAGCCCGACTCCTGAGAAAAAAAGTGTTTTTGAATGTTTCGGAAATAAGTGAGTAGAAGTTAGTTCAATTCCGCTTTAGCTCCAGATCCATCTATCTAAATGGATTTTCCCTATCTTTCGGCTCTTCCTGATTAAGTGTTGCAAAATTTGGTAAAACGTTGGTTGAAATCTGACTAAGCATAATTTCTTCTTCCTGGGTAAGTAATTTAATAGGTTGAGTTAAAGGAGGCAGCTCTGTCGGCAATTTTGACCAAAAAGTATTAACTTCGGTTACGCTTTCTAATACTCCAGAATCGATTGTTGAAACTTTAACGTTGCCGATGTTGGCGACAGGTGCAACTTTATTCAACCCTTCTAAAAAATTAATTAAAGAAGCGAAGTCAACACTATTACCCTCAACCTTAATCTGAATAGATGAGATATCATCATTCAATTTTTTCAAGTTTCCTGTTTCCAAGTCATTTATTTGAATACCGCTCTTGACTCCCAAATCTTTAACTTGAGAAAACATTAGTATCCCTGAGTTTTTATTGGGTAAATTAATAAGTGTAATATCGGTTTTATCTAAGATATTTTGGTTTATTTCTTTTAGGGCGTTGATCTTACTCTCGAGAATTCTTTCGGTAGCACGGGTAGTCTTTAAGACGTTTAATTGCTTATTAATTCTAAGGTAACCATTTTTGGCAACCAGTATGAATAGAATAGCCGTTACAGCAATTACTGTAAATGGACCCACTAATATCTGAACATTGGGAGTATAAATTCTTCGGTAAATACTTTTTAACATATATTACTTAACTAACGACAATTCCACTTCATATCCTTTAGATGGACTAAACTTAAGTTGCTCAAGAGTAACTAAGCTAAATTCGTTATTTTGCAGTAAACTTCGGAAAAAATTAGTAATATCCAAAGAGCTTCCGGCTACCACTAAAACTACCGCTTTATCCGTTTTTAGCTCTACATCTTTAATATATGCTCCGCTATATGAATTTATAATTACATTCTTTAGCATCGCAAGCTCGTCATTTACGTTTTCGGACTTTGAAATAGTCTTGATCTTGTCAAGTCTATCTTCTATAAGAACAAGTTTTTTCTCAGTATCCTCATAAGTTTTTATCTGCCTTTTGAGATCGTCTTGTTTTTTAAGAGAAGCGTTTGCACGATTTCCTATTAACAAATAAGCTGCAGTTAAAAATGTTGAGACGACCAAAAACACAATAGTTGAGATAATGGCGATTTTTCTTAAGGATACTGATAACTTTAAAGCGTAACTCTTTGGTCTAAGTTCAGTTGGCAGTAAGTTTATAGACATGGATTCACATCTCCCGCATAGCTAGTCCACAAGCGACAGAATAAAGTGGAGCGTAACCTGATAATGCTTGAACGGCCTGCGGGTCGACAGTAATTTTTGAGAACGGGTTTCCGACGACTACCTCGATCCCCAGTAATTTGGTCAGGGTTGACGCAGCCTCAGGCATTCCGGCTGTTCCCCCTGATAATATAGCAGTCCTTGGATTTTCACCTTTTTCCTCAGACTGATAAAAATGTACGGCTTTTTTCATCTCGTCGGAAACTAATCTGAAAACCGGGTCCAGGGCTTGCTTAATTTTCCCTTCCAGCTGACCCTGGGAAAGTCCATATGTTCTTTTATATTCTTCTGCCTGAATTTCTTCAACTCCCAACGATTGGGAAACGGCTCTTGTAAAAGCCTCGCCTGCAGTAGGAATTGATCTGGAAAATCCCAGCAACCCATTTTTAGCAATAGCAATATCAGTCGATTTTGCACCGAAATCAACGATTAAAACCGTCTGGTCCGCCGGAGCAAGCGACCTAACTAAAGCCAAAAGTTCTGTCTCTACAAATTCCAAATTTAATCCCGCCATTTCTACCACTCTCGCATAACGTCCAACGATAGCTTTGGGTGCTGCAACCAAAAGTACAACCACTTGAGCAGGAGTTGCATCTTCATGTCTTTCAAGCACCTGATGCTGAACTATCGCTTCATTTATGGGCATTGGAATATATTGTTCCGCCTCCCATTTTACTGCTGACGCAATTTCAGAGTCGGTTAATAATGGAAATTTTATTGTCCTTGTAAACACTAATGGCTCGGGAAGGGCGATGGCTACTTCTTTGGAATTTATTTTTGCGTCTTTATGAAGTTTTTTAACCGCCTCAGCAACTATCGCAAGCTCCTTATCTTCTTTAGTTGTATCCGGCGGTTTTCCTTTATGGCCTACGATACCAGACGCACGCAAGCTCATACCCTTACCGTCGCGGCTAAGCTCCACCATTTTAATTGTTTTTGATCCGATATCAAGTCCAACGCTCATATACTTAGGGTTTAGTCAAGCTGTTACGGCTAAAAACTGCAGATTCGAATACTCCTTGTGGCTCAGGATAAGTACGCAATACATTCAAATTTCGCACGGATTCTCCGGCCGTACCTTTTGAGTCTACCTGAAACCCCTGGGGTGGTAGCTCGGCGTGAGTGCCACCTGTTGTCCGCAGGGCAATTGGCTGCGGAGTCGCATTGTAAAACATTCTCACTTTAGCCATGACCAAACAGTTATCGGTGTTAACCGAACAACTAGTAATTTCAGAAACAAGCTGAATGTTCCCGCTTTCAAAAGCGTATCCGCCAAACGGGCAACCGCTTTGTGCGGAATCAAAACTATTAGGCGGAGTTCTTGCGGTATTGCGGTCGCTGGTCAATCTTATTACTTTGAGACCACCAAAAGAATTTGGGATTCCAAAGGCTTGCTGCAATGGATCGTAGTATATTGATATTTCAACAGCCGGAGTCAGGCTATTGATGCCCGGATTATTACCCCAGCAGATATTTAGTTGAGCTGTTCTTGTACAATTCCCCCCGCTACAGGTTAGGCTATTATCGCTGGCATTATGCTCAACGAACCAAAAAGTCGCGGTCTCTCCGTTTGAAAGGGGATCGGGGTATACATAAACATTACCGGGAACGGGGTTTGTAAGATTGGCATTAAAGCCAACATTTGCAGTTGGGTCCAAAACGGAACTTACCGGACCTTGTTTCAAAAGTGCCTGTTCAACACCAGCCTCAGCCGCCGAAAAAGCCCTGAGTGCATCTTCCTCATAAGAGGTGGTTGCAATATCAACCACCGACCGCGAGGCAACAGATAGGACGGTTGTTAATACCACAGCCATCACTAAGAGAACAATTAAAAGTGCTTGCCCGCTTTGAGATTTTTCAGGCAGAAAATCCATACGATTTTAGTTTAGCAAGACACAACTTACTGGTCAATTAGTGAAACCTTAAAATCCTAAAATTGTTTTGTTTTGAAAGTTGTCCAAAACAGGTGTCCATAATAGAAATACAATTTCTTTTTATCAAACTAATAAGTACGCAGTAATATTTTTGTAGTTGAGGTAACAGTCGACGTTTCCGCTCCATAACTATTTGCATCTCTCCCGACTATATTAATCTCAATAGACGGAGGGACTCCGGGTTCGGGTGTCGGAAAACGAAAAACGTCTCCTGCCGTGCAATCAATATAAACTCCCGTACTTGTCAAACGTATGCTTGCTGACCCAGACGCGATATAACCAACAGTTCCGCCCAAACAGCTGAACCTGGGGGAAGGCGAAGTATTATACTCATCAATATACCAAAGATCAGTCGGAGTACTGTTGATCGTATCAATCCCGCGTGCGTTGCGTAAAAGTCGCTCCATTGTATTCATTGCATATTCCACATTTTCTCTGACCTCGGAAATATTACCGCTTTTCCTCGAACTTCTTAAGGAATGGGATAAAGATTGCACTACAACTACACTAAGAATTGAAAATATGAGCATTACTACCATCAACTCAATTAAAGTATAAGCAGAAACCAGCTTATGCAAATTATTAATTTTGAATTTTGACAATTTATTCATAAATTGGTTATTTATTTTGAATTTTATTTCTCATCTGTTCCAATTAGACAAACTGGATATCGATTTAACTGTATGCATACCCTGCGAATCCTCCCAATTGACCACAATAGTAACGTGCACGAGATCGGGGTCGGTCGTATCATCCACTAAATTCAATTCTCTACTAAAGGGTGTTCCCGGAATCGTACCAGTACACGCTGAAACCAGTCCCCAAGTGGGCGGAGGATAGGGAAGAGTATCGATACACCAGGTACTGCCGCTTCCACCCCCTGAACGGGTTTTAAACTCACTCCAGTCGGCATCACGGTACTGCCTGATCCACTCAGACGCTTCTTGGGTATATTTAGTTGCCAGCGCATTGTTCTGGGAAAAGTCTGAATTTCTAACCGATCCGGCAACCAAAGACACCAGTGCTATAAGTATAATTGAAATTATCGCAATCGAAAAAAGTACTTCAAAAAGCGACTGGCCTTTTTCAAGAATTGGTAATTTAGAATTTGAATTTGACATTAATCGATTCTTCCCGATGGTGTAATCGTTATCGTCTTATTTGCTACCCCTCCTCCCACAAAAGAAAGCGTAAAAACTACATTTGATGATTTGTCTACACCCTTACCTAAAATCATGAAAAGAAACCTGTTTCCTCCGCCAAAATCGGCTAGATCGATGCTGTCGGGTAAGTAGGCTGGCCCCTTAACCAAAACTCTCCTCGCCCAATCCGGACAAGCTGCGTATATTTCGTAAGCGGCCAGTTGTTTCGGAGGTCCCGGAGTATATCCCTGTAATTTGGAAAAAATATAACCCCCCAGTTCGTTAGTCTCACAGCTATTACCGGGAGGATCCATTGGTTTCCTATTGGCTAAAGCCATCTCTTGAGCTAAACGCAGGTCGCCCTTTATTTGCCTGACGGCGTTTTCCAAATGCTGCCTTTTTTGAAAACCCCTGTAGTTTGCATAACCAATTGAAAAAATTAATACCGTTGAAGTCATGACGATGATCAGTTCGACCAAAGAAAATCCCCTGTTTAAAAATTTTTTCTTGGGCAGGTTTTTCATCTTAGGGATTGGTTACGCAAAAATTACAGGTGCCACTTCCGCAAGCAGGCGCTGAAGTACATCCCGCGGGAAGTGATCCCGGATCTTCCAGGAAAGCCCAATATCTAAATTGCGTGCAGTTTGCTCCAACACAATTAACTCCCTGATAGGCATAGTCTTGAGTGCTTTGCGGGTCATCGGGAATCGCCTGCATGTAAATATTCGCGCCCATTGAACAAGCCGTACCTGTAAATACAGTCCCCGAAGAGGGAATACTAGAGGGATAAAAATTACAATCTGCTTTATACAATTCGAGTGCGGCGGCGACAGATTGCAAATCAGACTTTCTTCTCGTATCTCTTGCCGCCTCTCTTGCACCACTCAAAGCAAAAATTGAAAGTGCCGCCAATATCGCAATAATTGACATTACGACCAAAAGTTCAACTAAAGTAAATCCTTTAAAGTTGTAGGTTGTAGGATGTAGGATGTTGGAAGAGGAGTTTTTCACCTGCTTTCCAGATCCATAATTCATGACATCCTCCGCGTACTTAAGTACGCGGTTTCCTCTAAAGGAGGATGACATATGAGCGTTCAATTCATCCCCGTGCTGAAAGTACGAGGTTTTCTTGAATGCTCCTATAATTCTAAATTCGTAATTCATAAATCTTGATTCTTAAATCTTTTTTATTACGGAACCGGACAGGTTGAACCCACAACGGGCGGTGTTGCAACTTCTCCGGATTTTCCGCCCGAGCAATAAAACCAGTACGGTTTAAGATTATCTTTAGGTTGTTCTAGACGTCCGTAAACAAAATATTCACTAGCACACCCGTCTCCTGCCGCACAGGTGCCGTTACTTCTATAAAAATATCTACAAGTTCCGCTAGTACAAACGTTTTGCGAATCCTTTGGGTCGGCCGCGCAGCTTGCTATACCCAAATTCCCGCAAAGAACCGTATCTGCCTGTACACTTGCAGTTTGTGAAGGATAAAACCCATTATTTTTATTTGCATATATCTCAAGGCCCGCTTGATACTGCCTAAGATCGTTTCTCCTAAGAGTGTCTCTGGCCTTTCTTTGGCTGCCGGGATAATTCGTTATAAACATTGTAGCCAGTCCGGCTATTACCGCACCGACTATAATAAGCTCGACAAGGGTAAATCCCCCAGATTTATGCGAAGTAGGATGTAGGATGTAGGATGTAGGATTTTTTATTCTTCGTAGCATATATTATTTATATCATTAATTTACTGTTTATTTCCACCTTTTTGAATTTCAAGCAGTTCTTGCTCGTACTCTTCGATACTAATGTTTAGAGGGGTTTCGCCGTAAGACTTTCCGAAACTACAGATTTTATTGCCGCAACTCAAACTTCTATCTACAATTCCTAAATTATATCCTTCTTCTGAGTTTTCACCTTCGAGGTATGAATAAAGCTGAAATCTTTCGCTATTGGAAATGTAGTAATAAGCTACTTTCTCTTTAGCTTTCGGGTCCTGGGGAATTATACTAAGGTAAGCCGGGTAACTTTCATCACTTACATCCGCTAGTTTATCTTTTCCCCATTCACATGCTGTAAGCCCAGAAATAAAAAGTGTTTTATTAAATTCTTTTTCCTTTTTAAGTAAATCAGCAATTTCGTCGAAATTTGAGTTTTTACAGGCTTTAATTTTTCCGTTTTCCGAAGGAGGAAAAAATCCAAAGTCCTTCTGGTAATTATGCAAAGCCTCAGAAATTGCACCCAAATCCTGCATTCTTTGCGCGTCTCTCGCGCGCCTGAGTGCCCAAGACATGTTTATTAATGTGACTGCAAAAATGACAAGTATTATAGCTGACGCCGCAATAATTTCATTTCGACTGAAAGGTTTCATAAGTGTTTAAGAAAAGGGTATGAAATATTTAGACAGAAAATTATCGAAAAAATATACGATAAAGAAAGATACTACCATAAATGGCCCGAATGCAATTTTTGTTCCAAGCCTCGCTTTTTTTAATATTAAAAGTACGGTTGCAACCAATCCTCCAACCATAAATGCGCTGAAAAGAAATGAAATTATGTTCGGCCAACCTAAAATTATTCCTAAGGGAATTGCAAGTTTAACGTCCCCCAAACCCATTCCGCGGCCTTTTGTAACAAAGTGAAGCCCCAAAAGTATCGTTGACAGGGCAAAGCCGGATAAGATATTTAGAAAAAATGAACTGCCTCCCGAGACAACCAGGGTTGAAACACCGATAAAAGTAAGTAAATAAGTGAGTTCATCTGGAATGAATTGGTGCTCAAAATCTATAATAAATATGCTAACTAAAATACTTGTAAGCAAAAATAGATAGGGGAGAGACCAAAAACCAAGCCAGCTGCTCCAATGACAAAAATTTACTCCGTTTAAATTATTTGAACAATAAATAGTCGAATAAAAGTAAATCAAGATAAATAAAAGGGCCGTTATAAGTTCTATAAGTGGATAACGCGGTGAGATTTTCTTACCGCAGTTTCGGCATTTTCCGGAAAGAATAATGTATGAAAATACCGGTATATTATCCCGCCACGAAATTTTTTTACCGCATTTTGGACAAAGCGATCTTCCTGAAGCAATGCTTATATTTCTGGGAAGGCGATATGTTAAAGACGTTAAAAATGATCCGATAATTAAACCTATAATCGCAACAAAAAATATACCGACTAAGTTCATAAATTCATTATATATTTTTTGAGTTAGTGAAGGGAAATTAATTCTAATTAATATAAGTCATTGATCCGCGTGTCCAAGGAGTAGGGTCGGCTACGGCACATACTATTCCGCCTCTTCCGTCGGCAGTTGAATAGACAAAATATGGGGAACCACTTCCTACGCATTTTGATTTTTGGTTCTGCGATTCCAAAATAGAATAAACAATAGCGTTATTAACCGATACCTCCGCATCATAGCAATAGCTTGGGGTAGAAAGAGGTCTTACGTTAGTTTGACAAGCAAGACTTCCGGCAATTATGTATTTTATTCCCGCTGGAAAGTTCTGGGGATGTCCGGACGAGGCAAGCTCCGTGTCCCAATCGGCTATTGAAGGAAAAGTGGAATTATTGCTTAGGTAATAGGCGTTTACTGCACCACCCAACTGGGTTACTGCCGAAATACGCCCCGCATCGCGCGACCTAGCCATATTCTCCTGAGGATTAAGAAAATTCAGAATTACAAAAGCCAAAAGTCCTATGATCACTATGACGATTAAAAGCTCGATAAGCGTAAATCCTAAATACGTTTTTCCTTTTAAACCCGGAGTATACTCCTTCATCGCTATATAACCGCTATGCGCCAGGAACTTTAAATAGATAAGCCTTTAACCTGGCGCATTTACCCACTTTAAGCATTTAGTTTATAAACGGTTGGCATCCTGGTGCCGCTTGATACGTAGGTTCGCCTGCAGAACAGACGATTCCGCCTCTCCCCGAACAAGTATCAAAAACCCCATAAGCCGTTTCTCCGGCAGCACATCTTGAAGTATTTGATCCTGACTCCAAAGTTGCATATACAATTCCACCAGTAGGGGGCGGTCCGCCACCGTCGCCGGCATAACAATAAATACTTTCTACGTTGGTCGTACAAGCAACTGCTGACCCAACATTATATGCTAACGCTCCCGGAACCGTAGCTATTTCTCCTGCTGTCACCAATGCAGAGACCCAACCAGCAGCATCGGCCGGATAATCTCCTTCGTGCGAAGCACCATAAGCCTGTATTGCGTGCCCCAATTGAGTTACCGAAGAAATTCTTCCCGCGTCCCGTGTTCTTGCCAACTGCTCCTGAGGGTTAATTGCGACCAATATAACTACAGCTAATATTCCCAAAATTGCGATAACGATCAAAAGCTCGATTAATGTAAAACCTCTCCGAGTCAGAGACTCTCCGAGTCGGAGGCTTTTTTTAATATAGGCAGTCATAAATTATTTTTCACCCCCCTTCGTCCTCCGTAGCCTTGGCGTAGGAGGATTAAAAAATTAATTAAGTTTATTCTATTTATCATGCTCTCACCGGACTTCGGTGGGGCAAACCCCCCACTTATAAAACTACGTATATATTCAGTATTCACTAACCAACCAACCCGTGTCAAGTATTCTTTTAATTCTAGAGTTGAGTTGTCAAATTGTAAATCGGCATAATGATTGAAATTACCAAAAATGCCACACCTACCCCGAGTACAATCAAAATAATCGGTTCAATTGCCGCAGTCAAACCCTTAATTTTCTGGTCGCTTTCTACCTCAAATACATGACTCACTTTTTGCAAAACCTCATCCATTTTCCCTGTTTCTTCACCGACTGCAATCATTTGCGATAAAATAAAAGGGAAAGCTTCAGGATGGCGCGCAAATGCGAAAGCCAATGGGAAACCTTTTTCAACCATTTTGGTAATATCTTTAAGCGCTTCGGCGATGACCACGTTTGATACCACTTGGCAGGATATTGTTAAGGCTTCAATTATCGATACACCCGATCCGATCATCAGTGACAGTGTTCTTGTTAATTCCGTTAAAATTACCTGGCGCTGCAGGTTGCCGATAATAGGCAATTTAAAAAGGAGTGTGTCGACTCTTTGTTTACCCGCTTTTGTATTTCTATATATGTTAAATGCGTAGGCAAGCGCACCCGCGGAAATAATAACCAGTGGCCAAAAACGAAGCATAAATTTTGACAGACCAATTATTATTTTTGTTGAGATTGGTAAATCAGCATCAAATTGTTCATAGAGCGTAGTTAAGCGCGGAATGACAAAAATAAGCATGATAAGTGCAACCGCTACCATCCCGCCGATTATTATCACCGGGTAAATCATGGCGCTTTTGATCTTTCCTTTAAATTCTTCCTGTTTTTCCAAGTCTTCTGCCAATTTCACCAAAACCTCATCGAGCACTCCTCCAATTTCACCTGATTTAACTAAAGCAAGATATGTTTTGGAAAACGCATTTTTGTGTTTTCCCATTGCGGAAGAAAGAGACTCGCCCTCTTCAACGTCCGCCAATACTTTCGAAACTATAAATTCCATTGAACCCTTTGCCTGTGTGCGCAGTATCAGAAGTGCTTCAGTCAGTGGAAGACCTGCGTTTATCATGGTTGCTAATTGCCTCGTAAAATTTGCTATGTCGGATCCCGTAACCCGCATACGAATATTTTTTATAAAATTAAAAGATAAGTCGGAAGAAGGACTAATAGAAATAACAATCAGTCCCTTTTGACGAACCAGTTTTGCAGCCAGTTGTTCATTGTTTGCCTCAACTTCACCTGAGACTAATCTACTCTCCTGGTCTTTCGCTTTATATTTGAAACGTTTCATTTGATAGGTAAAAGGTGAAAGGTGAAAGGTTAATAATTCAGGAACTTTTTTTACCTCTTGCCTCTTGCCTTTTACCCTTACTTAGAGGTTCTTACTAAACGGTTCAGTTCTTCGGGTCTTAATGAGTATGTTTGTGCAGCTTTAAGGTCTATTTTTCCACTCTTAACCAAATTTGCCAAAGACATTTCAATCGTATTCATACCTACTTCTGTCGAAGTTTGAATAATATTATCGATTTGGTGGGTTTTTCCTTCACGAATGGCGGTCTTAATGGCTGAAGTACCAAGCATTACCTCAAACCCAACAACTCTTTTTCCAGTTACAGAAGGAACTAAGCGCATCGAAAAAACAGCTTCAATTACATTAGATAGTTGCAAACGCACCTGCTCCTGCTGTTCATCGGGAAAAACATCGACAATTCTGTCGATAGTTTGAGCGGCCGAATTTGTATGAAGAGTAGCAAAAACCAAATGTCCTGTTTCCGCCACAGTTAAGGCCGACGCTATCGTTTCGTAATCGCGCATTTCGCCGACCAGTACAACGTCCGGATCTTCTCTTAAAGCACTCCGAAGCGCAATCTGCCAAGAATGGGTATCAAAACCCATCTCTCGCTGAGAAATAATTGAATTAATAGGTTTAAAAATAAACTCAACTGGATCCTCGATTGTAACAATATGCTCAGCGCGGGATTCATTAATTTCGTTAATCATCGAGGCAAGAGTTGTGGATTTACCGTGTCCGGTAGGACCGGTAACCAAAACAAACCCCTGTTTCAAACCTGTAAAAGTATGGAGAAGTTTTGGCAAACCAAGGTCATCTATCTTAGGGATCTCTAAAGGAATTCTGCGAAATGCTATAGCCATTGTACCCTTTTGAGTGTATGCATTAACTCTAAACCGCGCGTCCTGACTGAAGGGAAGTGAAAAATCTATTTCTTTATTGACTGTCAGTCTCTCGAGTTGCTCGGCGGTTAAAATTTCTTTAGCGATTTTTTCAATCGTTTCGGGAGTAAAAGCAGTTTCGCTTGAAATGGGGAAGAGTACGCCTTCTACTCTAAGATAAGGAGGAATACCGGAAAGCATATGCAAATCAGATGCATTTTTATCAACCGTCAATTGTAATAAATCTTTGATAACCATTTTTTTAAACTTTCATTACTCTTGTGCAACTCTTAGAACTTCCTCTACAGTCGTCATACCTTCCAGAACCTTAATAAATCCGTCTTGCTTCATCGAGATCATTCCTTCATCTTTTGCAATCTTTTCGATTTCGCCGCTACTTGCACGCTCTAATATTAGCCTACTAATTTTTTCGGAAACTGGCAATACTTCAAAAATCCCCATTCTTCCGAAATAACCGCTATTGTTACACTCTGGGTCTCCCTTACCCTTATAAAATACTACATTACTGGAAGGATTCCATAAAGGACCAAGAGAATTTTTAATTTCTTCGATTACTTTTGGCTCGGGTTTGTAGTCTATTTTACACCCTTCATGGATCTTTCTAACTACTCTCTGAGCTACAATTGCATTTATTGTCGACGCGAGTAAATACGGCTCAGCGTGCATATCCAAAAGTCTCGGAAGTGCTCCTGACGCATCGTTTGTGTGAAGGGTCGAAAAAACTAAATGTCCGGTTAACGACGCTTGAATTGCCAAGTCAGCCGTTTCCTGATCACGAATTTCACCGACGAGAATAATATTGGGATCCTGACGCAAAAAGGACCGAAGACCTGACGCAAAAGTTAACCCCGCCAGGCTATTTATCTGGACCTGATTTACACCCGGTATTTTATATTCGATCGGATCTTCGAGAGTTAAAATATTAACTTTCGGGATATTGAGTTTTTGAATTATTGAGTAAAGAGTCGTGGTTTTTCCGGAACCGGTCGGTCCCGAAATAAGTATAATTCCGTGCGGTCTTAATATATTATCCTGAAGATTTTTAAGTGCACGCCCCCTGAGTCCCAGTTCAGTCAAGTCCGGAATACCGCCGCTTTTTCTAAGTAGTCTCATAACTATTTTTTCACCGCCGGAAGTGGGAAGTGTGGATACACGCAAATCGACTTCCTGATCCTCCGCGCGGAAATTAAATCTTCCGTCCTGAGGAACTCTTTTTTCATCTATTTTCATACCAGACAATATTTTTATTCTCGAGACCAATGCCTCGTGAAGTTCTTTGGGTATGGTTAATTTCTCCTGCAGTATTCCATCAATTCGGTAGCGAACGCGGGTTGACTTTTCCTGGGGTTCCACATGAACGTCGGAAGCACGAGCTTTTACCGCAAAGGAAAGTATATGACTCACAATTTCGGCAACTTTTTCTTCTCTGATAACGCCGGTTTTGGAAACGTCAAGTGTTATTGTTTTATCGGATGGTCCCATTTCGTGAAGAGCCTCCGAAACCTCTTTAGCGAGCGAGGTTGTATATCCGGTCGCAATAATAATATCAACTTTTGATGGGTCAGCTGCCTGAGGTTTAACCAAAAGACCCGTTTTCTGTTCAATGAACTCAATTGCTGTTAAATTTAGGGGGTCTGCCATTGCGACGATAATCTGTTTTGTTGTTAGGTCAATTGATACAGGAAATGCCTTAAAGCGCATAGCTACTTCCTGGGGAAGAAGTGAGAGGGCTTCGGGCGAAACGGGGGTCGTATCTAAGTCTATATATGGGATATTATAAAGTTCTGCCTTCGCCTTGGTTAACATGTTTTCATTAACCAAGTTTTGGCTTTTGACTATTTCTTCCTGAGATTTCCCGCTCTGAACTTCGGCAAGTTTTACCTGTTTGGCTCGTTCGGCGTCCAGTGCACCCAACGAAAACAAAACGTCGGCAAGAGTTTTTGCGCTCGAATCTCCATTAACTAAAGCATTCGGGGTTTGGACAGGCATTTAAATTATTATGCCTGACAACTGTCATACTATCAAGTTAAATTTCATACTGTGTTAGTCTGTAGTTCCCAAAAGTATTTATATAGGCTTTTATCTTTATTAATAAGTGCGTTGTGTGATCCTGTTTCGACTATTTTTCCTTCTTCCATCACCACGATCTTGTCTGCTTTTCTTGCAGTGGACAATCTGTGGGCAATTATTATTGTAGTTTTATTTTTAGTTACTCTCCAAAGTGCCTCTTGAATTAACTTTTCATTTTCCGAATCCAATTGACTCGTTGCTTCGTCAAATATAATTATATCGGGGTCGGATAAAACCATCCTTGCAATTGCAAGTCTTTGTTTTTGCCCGCCGGAAAGTTTAATACCACGCTCGCCAACGTGGGTCGCGTATTTTTTTGGTAGCGTTTCAATAAAATCGTGTAAGTTGGCAATCTTTGCTGCGGCGATAATCACACCTTTGGATTGTTTTTCTTTTCCGTAACCTATGTTATAGCCGATTGTGTTATTAAAAAGCACGGGCTCTTGGGGGACGATACCAATAAAGCTTCTTAAGTAGGACTTTGTAAATTTAGTAATATCGGTTTTATCGATTAAGATTTTGCCCTGGTCCAAATCATAAAATCTCATAAGTAGCTTAATTAATGTAGTCTTTCCGCTTCCGGAGCGACCGACAAAGGCAACAGACTGTCCCAATCGGATATTTAAGTTTATGTTCTTAACAGCCTCCCGTTTATTTTTTTCGTAAGAAAAACTAACGTTCCTAAAAACTATTTCCCCGTCAACTTTGGGAAGATAAATAGGCTTCTCAGGATCTTTAATTTCGACTTCGCTTTTAAGAATTTCAAAATATTTTTGCAGATCAGTATAGCTTTTCCCGACATCCCTGAAACTCCAAACCAAATCAAATAACCTGGGATAAAAACTATTTACAAATCCGAGTATCAATATAAATTCGCCGGTAGTTAATTTTGTAGTCTTCAGTAAAGTAAGACCGAAGAAGAGTACCAGAAAAATACTTAGGTTAATTAAAGACCCCACGCTTATATCAATTAATCTAAATGTATTTACAAATTTCCAACCGTATTTTAACCAGTCGATAAAGGCCGTTTCCAGTCTTTTTAACTCCCAATTTTCTTTTGAAAAAAGTTTTACCGTTTCAAAATTTACAAGATTGTCTACAATAATTGCCGAAACTTTATCCTCTTCCTCATTATGGCGTTTTCTCGCATCTATATTTATTTTTACAAGGCGTTTTGTAAGAAAAATAGCCAGTACAAAAGACACGAAAGAAAAAATTGCAATTCTTGGATCAATACGACCCAAAAAGTAAATCATTACGGCAAAACCGATCAAAACCTCACTAAATCTATGGTGAATGGCGTGGAAAAGCTCCCACATAGCCCCGTCACCACGCTTAATTGCAGAAATTAATGAACCCGTGCTTTTGCTGGCATGATATGCAAAATCCAAATCCTGAATATGTTTGAAGACTGTCCGTCTTGCGGAAATTGCAGCATCGAAAGATAAAATATCACCCACATAAAAGGATAGCGAAGAACTTAATAGTGCAACCAGTCTTACCAAAACATAAAAAATTAATATTTTGACCAGAGTTAAATAGTTGAAATTCTCCAAGCCATCGACGAACAATTTATAAAAGTAGGGGAGTATAGAATAAAGGGTTCCGTAAAAAATAGTAATTGCGATAAATACGATAAACCAGAATTTTTTTCTGGCGACAAACGAGTAAAATATTTTTAACGTGGAAATAATTTCGTTCATAATGAAAGGTAATTAATTATTGCATATATTCCATTGCTCAAAAGTATATATTTGACTAACCCCAAAGCAAACTGTCATAATGTTTAGTTCGCAATTTGAATAATATGCACGCATATTTAATCATCGGAAATGATAGTCAAAGCCTGGAAAATTATGCAAGCAAACTTGCCCAAAAACTATCTGCAATTATTCTACCCTATCAAATAAATAAAATTTCGGAAGCTAGAGAAGTTAATAGATTTGCAACCCTTTCTCTAACTCAAAAGACGGCAATTTATTTAAAGGGTATCGATAAGGCAACCAACGAAGCTTTAAATTCGTTACTTAAACTTCTCGAAGAACCACAAAAAAACCTCTATTTCATAGCTACTGCAAAAAAGGAGATGGGCGTGCTTCCAACAATTCTATCAAGGTTAAGTATTATTAGGTTAAAGGCAGTTCGACCGGATCCCGAAATAACTGAATTCAGTAATAATTTTATAAAAATGAATCTTGGCGAAAAAATAAAATATATATCCAGTCTTAAAAGAAGCGATGAAGCAAAAGCTGTTTTTGAAAAACTTATTGAAGGGTTTCACGAACTGCTACATCAAGATACGAACTATAATAATATTGCAGGTTATATTAAGGAGGCACAAAAAACACTCACCAGTTTAAATTCTAATGGGAATGTAAGTATCCATTTGACTAACTTTTTAGTTCATATTAAAAATTATTCTCCATTAGGAAACAGTATTAATTAAGGTATAATTAGATATGATTAAAAAACCCGAAGATTATACGGCAGAACAAATCCAAGTTCTAGAAGGCCTAGAACCGGTCAGGAAAAGACCCGGAATGTATATCGGTTCAACAGACGCAAGGGGCTTGCATGAGTGCCTTCGTGAAATTGTAGATAACTCAGCCGATGAATTTTTTGCTGGCACGGCAAATAACGTTTGGATATACATCCATGCAGACGGTTCGGCTACGGTTCGCGACGACGGGCGCGGTATTCCCGTTGATAAACATACGTCAGGAGTTTCGGCACTTGAGCTAACTATGACAAAACTCCACGCGGGGGGTAAATTTGGCGGCGGAGCATATAAAGTTTCCGGAGGATTACACGGAGTGGGCGCGTCGGTCGTGAATGCTCTTTCGTCACATTTTAGGGTTGTGGTCCTGAGAGACGGCAAAATTTACTATCAGGAATACGTACAAGGTAAACCAAAAAAATCCGTTTCCGTTACCACTCAATCTCAACTTGACGAATGGTTGCCGGAAAAACTCAAAATCGCCGCAAAAGAAGAAGCCACCGGGACAATTACAAAATTTACGCCGGATAAAACAGTTTTTAAAGATATCTCATTTGACGCAAGTCGAATTAAAACGCATCTGAGGGACCGTGCTTATCTAGTTCCCGGGTTAACTTTTCACTTTTACGACGAGCGTACCGATGACGAGACCCATTACTACTTCGAAGGAGGTATAAAATCTTTCGTCGCCCATAGCAATAGAGACAAAGATGCTATCTCAAACGTAATTTATATAAACAAAGTCGACGAAGCCCAAAATATAAACTGCGAGGTCGCAATACAATACACGGACACTTATAGCGAGAGCGTAAAAGGATTTGTAAATGGCATATATACAACCGATGGGGGTACGCACATTACGGGTTTTAGGATTGCCCTGACTCGATCGATTTCCGACTATGCAAAAAAATCAGGCATTTCCGATAAGTTGTTAAACGGAAACGGTCTTACGGGTGATGATATGAAAGAGGGATTAACGGCAATTATTTATATAAAAATGCCTTCAGAAAATCTTCAATTTGAAAGTCAGACTAAAGCAAAATTAAATAATCCCGAAATACAGGGTTATGTAACAACTTTGACGAAAGAAGGATTGGATACCTACTTTGAGGAAAATCCCGCAGACGCAAAGAGCATACTGGAAAAAATCTTTTTAGCCGCCAGAGCCCGCCTCGCTGCTCGTGCAGCCAAAGAAGCAGTTTTGCGAAAAGGGGCGCTCGAGGGAGCGTCTTTGCCCGGTAAACTTGCTGATTGTCAATCGCGTGACGCAGAAATCTCAGAATTATATATAGTAGAGGGCGATTCTGCCGGAGGATCGGCAAAGCAGGGAAGAGACCGAAAATTTCAGGCGATTCTGCCACTCGGGGGGAAGATTTTAAATACTGAACGGGCGCACCTCGATAAAATTGTAAAGTTTGAAGAAATTAAGGACCTTATCATTGCGCTGGGAGCTGGGATTGGGGACGTTATAGACTACGAAAGATTACGTTATCACCGAATCATTATAATGACCGATGCCGACGTCGACGGAGAACATATAAAAACATTGCTTTTGACTTTCTTTTTCCGCCACATGACCGACGTAATTAAACGAGGTTATCTATATGTCGCGCTTCCACCTCTATATAGAGTCCAAATTACAAAAGATGTTTATTACGCTTATTCCGACGAAGAAAAGGATAGAGTTATAAAAGAAAAGGCAAGCGGCAAGTTTGTTTTACAACGTTATAAAGGGCTCGGAGAAATGAATCCAAGTCAACTTTGGGAGACAACGATGGATCCAAAAGTAAGAATATTAAAACAAGTCACCAACGACGACGCTGAAGAAGCGGATAGAACTTTTTCTACTCTTATGGGCGAAGACGTCGCCCCCCGTAAACGCTTCATCCAGACTCACGCGAAGCTAGCAACATTAGATATTTAAAATCTCTAGATTTGAGAAACTACTTTTTCGATTAGTTCTTCCTGTTCTGAAACCAGTGGAACTCTTTCCAAATGTCCAATTTCTCTAAACAACTCTTCTGAAAATAAATCGAGATTTGTAGAATCATCCGGACCGATATATTCTTTAACTAATTGGTGCTCTCTCATTGAATTAACCCACACGGCCTTTTTTATTGAAAGAATTAAGACCTCGATTTCCAAAACTTTTCCATAATAAGTCTTCACTTCATAAGTGGCATTCTCGAGTTGGTTTAATGTTGCTTCTAATTCATGCTCGTTCATGCCAAGTGTTTTAAAATTGGAAAATCCTCTTTTAACAAGTTCTGCTCTTATCAGGGCAAGTTTTCTCGGCTTTTCTTTAACCTTATCATTTTTAAGCTCTTCAAAAAGATCTTCTGTCGGCTTTTTAGTTATCTGAGCCATAGTCTTAATTGTTGCTAGTTCTCTGTTTTCCATAAATTGCCTTATTTGTTCAAAACGCTCCTCTTCTTTAACCTCTAATTCAGCCTCTAATTTTTGATGCGTTTCAACAAAATTAGTAGCCGATTTATAACCTGCTGGTTTAAATCTTATATCGATTTTGCCTTCTTCGATTGCCTCTTTAAGCTCGCTTGCACTACTTATATCTCCTATTTTCCCAAGATAAAAATTTTTCAACTCATCAACATTAACGTTGGTTCCCACGCTTTGCAAAAGTTTAATATATTCGACATTCGAATCAATTTGGGAAATTCCTTTTATATTTCCCAAAGCCAAAGCGTTTGCAAATTGTTCCGCAGCTACAGTACCACGGACGGGTTTTAAATATTCGGATATTTTCGACCCATTCTTGAAATAAACAACCGACACTGAAATGACTTGGTCGAGTAAGGAATCATACCGTATCGATTCAGGTACTTCGAAGAAAAGGTGCGGAGCAACTTCAGAAAGCCATTCAGGTTTAACAACTTGGCAATTTCTGGCAAAAGTTCGGGTAGTTTCAACAATTTTGCTGCAAGTGAGTAATTGTGGACCTTCGGAAACGCCGGAAGACGGATGAACATAAATATTTTCTTTAGTATTTGCAATTCTAAAGTAACCTTTGTTTTTCCAAATATTTTGATCTAAGGACATTGGATGTTTTATAATTAGGTTATCCAGATGGCTTGAAGTTACGGATTTTCCTATTGCAAGAGGAATCTCATCATCGTATACATAATCCTTAACTTTAGTGCGTTTTTCCATAATAGCGGTTAATTGTTTTCTAATATCTTTAGCCTCCAATAATGCTCTTATATTTAGGAAATTTTTTTTTGCCCACTCCCTTGCGGTATTTGACCAATAATTATTTTCAAATTCCTTCCAAATATTTAGTATGCTAATAAAATCAGAAGAGGAATTTTTAAACTGTTCATGTGCAAGATCGGCTTCTTCTTCAAGACCCTTTGGTCTATTGAAGATATTTCTGGCTCCCATGACCGAAGCTATCGTTACTGCCGAGTTTAAAACCTCCCCCCTATCTGCTTCGATAAGCATTTTAGAAAGGTGGGGATCTAGCGGAAGTTCAGCCATAAGTTTACCATCACGGGTTAATTTTTCCTCCTCGTCCAACGCCCCCAATAAAGTGAGCGTTTCTATTGCTTTACGGATAGCTTTTTCTCCGGGGTTATCTGGAAAATCGAAATTAACTGGGTCGTCTATCCCTAGTTTTTTCATCGTTAAAATAAGATGTGCCAAATTTGATCTTAGGATTTCGGGTTTAGTATACTCATCGCGGCTGTCAAAATCGGACTTTGTAAAAAGCCGATAGCATTCTCCGTCTTCCACTCTTCCTGAGCGTCCTCCCCTCTGCCGACAGCCGCTTTTTGAGTGTTTTCTTATTACCAAACTTTCTATTCCGGTTTGAGGGTCGTATTCCTTTTGTTTTATAAATCCCGGATCTATTACAACCTTTATTCCCGGAACAGTTACCGAAGTCTCAGCCACGTTAGTTGCAACAATAATTCTTCTTTTGTCTCGTTTGTGCAAAGCTCGATTTTGATCTTCCAAAGTCATTTGCGCATGTAAAGGAAGTACCTCAAAATCGCCTATACCCTTTTCGTCAAATAATTTTTCTATTTTATTTATCGTTTTATTGATTTCATCAACTCCGGGCATGAAAATCAAAATATCTCCTTTCTTGCCCTGTTCTATTAATTCAACAGTTTTTTTTGCCGTAAAGTCTATTACAGCATCGGAAAATTGGTTAAAAACCGGATCGCCTTCCTCACTGTAACGCACTTTCACTGGGAAAAGCCTTTCTTCAATCTCCACGGTTCCAGGATTACCGAAGTACTTTTGAAGTTTCTCTTTTTCAAGAGTAGCCGAAGCTACTACTATTTTTAATTCTTTAAGACCCAGTCTTTTTCTGTCTGCTTGGACTTTTTTGGCCATTCCCAAGGCAAGATAAATATTAATGCTTCCTTCGTGTACTTCGTCGAGCATTAGTGCATCATATTTACTAAGCAGAGGATCATTCTGAAGCATTCTCAGAAACACTCCGTCGGTAACAAAATTGGTATGCGTTCCTTCCGAACTTTTATCGTCAAAACGAACTACGTATCCGACTTCTTTTCCCAATTCCACACCCTCACTCTGCGACACAAAATTAGCTACAGATATGGCTGCAAGCTGCCTTGGTTGTGTAATTAATACCCTGGAATTTGGCCCCAATGCCTCTCTTAAAATCGGTGGAGTAAGAGTAGTTTTTCCCGAGCCTGGTTTTGCAATAATTAAGGTAGTTGAATTACCCAAAAACGTTTTTTCGATTTCAAGTCTATTTTTTTTAACGGGCAATACTTCGCTGCTCGGAGAACTCAAAAGAACTTCAGACATAATTAATAAATTATGTCATGCTTGGGATTTTTTCTCCACAAAAAAACCTGGAATATTGGAAATTAATTTTTAAAACATTAAACTCAGACTGCATTAATCTGAAAGTGTTTTAAGTTTCAAGCTCCAACTCCAGGTTCAAATTCGAATCACGAAGTATTACTTTCTGTCGCTATTAATCTATGATTTTATCTTTGCCAAAACACCTCCGACTTTTCTCGC